>Ga0182749_1000814_pt1 | contig 26511 bp, 24 predicted proteins | sample eDN3rd37CKraftMG_FD_128875 | JGI IMG/M metagenome (GOLD analysis project Ga0182749, IMG submission 128875) | Enriched Miracle-Growth compost microbial communities from Emeryville, California, USA - eDNA 3rd pass 37_C Kraft MG (version 2) (version 2) ...
GCCAAATGGCTGGTGAAGGAGGGCGACGAGGTCAAATCGGGCGACATCCTGGCCGAGATCGAGACCGACAAGGCGACGATGGAATTCGAGGCGGTGGACGAGGGGACGGTGGCGAAGATCGTGATTCCCGAGGGCACCGACGGCGTGAAGGTGGGCGAGGTGATCGCGCTGATCGCGGGCGAGGACGAGGATGCCGCCGCCGCGCCGGCCTCCCGTGCGAAGGCGCAGCCCGCGCCCGCGCCCGCACCGGAGGCTCCGAAGGCCGAGCCCACGCCCCACCAGATGGAGACGGCGGCCCGCTCGCTGGTCGCCGCGGTCGCCGACACGCGCGACGATCCGGAGGTTCCCGCCGGCACCGGTATGGTCCGCACCACGGTGCGCGAGGCGCTGCGCGACGCGATGGCGGAGGAAATGCGCGCCGACGACACCGTTTTCGTGATGGGCGAGGAGGTCGCGCAATATCAGGGCGCCTACAAGGTGACGCAGGGCCTGCTCGACGAATTCGGCGACAGGCGCGTGATCGATACGCCGATCACCGAATATGGCTTCGCCGGCATCGGCACGGGCGCCGCGATGGGCGGGCTGAAGCCCATCGTCGAGTTCATGACCTTCAACTTCGCGATGCAGGCGATCGACCATATCGTCAATTCGGCCGCCAAGACCAATTATATGTCGGGCGGGCAGATGCGTTGCCCGGTGGTGTTTCGCGGGCCCAACGGCGCGGCGGCGCGGGTGGGCGCGCAGCACAGCCAGAATTATGCTCCCTGGTATGCCTCCGTGCCCGGCCTGATCGTGATCGCGCCTTATTCGGCGGCCGATGCGAAGGGCCTGCTCAAGGCGGCGATACGCTGCCCCGATCCGGTCGTGTTCCTGGAGAATGAGCTGCTCTACGGGCAAAGCTTCGATGTGCCGAAGCTCGACGATTATGTGCTGCCGATCGGCAAGGCGCGCATCTGCCGCCCCGGCCGGGACGTCACGCTGGTCAGCTACACGATCGGCGTCGGCGTCGCGCTGGAGGCGGCCAAGCAGCTCGAGCAGGAAGGCATCGACGCCGAGGTGATCGACCTGCGCACGCTGCGCCCGCTCGACAAGGCGACGGTGTTGGAGAGCCTCTCGCGGACCAACCGCATGGTGGTGGTCGAAGAAGGCTGGCCCACCTGCTCGATCGCTTCGGAGATCATCGCGATCGCGATGACCGAGGGCTTCGACGATCTCGACGCCCCGGTGCTGCGCGTCACCAACGAGGATGTGCCCCTGCCTTATGCGGCGAACCTCGAAAAGGCGGCGCTGCTCAAGGTCGAGGACGTCGCCGCCGCCGCGCGCAAGGTCTGCTATCGCGATTGAGGCGCGCCCGGCCGGGGCCGCCGACGGGCGCGCCTCCGCCGGCCGCCGGCCGGTCAGCCCGAATAGATGGAGCAGTCGGAAAGGCCCGCGCCGCTGAGCGCGCCGTTGTTGGTGAGCGAATAATTGGTGCGCTGGCGCACGTTGAAGGCGCTGGTATAGCGGATCGTGCGCGGGCCGAGGAAGTTGATCGGCACGATCGGCTGATATTGATAGACCACCTCGACGAACATCACCGCCGTCCCGGCCGACGCCTGCACCTGGTTGCCCGGTGGGCCCATGCCGGTCAGTATCGACTTGTTCTCCACCGCGCCGAAATCCGGCTTGACGCTGTTGTCGGGATTCCTGACCGGCGTGTCGATGTTGGTGATCGGATTGCCCTGCGCGTCCGTCGGCCCGCCATAGCTGGACAGGACACGCAGCGCGCCCGCGCAGCGCTGCCAGCGGACCCATTGCCGATAGCCGTTGGGATTGTCGGGCGTGGTCGGAAGCGCGGTGGTGTTGTTGTTGTTCGTGCGCTGTTCGAGGTCGGAGATGATGATCCGGCCGTTCGCGGAGAAATTCAGGCTGCTGCCCATCAGCCTGGTGCCGGTCATGATATCGTTGACGTCCGATTCGTCGATCGAGATGCGGACGCGGCCGGCATTGTCGGCCGCCAGCATCGCCATCTGGCTGATGCGCAGATTGGCGAGCGCGTAATGCGCGGTCTCCAGCCCCATCAGGCCGATGGTGAGCAGCACCGGCAGCGAGATCGCGAACTCGATGAGCGCGAGGCCGCCCGTATCCGCGCGCAGGCGGCGGGCGAGCAGGGCGGCGCGCGCCCGGAAGGGGGGGATCAGTTGCATCGGACGGTCGGCGGCGTCTGCGACGCGTAAGGCTGGTTGCGCAGGATCGTCGTCGAGTTGATCGTCTCGGTGCTCGACCAGCCCATCAGCCCGTATAGCGGAACGATGCTCGGGAAGGTGACGGTGACGGTATAATAGACGATGTCGTCGGAGCCGCCGATGCCGCTGGTTCCCGACGAGCCCGGGCCGTCATAGACGCCGTTGTTGTTGGCATCCTCATAACAGTCGCCGACATTGTAGACGCCGAGGGGCGCGGTGTCGGACGTGATCTTCTCGCCCTTGCCGATGCCGGAGAACTGGTAATAGCTGCGCTTGGTGATCGCGATGTGATCGGGCCTCACATTGGTCGAGAAATTCGAAAGCTGGCTGGTCACATAGGCATCGATCTGGGTGCCGGTCATCGTGCCGACGGTCGCCTTGCGCGCGGCGCGCACCAGCGTGCCGTCGACGATCGACTGGAGGTAGATGCGGAAGCCGAAATCGACCAGCACGAACAGGACGATGACCAGCGGCAGGCTGATGATCGCGAATTCCACCACGGTCGCGCCCCGCCGCTCGTGCGCGAGGCGGCGCAGCAGGCGGCGCGCGCGGATCACTGGGACAGCCTTAGCGCGCCGATCGTGTTGCCGATCTGGGTGAACTTCGCGATCAGTGAATTGGTGTCGGCCACCGCCGCCGCCTGATTGGGATTGCTGGCGCATCCCTGAAGCGTGGGATCGAGGCCGCCGGTGACGCCATTGCCGAACGCGACCACCCAGATCGAGACATTCTGGCCCCTGATCGCGTTGCACGCCATCGAGAAGCGCTGCGCGTGGTTCGCGGTGTCCGTAGTGGTGCCCGGATAGGGGGTGGTCGTGGTCCGATGGTCCAGATTTTCAACGCCATAGGCGTGATAGAAGCTCTGGCTGGCCGAGATATAGCCGTCGGTCATCAGGATGATATATTTGTTGACCGGCATGTTGTTGTAGGTCGCGGGATTGCTGGATGCGAAGATGCCGTTGGACGACAGCAGCCGGCCGCCCCAGATCATGCCGACGTCGGTATAGGTTCCGCCTACCGCCTTCAGCCCGGCGATATAGGTTTGCAGATCCTCGCGCGTCCATGTCTGGAGCGGTTTTGCGGCCGCGGGGCACGCGGTGGAGGGCTGGTTCGTCTTCGACGTATATTCGATGTCCGGCCAATAGGGTGCCCATCGCGCCGCCGCGCTGGTCGGCATGAGATCGATGTTGAGGTCAAAGGCGTTCGTCGGAATATTGAAGCCCGATGAGGAATTGATCGTGGTGACGGTCTGCCGTTCCTCGATACAGCCCGACCAGGTGACGGTCGTGGTGCCGACGCCCGTGCCCGCGGCCGCGACGGCAAGTTGCAGCGCGTTATAGGAACCGGGTGTCGTGACCCAACCCTTGTTGTCCGTGGCGATCGTCACGCTGCTGCCGGTCTTGAACTGGCTCACATCATAGCTGGTTGGACCAGACGTCCAGCTGGTGAATACATAATGGCCGGTTTGCGTCGTAATGGTTTGGGTGCGCTTGCATGTTCCGGTGTTTGAGCCGCCGCCGCCGGACCAGCTTTTATAGGCATATGTCGTGGTCGTTGCCGTAGGTGTCGTTCCGGTTACTACGGTGCTTCCACTCGGGTTAGGGTTGAAGCCGCTGAACGGCTGATTGGCGCCGTAGCTATTGCAGTTTGAAGAGGATATGTTGCTGCCATAGGTCTGGGTATTCGATGTCGTTGTGGTCTCGAGTGTGTTGTAGTTGGCAACACGCGATTGATAGGTGTTCGAATCCTTGAGATAGCTTTGGCTGAAGCCGGTCATAAGGCCGACATTCACCGTCCCCGAATAGGGCACGATCCCGTACCGCAGGCGCAGGCCGTTCGTTGTGAGTTGCGTCTGCGCGGATGCCAGCGCGTCGTAGAGCGCGAGCACGGCCGAGCGCATGCCCGCCATCTTCGATCCTGTTCTCTCCGTGCCGCCGCAGTCCCCGCCCGATCCGTCGTCGTCGGGCGTGCAGTTCATCGATCCGGTATTGTCCAGCACCAGCACGATATCGGTGTTCACGAAATTCTGCGTCGCGGTGCAGTCGGTGGACAGCGGCAGGCTGGAGAAGCCGAAAAGCTTCATCACCGTCGTCGGGATGGTGGTGCTGGCGGTGATGATCACCGTGGAATTGGTGCCCGCCGTGATGGCCGGCGTGAAGGCCGCGGTGCCGTAGGTGCCCTGCGGAAAGTTGAAGTTGAAGAATTTGAGCGCCTCGTTCTTCACCGTGTCGTCGACGGTTCCCGTCGTCATCACCCGCCGCCCGGCGAGCGAGGCGGCATCGCAGGCCTGCTGGAGGCGCGCGCTCGCCATATAGGTCCGGCCGAGATCGATGGCGGAGCCGGTCATCGCGGTCAGCGGGATGATTGCGGCCGCCACCAGCGCCAGCGTGTTGCCCCGGCTGTCACCCGCCAGCCGGCCGAGGAAGGTCCGTCGGCGGGCGGCCTCGATGCGCCTATTGCTGATCCTTGCGAACATTGCTGATGCCCCGGCCCCACGCCCCAATCCGCACCGCTTTGGAGGAAATCGGCTAAGGCTTGCTCAAATGGCAGGGTTAACGGCGGCTTAGCTCTTCCGCATCGCGAATTGGCGGGTTTTCCGGCGGGTGGGGAAGGCGCTAGAGCGGACGTCCGCAGGGCGGATTCGCGCGGCGGGACGAAAATCGCCGCAAAACAGGATCATGCCGGGAAAGGCATGCTCCGGAAGGGTGCCATGACCGATCTCGCCGATCCCGAACGCGCGCTCGCGCTCGCTTATGCGCCGGCGAACCGGCGCCCGGCGCTGGAACTGCTCTGGCGGCTCGACGAGCGGTTCGGCGACGCACTCGCCGCCGGGCGCGAGCCGATGATCCGCGCGATCCGGCTCGCCTGGTGGCGCGAGTCGCTGGAGGCGCTCGACACCGGCGCGCCGCCCGCCGAGCCGCTGCTGGCCGAGATTGCCGCGACGCTGCTGCCGCTGGGGATCAGCGGCGCGGAACTGGCGTCGATCGAGGAGGGCTGGGCCGCGATCGTCGATACGCCCGGCGAGGAGGATATCGCGGCGCATGGCCGGTGCCGGGGCGGGCGGCTGTTCGGAATCGCATCGCGCCTGCTCGCGGGCCGGGAGGCGCCGGATGCGGTCGCGGCCGGGGAGGGCTGGGCGCTGGCCGATCTCGCCGCGATGCTCGACGATCGCGCCGCTCGCGCCGCCGCCCGCGCGCTGGGGCGCGTCCGGCTGGGGCCGCTCGCCGGGACGGTCTGGCCGCGCTGCCTGCGGCCGCTGGGCGTGCTCGCCGTCCTCGCTGCGCGCGATCTGGGGGCGGAGGGGGAGCGGTCGCGCCGGGGATCGCCGGGGCGCGTGATGCGTGCCTTGTGGATGGGGATCAGCGGCCGCTGAACTTGCGCGCGCCGCCGCTGATCGTTTAGCCTCCGTCACGGGCAGGTGGAGGGGACAGGGCGATGTGGCGATTCCTGGCGGGCGTGGGCTCGACATTGTTGCTGGTGACGGCGGGGCTGTTCTGGTGGAAGAGCCTTGCCAGCGCGGATCGGCCGTCCGTTCCGGCGGCCCCGCTGGTCGCGGCGGGCGACGCGGGGGAAGTGCTCGCCGATCCGCCCGCCGCCAGCGAAAAGACGCGCGAGCAAAAGCGCTTCGCCCGCTACGACAGGGACAGGAACGGGCTGGTCAGCCGCGACGAATATCTCGCCTCGCGCCGCAAGGCTTTCGCCAGGCTCGACCGGAACGGCGACGGCGTGCTGTCCTTCGACGAATATGCCGCCAAAACGGAGGAAAAATTCGCCAGGGCGGATGCCGATCGCTCGGGCTCGCTCAACCCCGCGGAGTTCGCCACGACGCGCGTGATCCGCAAGGCTAAGCCGAAGCCCGGCTGCCCGCCCGCCGCGCCCGCGAGGGCGAGCGAGGAGGAATAGGCGCCCCTCAGCCCGCCTGCGCCATCCAGTCGGCCAGCGCGGCCTTGGCGCGGTCGGTCATCATCAGCTTGCGCTCGGCCTTTTTCGTGCGCCCCTCGATCGGCGGGAACAGGCCGAAATTGACGTTCATCGGCTGATAGGTCTCGGCCGAAGCGCCGCCGGTGACATGGCCCAGCAACGCGCCGAGCGCGGTCGTGACCGGCGGGGGCGAAAGCCGCGTCCCCTTGTGCCCGGCCGCCGTGAAGCGTCCCGCCAGCAGCCCGATCGCTGCGGATTCCACATAGCCCTCGCAGCCGGTGATCTGGCCCGCGAAGCGGATATGCGGCGCGCTCTTCAGCCGCAATTCCCCGTCCAGTAGGCGCGGCGCGTTGAGGAACGTATTGCGGTGCAGCCCCCCCAGCCGCGCGAATTCGGCGCGCTCCAGCCCCGGTATGGTGCGGAACAGCCGTACCTGCTCGGCATGCTTGAGCTTGGTCTGGAAGCCGACGATGTTCCACAACGTGCCCAGCGCATTGTCCTGCCGAAGCTGGACGACGGCATAGGGCCAGCGCCCGGTGCGCGGATTGTCGAGCCCCACCGGCTTCATCGGGCCATGGCGCAGCGTTTCCACGCCGCGCTCCGCCATCACCTCGATCGGCATGCAGCCGTCGAAATAGGGGGTGTCGGCCTCCCACTGCTTGAAGGCGCTCTTCTCGCCGGTCAGCAGCCCGTCGACGAAGGCGAGATACTGCTCCTTGTCCAGCGGGCAGTTGATATAGTCCTTGCCGTCGCCCTTGTCCCAGCGCGAGGCGAACCACGCCTTGTCCATGTCGATCGTGTCGCGGTGGACGATCGGGGCGAGCGCGTCGAAGAAGGCGAGCGCCTCCTCCCCCGTCTCGCCCGCGATCGCGGCGGCGAGCGGGGCGGCGGTCAGCGGCCCGGTGGCGATGATCGCGGGGGTGGCGGGCAGCGTGTCGACCCGCTCGCGCACCAGATCGATCAGGGGATGGGTGGCGATCGCGTCGGTGACGGCGGCGCAGAAGCCGTCTCGATCGACCGCGAGCGCCGATCCCGCCGGCACGCGATGCGCGTCGGCGCAGGTGAGGATCAGCGAGCCGAGCGCGCGCATCTCCGCATGGAGCAGGCCCACCGCATTGGCGCTGTCGTCATCGGAGCGGAAGCTGTTCGAGCAGACCAGCTCCGCCAGCCGATCGGTGGCGTGGGCCGCCGTCCCCTCGACGCCCCGCATCTCGGACAGGCGGACGCGCAGCCCCGCCTGCGCGAGCTGCCACGCGGCTTCCGATCCGGCGAGCCCGCCGCCGATGACATGGATATCGTGCATGTTTTGCGCCATGATCCCCGCGCGGCCTACAGCACCCGCTGGCGGACCAGCTTCGCTTCCTCCTCGCACCCCTGCGGCCTCGGCGCGTCGGGATCGCGGCGCAGCGCATCCATCTCGGCCCGCGCGGCGGCGAGATCGGCCTGATAAGCGGGCTGGAGGCGCACCACCGACATGGTGGCGCCGGCGGAAAGCTTGCCCGCCTCCACCGCGCTTTCATTATGCGCGCCGCAGATGAAGCGGCTGTCGCCATAAGCGCGGCCGCGCGCCATGATCGGGGTCGCGCGATCGGGCGCCAGCTCGGCGAGCACCGTCGCCCAGGTCCAGCCCCAGGTGGTGTGGCCGGAGGGATAATCGTAGCTTTTGGCAAGGTCCGGCTTCGACTGGCAAATGGGGCCGTTGTCGATCAGGAAGGGGCGGCGACGCTTGTAGAAATTCTTGGCGGCGTTGGTCTCGGCGGCCGTATCGTGCGCGGCTTTCGTCACCAGCGCGGCGGTGAGCGGGGCGTTTTGCGGCGTGAGCGCGACGCCGACCGAGCAGCTGAAATCGCGCATCATTGCCGGGACGTCGGTGACGGCGTCGCTCGTCGCCAGCGCGCCGCGCGGGGTGGCGAGCATCTTGCGCGTGCTCTTGAATATCCTGCGGTCGGCCTGGTAGCGCGCATCCCCCTTCACCGGGGCGGGAGGCAGCACCTGGAGCAGGTCGAACGCGCCGGGATCGAGGTAGCCCGATTTCGCCGCCGGCCCGGCGGGCAGCGGCCCGGCCGATGCGAGCAGGAGCAGAGCGGGGAGCAGCGGGACGAAGGGGCGCATGGCGGCCTTTTCATGAACGGGGACGACGGGCGCCGCGTTGCCCCTGACGGACGGGCGCGTCAACCGTCGCGCGCTTCATCCGGCAGGCGATCCGTCAGGCGGACCCCGGCGCGGGCGAAGCCGCTCCGCCCGCCGCGTCAGTCCGCTGAACGGGTGCCGAAACTCACACCGAGGAAGGAGGGGACGGGGCCGTTCCAGCCCTCGTCCACGGGCTCGCGCTCGGGCGCCCTGGCGGCGCGCGGGGCGGGCTTGCGCGCGGCATCCTCGCGCGGCGGAGCTTCCTTGCCGGGCGCCGGCCGGGCGGGTTTCCTCGCCACGGCTTCCTTGCGGGCGGGCGGCTCCTTGCGGGCGGGTTCCTCCTTGCGGGGCTCGCCCTTCGCGCGGCCGCGCTTGCGGCGATCGCCCTTTTCCCCGGCTTCGGCCGCCCGGGGCTCGTCCGCATCGGGCGCACCGCCGAGGCGCGGGATCTTCAGCCCGGTCAGCTTCTCGATATTCTCCACCGCTTCGGCGTCGTCGGGCGTCGCCAGCGTGAACGCCTTGCCCGACGCGCCCGCGCGGCCGGTGCGGCCGATGCGATGGATATAATCGTCGGGATGCCAGGGCACGTCATAGTTGAAGACGTGGCTCACCCCCTTGATGTCGAGCCCGCGCGCGGCGACGTCGGAGGCGACGAGGATGTTGATCTCGCCCTCCTTGAACCGTTCCAGCTCGCGCAGCCGTTCGGGCTGCTCCATGTCGCCATGGATCTGGCTCGCCGCGAAGCCGTCGCGGCGCAGGCTCTGGGCCAGCTCGCGCACCGTCGTCTTGCGGTTGGAGAAGATGATCGCGGTCCTGACGTCCGCGACGCGCAGCAGCTCCTCCAGCTTCGCGCGCTTGCCGCGCGCCGATACCGGCACCAGCGCCTGCTCGATCGAGGTGTTGGCGGTCGCGGGGCGGGAAACCTCGATCTGCCTGGGGTTGCTCAGGAACTTGTCCGCCAGCTTCTTGATCGGCGCGGGCATCGTCGCGGAGAAAAGCAGCGTCTGGCGGCTGGTGGGCAGCTTGGTGCAGATTTCCTCGATATCGGGGATGAACCCCATGTCGAGCATCCGGTCCGCCTCGTCGATCACCAGCAGGCTGCAACCGGTGAGCAGGATCTTGCCGCGGCCGAACAGGTCCATCAGCCGGCCGGGCGTCGCGATCAGCACGTCGACGCCCTTTTCCAGCGCCGCGATCTGATCGCCCATGTTCACGCCGCCAATCAGCAGCGCCATCGAAAGCTTGTGATACTTGCCGTATTTCTCGAAATTCTCGGCCACCTGCGCGGCCAGCTCGCGCGTCGGCTCCAGAATCAGCGATCGCGGCATCCGCGCGCGGCTGCGGCCGTGCGCCAATATGTCGATCATCGGCAGCACGAAGCTGGCCGTCTTGCCCGTCCCCGTCTGGGCGATGCCGATCAGGTCGCGCATCATCAATACGGAAGGGATCGCCTGCGCCTGGATGGGCGTAGGTTCGCTATAGCCGGCTTCGGAGACGGCGCGCAGGAGTTCGTCGGACAGGCCGAGATCGGCGAAGTTCATGGGATGACCCGGAAAGGAGCGGCGCCGCACAAGGCGCGCATAACGGGTGGCGATTGGGCGGAAAGGCGCGATTTGTCAAGTCGCCTGCTGCCGGTATCGGCGCGACGGGGCAAAGAAAGCGCGGATGGCGCCCGGCTTGCCGTCGCCGCGCATTGCGCTATGCGGGGGGCTCGGGACAGGCAGGCAGGCGGACGGCGGCGAATGCGGAGCGCGGCGAAGGCAATCGGCAAGCTGCTTTTCCTCCTGCTCGTGGCGTTGCTGCTCGCGCCGGGCATCGTGCCACCCTTTCTCGACCGCATCTATTATCGCGGGCCGGTGAGCGATCATTTCGACGGCCGGCGCTTCTTCAATCCCGATCCCGACGCGGGTGCGGGATCGGGCCCGCGCAACGGCATCCCGATCCTGCGCCTGATCCGCTTCATGCGGGGCGAGGGGCGGGCGCCCTGGCCGAAAAGCGTGCCGGTGACGCCGGGGCGGCCGGTGGCCCGCGTCGAGGGGCAGGCGCTGCGCGTCACCTGGATCGGCCATTCCACCGTGCTGATCCAGACGCAGGGCCTGAACATCCTGACCGATCCGATCTGGTCCGATCGCACGGGCCCGTTCGCGCTCGGCCCGCGCCGGGTGCGCGCGCCGGGGGTGCGCTTCGACGATCTGCCCAGGATCGACGCGGTGCTGATCAGCCACAATCATTATGACCATTTCGACGTGCCGACGCTCAGGCGGCTCTGGGCGCGCGACCGGCCGCTGATCGTCACCGGGCTCGGCAACGACACGATCCTGAAGGCGAAGGGCATTCCTGCCGCGTCGCGCGACTGGGGCGGCCGCGTCGCGCTGGGCCACGGCGTGGACGTGGTGGTCGAGCGGGTGCACCATTGGGATTCGCGCTGGATGGCGGATCGCAACCGCGCGCTCTGGTCCGGCTTCACGATCCGGCTGCCCGGCGGCAACATCTTCTTCGCGGGCGATACCGGCTATGGCGATGGAAGCTGGGTGGCCGATGCGGCAAGGGACGGCCCCTATCGGCTCGCCATCCTGCCGATCGGCGCGTTCAAGCCGCGCGCGATGATGCAGCCCAGCCATATCGGCCCGGTCGAGGCGGTGGAGATATTCCGCAGGCTGGGCGCGACGGATGCGCTCGCCGTCCATTGGGGGACGTTCCAGCTTTCCAACGAGGCGCTCGACGAGCCGCGGGAGCTGCTCGAAGCAACGCTCGCCCGGCAGGGGATCGCGGCGGCGCGCTTCCGCGCGGGCGGGGCGGGGGTGGCGTGGGACGTGCCGGCGATGGCGCCTGCGCCCGGCCCGGCTCAGTCGAACAGGCCGAGCGCCGCGACCTCCGCCTCCGACAAGGCTATGCCGAACGTCTCCGCCAGCACGGCGCGATAATCGGCCGCGCGATCGATGTCGCGCGCCTCGCTGCCCGTCGTCAGATGGCGGGTGAAGCGGCGGCCGGTCAGCGCGACGAGCCCGTCGGGCAGCGCCAGGCTGACGATATGCAGGGTCGTGAAGCGCGTGCCCGGCGCGCTCGACGTCCAATGGTTCGACAGGGCAAGATCGATGTCGAACACCGGATCGGGCGTGAAGCTGTATTGCGGCAGCCAGCCGTCATCGTCCGCGCCGCGCCCGTCCGCCAGGGCCGAATGGCCGTGTCGTTCGAGCATCCAGCCATGCGCGGGATCGCGCCGCAGCCGGTGGCGCGCGCCGTCGGCGGTGGCCAGCTCCGCGCCCTCCTCCAGTGGCATGGGCGGGGTGAAGCTCCCCCCGAAGCCGGCGTCGGCGATCCATTCGCGGCCGTCCAGCGTGACCAGATCGAACGTGTGGGTGCGCGCCGGCACCTCCGACGCGCCGAGCCATACGCGCGCGAGCAGCGGACGCCGGGTGAAGCCGAGCGCGCCGAGCGCATCGCCGAACAGCCGGTTCTGCTCGAAGCAATAGCCGCCGCGCCGCCGCGTCACCAGCTTGTCGAACACCGTGTCCGGATCGATCGCGATGCCCCGGCCGAGCGGGATGTCGAGATTCTCGAAGGGGATGGCGAAACGGTGGGCGCGCTGCACCGCCGCCAGCCCGTCGAGGTCGGCGGCGGGGGCGGCGGCGAGACCGATGCGGGCGAGATAGGCGTCGAGGTCCATGCGCGGCGGGGCCAGCCTATTTGCCGCACGCGCCGACGCGCTTGCCCGTCGCGGTGCTCGTCACCGACATCGCCTGGGCGCCGGTCATCACCATCCGGGTGGTCATCGCGAAGCTGACCGGGGTGAAGCTGCCGCTGGTCGTCGCGGTCATCGTGCCGCCTCCCGGCTGGTGGCACACCATCTCCGCGCTCATCTTGCCGCCGCCCATCGCGCGACGGGTGATCCGGCAGTTGCTGCTTTCCTTCGTCACGGCGAGCGGGCCGCGCGCGGCCTGTTCCGGGGTGACGCAGCTACGCATGACGTGCGGCTTGCGCATCGCCTCGGCGGCGCGGGGCGGCGCGCCGGGGATGTCGGCGCTGACGACGTTGCTGGTCACTTCCCACTGGCCCGGCTGCATCTGGGCGTGGGCGGCGGCCGGGAGCGTGAGCGCCGTCAGCGCGGCGGCGAGCGGGTAGCGCATGGGCATTCCTCCTGTTCCTTCCTGTTTCCTGTCGATCCCGGCGGTTCGTGGCGCGCGCGCATAGTAGCGCTGGAACAAAAGTGGTCCAGCCCCCATAATCATCCTTATGGCCATCGAGATTCGCACCAGCCTGGACGAGCCGGAGACCGGCCAGTCCTTCGTCCCCCACCGGCCCCAGCGACCGCCCAAGGCGGAAGGCGGCAAGCCGTTCCGCATCGTTTCGGACTATGAGCCGTCGGGCGACCAGCCGACCGCGATCGCCGAGCTGGTGGCGCAGGCCCGGGAGGGGGAGCGCGATCAGGTGCTGCTGGGTGTCACCGGATCGGGCAAGACCTTCACCATGGCGAAGGTGGTGGAGAAGCTCCAGCGCCCGGCGCTCGTGCTCGCGCCCAACAAGATCCTCGCCGCCCAGCTCTACGGCGAGTTCCGGCAATTCTTCCCCGACAATGCGGTGGAGTTCTTCGTCTCCTATTACGATTATTACCAGCCCGAAGCCTATGTGCCGCGCACCGACACCTATATCGAGAAGGAATCGTCGGTGAACGAGGCGATCGACCGGATGCGCCATTCGGCGACGCGCGCGCTGCTGGAGCGTGACGACGTGCTGATCGTCGCCTCGGTCTCCTGCCTCTACGGCATCGGATCGGTCGAGACCTATTCGGCGATGATCTTCGATCTGAGGAAGGGCCAGACGGTCGACCAGCGCGAGATCATCCGCAAGCTGGTGGCGTTGCAATACAAGCGCAACGATGCCGCGTTCGTGCGCGGCGCGTTCCGGGTGCGCGGCGACAGCCTGGAGATTTTCCCCTCGCATTACGAGGATTCGGCCTGGCGCATCGCCTTCTTCGGCGACGAGATCGAGGAGATCGTCGAGTTTGATCCGCTGACGGGGAAGAAATCCGCCAGCCTCGATCATGTCCGCGTCTATGCGAACAGCCATTATGTCACGCCCGGCCCGACGCTGAAGCAGGCAAGCGAGGCGATCCGCCGCGAACTGGCGGTGCGGCTGGAGGAGCTGGTCGCGGAGGGCAAGCTGCTCGAGGCGCAGCGGCTGGAGCAGCGCACCCAGTTCGACCTGGAGATGATCGCGGCCACCGGAAGCTGCGCGGGGATCGAGAATTATTCGCGCTTCCTCACCGGCCGCCTGCCGGGCGAGCCGCCGCCCACGCTCTTCGAATATCTGCCGGAGAATGCGCTGCTCTTCGTCGACGAGAGCCACCAGACCGTGCCGCAGGTGGGCGGGATGGCGCGCGGCGACCATCGGCGCAAGATCACGCTCGCCGAATATGGCTTCCGCCTGCCGTCGTGCATCGACAACCGCCCGCTGCGCTTCAACGAGTGGGACGCGATGCGGCCGCAGACCGTCTATGTCTCCGCGACGCCGGGGCCGTGGGAGATGGAGCGCACCGGCGGCGTCTTTGCCGAGCAGGTGATCCGCCCCACCGGCCTGATCGACCCGCCCGTCGAGGTGCGGCCGGTCGAAAGCCAGGTCGACGATCTCGTCCATGAATGCCGGGAGACGGCGGCGAAGGGCTATCGCACGCTCGTCACCACGCTCACCAAGCGCATGGCCGAGGACCTGACCGAATATCTGCACGAGGCGGGGCTGAAGGTCCGCTACATGCATAGCGACGTCGAGACGCTGGAGCGGATCGAGCTGATCCGCGACCTGCGGCTCGGCGTCTATGACATACTCGTCGGCATCAACCTGCTGCGCGAGGGACTGGACATCCCCGAATGCGGGCTGGTCGCGATCCTGGATGCGGACAAGGAGGGGTTCCTGCGCTCCGAGACGTCGCTGATCCAGACGATCGGGCGCGCCGCGCGCAATGTCGACGGGCGGGTGATCCTCTATGCCGACCGTATCACCGGATCGATGGAGCGCGCCATGGCGGAGACCGCGCGGCGGCGCGAGAAGCAGGAGGCGTACAATGCCGAGCATGGCATCACGCCCGAGACGATCCGGCGCAACATCACCGATATCGTCGGCCATCTCGCGTCGAAGGATCAGGTGACGGTCGACACCGGGATCGAGGAGGCGCCCCACATGGTGGGGCACAATCTGCGCGCCTATATCGAGGATCTGGAGAAACGGATGCGCGCCGCCGCCGCCGATCTGGAGTTCGAGGAGGCGGGCCGGCTGCGCGACGAGATCCGCCGGCTGGAGCAGGAGGAGCTGGGCCTGCCCGTCGAGGAGCATCGCGCGCCCGTCAGGGGCAACGCCGTCTCGGGCAAGCCCGGCACGCGCACCACCCGCTTCGGCAAGGCGAAGGCGGCGCGCGCGGGACGGCGGGGGCGATGAAGGGCGCTCAATCCTCCGCGATCGCGCCGTTGTTCCGTGTCTCGGGCAGCATCAGGAACGCGATCAGCGCCACGCCGCACATCGCCGTCACATACCAGAAGAAGCCGCTTTCGTGGCCCGCCTGCTTGAACCACAGCGCGATATATTCGGCGGTGCCGCCGAACAGCGTGTTGCCGATCGCATAGGGCAAGGCCACGCCCAGCGTGCGGATATGGGCGGGGAACAGCTCCGCCTTCACCACCGCGCCGACGGCGGTGTAGGCGGCGATGATCAGCAGCGGGATCATCATCAGCGCCAGCGCGGCGGGCCAGGCGGGGCCGCGCCCGAGCGCGTGGAAGACGGGCACGGTGACGATCATGCCGCCCACGCCGAACACCAGCAGCACCGCCTTGCGCCCGATCCGGTCCGACAGCGCGCCCCAGGCCGGCTGGGCGAGCATGAAGAGGAAGAGGGCGGCCGCGCAGATATTGGTCGCCGCGACCTTGCCGTAGCCCGCGCTGTTGACGAGGAATTTCTGCAAATAGGTGGTGTAGGCGTAGAAAGCGAGGCTGCCGCCCGCGGTGATCGCCACGATCAGCAGGAAGGCGCGGCGATTGTCGCGCCACAGCGCACCGAGGGTGGAGGGGCCGCGCTCCCCGCGCCGCGCCATCGCCTCGAAGGCCGGCGTCTCGGCCAGGCGGCTGCGCAGCCGGTAGACGAACAGCGCGAGCGCCGCGCCCAGCAGGAAGGGCAGCCGCCACGCCCACGCGTCGATCGCCGCCTTGCCCAGCGTCTGCTGGAGCAGGATCAGCACCGCGAGCGCGGCGAGCTGCCCGCCGACCAGGGTGACATATTGGAAGCTCGAATAGAATCCCCGCCGCTCGGGCGTCGCCATCTCGCTCAGATAGGTGGCGCTGGCGCCATATTCGCCGCCGACGCTCAGCCCCTGGAGCAGGCGCGCGACCAGCAGCACCCATGGCGCCGCGGTCCCCGCCTGCGCGGCGGTGGGGGCGAAGGCGATCATCAGCGATCCCGCGCACATCAGCGCGACCGACAGCGCCAGCCCCGCCTTGCGGCCGTAGCGATCGCCATAGACGCCCATCAGCCAGCCGCCGACCGGGCGCATCAGGAAGCCGCCCGCCGAGATGGCGGCGGCGTTGGCGAGCTGGGTGGTGGGATCGGCGTCGGGGAAGAAGAGCGGCGCGAAATAGATGGTCAGCGCCGAATAAGCGTAGAAATCATACCATTCGACCAGATTGCCCGCCGACCCGCCGATGATCGAGCGCAGCCGTCCGGATTCGATCGCCATGCGTGTTTTCCCCCGGCCGTTGTGGACGACAGCTATGGCGGGGCGGCGGGGGACCTGCAATCCGCGCCGCGAATTTCGCATCTCCCGATCGTGCGCGGCGCGATCGTTGGCGGGGCGGAGCGTGCGATCCGCGCGACCGTCGCGGGGCGCGGTCATGGCCTCGGGGCTTTGCCCCGGCGCGGCGATCGGCCATGGGTGGGGAAGGCAGGCGGAGGGGAAAGACGATGCGCGGCAGGATGGCGATGGCGGGGCTGGTGATGCTGGCGGGCTGCGTCGCGCCGGGCAGGTCGCCCGCGCCGCCCCCGCGGCCCGCGCCGGCTCCCCCGCCGCCCGCGCCCGCGCCGCAGGTCGACTGGCCCGATCTGCCGCTGACGCCGGGCGGATGGACCTATGTGCCCGGCGCGGCGGCGAGCGCGGCGCGCTTCGGCCCGGCGGGGGCGGCGCCCCTGTTCGTCGCGCGCTGCGACCGCGCGGCGCGGCGGGTGACGATGATGCGGCCGGCGGGCGCCCCGGCGCCGGGCGCGCCGGTCACGATGGCGATCACGACATCGGCGGGCGATCGCAGCTTTCCGGCGGGATCGATCGCGGGCGCGCCGGGAATGATCGGCGTGATCCTGACGGCGGCCGATCCCTTCCTCGACAACATGGCGTTCAGCCGGGGCCGCTTCGTGGTGACGGCGTCGGGGACGGCGCGGCTGGTGATCCCGGCCTGGCCCGAATTCGCGCGCGTTGTCGAGGACTGCCGGGGATAAGGCGGAACCCGCACCCTCCCCCGCCGTTTTTCGGGGCAGGAGGATGCCCCATGATCCGCAAGCTCAAATCGGGCGAATATCGGCTCTGTCCGCACGCGAAAGACCCCGGCGCGGGGAGGCGGCGCAATCCCGGCATCTCTGTCACGCGCGAGGCGGCGGCGTTGGTGGCGCCTGGGCGCGCCGTCCCGTATTTCAAACGCCACTAGCGCACGCTGGCGATCATGACCCAGCAGCACCGATGGTCGCAAGGCGTGACGGAGCATTCCAACGCGCTCGACCTCGACAGGCATGTGTTCACGCTCGACGATCCCGCCGCGATCGCCGCCTCGCTCAAGCATTCGGCCGAGGCGAGCAGGCGGCGCAGGGGCACGGCGTTCCAGTCGGCCATGTCGATGCTGACATTCTACATCAACCGCGCGGGCGAGGGACTGCCCGAGGAGCGCCGCCATGTGCTGGAAGCGGCGAAGGGCGAGCTGCGCAAGGCGTTCGGGCGGGAATAACGGGAATAAGCGGCGGCAGCGGGCCGAGCCTGCAAGGCTTATCCGGAAAAGTTTTCAAAACAAGTCTTGTTCAACGGCGCGCGATGACTCACATTCCCCGGACCAGCAACTTTGCGAAAGGAGGTGACCGATGTCTCATGGTTCAGCCAAGGGGTCGGTTAAGTTCGTTCGGGAGACGCGGTTCTGATCCATTGTCGGGGGAAGGCGCGATGCCGCTTTCCCGTAGCGATGGGTCGGGCGCCGCCAGGGCTCTTCCGGGTCGGCACTTCCGGCCGCTGACCATGTAAAGCGGGGGACCGTCGGGGCGAAGGCTCCGGCGGTCCCTTCCGTTGGAAGACGCTCGCCGTCAGGACGGACGCGTTCGCCGCGCCACCCGGGCCTGCCAGAGCATCAGCAGGGGCACGACCCCCAGCTCCATGACGAGGCCGAAGCGGTGCGCCGCCGCCGGCACGCCGACCGCGCGCAGCGAGACCAGACGCGCAAGGCCGCCCGCCACCACCATCGCGCCCAGCAGGCGGAAGCGCGGCCCCTTCGTCTCGATGGCGGGGATGCAGGTGGCGAAGGCGATCCCGAGCGCCAGGAACATTCCCGAAAGATAGCGGAAATGGCTGTCGAGATCGGGCGGCGGCGGGACGGGCGCGCCCTTCAGCATCGCCACGCCGCGTATGATCCCCATGCCGCCCGCCGCCAGCGGCACGACGCAGGCGATCGCCACCGCCGCCTGGAGCAGCCGCTTCCCGGCCGGGACCGTGCGCGGCGTCATCGCCGTTTCGCGGGCTCCGGCCCGATAAGCTCCTCGTTCACCCGGATCGCGCGATAGGCGACCGAAACCTCCCACAGGAAAAGGAGCAGCCCCGCGATCAGCAGCAGCATCGCCAGGATGAAGCCGATCGCGACATACCGCCCGACGTGCAGCTGCGCTATGTTGGCGACGAACAGCACGGCGACGACGAAGCAGATCAGCACCGCGCTGGCGGTGCACAGGAAGATCGCGCCGCTGGCGAGCGCGATGCGCCGGTCGAGCAGCCGCAATTCCCCCCGCGCATGGGGCGGGATCGCGTCGTTTTCCGCCAGCGGCCGCGCGACGATCGCCCGCGCGCGATCGATCACCCGCGACAGGCGCCCGGCGAGCACGTTGAGGAAGGCGCCGATGCCCGACAGCAGGAAGACGGGCGCCACCGCGAGCTGGATGGTGTGCGCGATATCGGCGACGGCGGAGGCGGGGATCATCGCCGGGATGTGAGGCCCGCGCGCACCCCGCGTCAAGCGCAAGCCGCGCCCCGATCATCGAAACCCGCTCGACGCGTTCCGATCGGCGGGGCATAGCTGGCGCCATGACAAGAAGCCTGCCGCTCGACATCGCCGGCCCCGACGGGGCCATCGACGCAACCCTGCATCTGCCCGACGGCGAGGGGCCGTGGCCCGGCGTGCTGATGCTGACGGACATCAGGGGACCGCGCCCCGCTTATTTCGACATGGCGGACCGGCTGGCCGGGCATGGCTATGCCGTGCTCCTCCCCAACGTCTATTATCGCGAGGGCCGCGCGCCGGTGCCTGATCTCGACGCGCCGCTGGCCGATCCCGAGACGATGAAGGCGCTCTTCGCGCTGATGCGCACGCTGACGCCCGACCGGATGCGCGCCGACGGCAAGGCGGAGGTCGAGGGGCTGCTGGCGCGGCCCGAGGTGCGCGACGGGCCGATGGGCGTCGTCGGCTATTGCATGAGCGGCCAGTTCGCGATCTACACCGCGCAGGCGGCGGGGCCGAAGGTGGCGGCGGCGGCGGCCTATCATGGCGGCTTCCTCATCCGCGACGATGCCGACAGCCCGCACAGGATCGCCGCCGGGCTGTCCGCCGCGCTCTATTTCGGACATGCCGACAAGGACGAATCGATCCCCGAGAGCCGTCTTCCCGAGCTTGAGGCGACGCTGCGCGACGCGGGCGCGGATTTCGCCTCGGAAATCTACGAAGGCTCGGTCCACGGCTTCGCCGTTCCGGGCAGCCCGCGCTGGGACGAGAAGGGCGCGGAGCGGCACTGGGCGACGATGCTGGCGCTGTTCGGCCGCACGTTGGCGGCCTGACCGGCGCCTGCCTGAAGGGACGCCCGGCGGGCGGGCATCCCCTCAGGGCATGACGATCCTCAAACCACCTGCCTGGCGCCCGTATTCGCCCCCATGCTCTGGAGGTAGCGGCGGACGTTGCGCGCGGCCTGGCGGATGCGCTGCTCATTCTCCACCATGGCGATGCGGACATGGCCCTCGCCATCCTCGCCGTAGCCGACGCCCGGAGCGACGGCGACGCCGGCATGGGTGAGGAGCTGCTTGGAGAATTCGAGGCTGCCGAGATGCGCGACCGCCGGGGGCAGCGGCGCCCAGGCGAACATCGAAGCGCGCGGGGAAGGGATGTCCCAGCCCGCCCGCGCGAAGCTTTCCACCATCACGTCGCGCCGCCGCTTGTAGAGCTGACGATTGTTCTCGACGATGTCCTGCGGCCCGTTGATCGCGGCGACGGCGGCCGCCTGGATCGGCGTGAACGCGCCATAATCGAGATAGGATTTCACCCGTGTCAGCGCCGCGATCAGCGTCCTGTTGCCGACCGCGAAGCCCATGCGCCAGCCCGCCATGCTGTACGTCTTGGACATGCTGGTGAATTCCACCGCGACATCCTTGGCGCCCGGCACCTGGAGGATGGAGGGCGTCGGGCAGTCGTCATAATAAAGCTCGGAATAAGCCAGGTCCGACAGCACCCAGATGCCATGTTCCTTCGCGAAGGCGACGAGCCGCTCGTAGAAAGCGAGGTCGACCACCTCGGCGGTGGGGTTCGACGGATAGCCGACCACCAGCACCGACGGCTTGGGCACGGTGAACTTCATCGCCCGGTCCAGCGACTCCCAATAGCGCTCGTCGGGCGTGGTCGGGACCGAGCGGATGGTGGCGCCCGCGATGATGAAGCCGAAGGTGTGGATCGGATAGGATGGGTTCGGCGCCAGCACGACGTCGCCCGGCGCGGTGATCGCCTGCGCCAGATTGGCCAGCCCTTCCTTGGAGCCGAGCGTCACCACCACCTCGTTCTCGGGATCGAGGTCGACGCCGAAGCGGCGGCCGTAATAGCCCGCCTGCGCGCGGCGCAGCCCGGCAATCCCCTTCGACGCCGAATAGCCGTGCGCGTCGGGCTTGCGCGCCACCTCGCACAATTTGTCGATGACGTGCGGGGGCGGGGGCAGATCGGGATTGCCCATGCCGAGGTCGATGATGTCCTCCCCGCGCGCTCGCGCCGCTGCCCGCATCGCGTTCACTTCGGCGATGACGTAGGGCGGCAGGCGTTTGATGCGGTAGAACTCTTCCGACATGATATCCTCGAAACAGGCCCGATGGCGGGGATCGCCAATCGCGGCGCTCGCGCGTTATACGGGGATAAGCGGCGCTTGGGCAGGGGCCGCCGGAAAAAAGGAGAAAGCGGCATATGGCCGATGCGAAGCCCCGTTCCGAAGGCGCCGGACACGCGGGCGGCGCCTTCCCCACGCTGGAGCAGATGCAGCACTGGACCGGGGTGATCGGCCAGGCGCAGCAGATGATGCTGGAGGCGATGAGCGCGCCGCTGGCCGACGCCGGGGCGCAGATGGCGACGCGGACGATGTCGCCGCTGCCGCTGCCGGCGCCGTTCGGCGATCCCGCCCGGCTGGCGGCGGCGCAGGCGGATTTCTGGAAGGACGGCCTGGCGCTGTGGACCCGTTTCCTGTCCGCGCCCGGCGCGTCCGGGGCCCCGGCGCCCGCGGACAAGGATCGGCGGTTCAGCGCGCCGCAATGGCGCGACAATCCGGTGTTCGACCTGATCCGCCAGAGCTACGTCCTGCTGTGCGATCATCTGCTGAAGGGCGTCGACGCGATCGAGGGCCTCGACGAGCGCCAGCGCGGGCAGCTCCGCTTCGCCATGCGCGCGGCGACCGACGCGTTGAGCCCGTCCAATTTCGCCTTCACCAATCCGCAGGTGATGGAGAAGGCGATCGAGACCAACGGGGCGAGCCTGCTCAAGGGGCTGGAGCATATGCTGGCCGACCTGTCGCGCGGCCAGCTCACCCATACCGATACCGGCGCATTCGAGCTTGGCCGCAACATCGCCGCGACGCCGGGCAAGGTGATCAAGGAAACGCCGCTCTACCAGCTCATCCAATATACGCCGACGACGAAGCAGGTCCGCGCGACGCCGCTCATCATCTTCCCGCCGTGGATCAACCGCTTCTACATCCTCGACCTGAACCCGCAGAAGAGCTTCATCCGGTGGGCGGTGGAGCAGGGACTCACCGTTTTCGTGGTGTCGTGGAAATCGGCCGACGAGAGCCTCGCTCATGTGACGATGGACGATTATATCCTCTCCGGCCAGCTCGACGCGATCGATACGGTGCGCGACCTGCTGGACGTCGAGGCGGTGCACGCGGTGGGCTATTGCGTCGCGGGCACCAGCCTTGCGGCGCTGCTCGCCTATCTCGCGGCGACGGGGGAGGCGGCCAAGGTCGCCAGCGCCACCTTCCTCACCGCGCAGGTCGATTTCAGCGAGGCGGGCGACCTCAAACTGTTCGTCGACGACAATCAGCTCGAGCTGGTGAAGGGGCTGGCGGGCGACAAGGGCTATCTCGACGGGCGCTACATGGCGGCGACGTTCAACCTGCTGCGCGGGCGCGACCTCATCTGGTCCTACGTCGTCAACAATTACCTGCTGGGTGAGGATTACCCGCCTTTCGACCTGCTCTACTGGAACGGCGACACCACCAACCTGCCGGCGCGCTGGCACGCCGCCTACCTCACCGACCTCTATCGCGACAACCGGCTGGCGCGGCCCGGCGGGATCAGTGTCGCGGGCGTGCCGATCGACCTGAGGCGCGTGACGACCCCCAGCTACGTCCAGGCCGGGCGCGAGGATCATATCGCGCCGCCCGGCAGCGTGTGGAAGATCACCGGGCATTTCGCCGGGCCGCTGCGCTTCGTGCTCGCCGGATCGGGGCACATAGCAGGCGTCGTGAACCCGCCGGCGGCCGGCAAATATCAATATTGGACGAACGAGGCGAAGGCGGAGACCCTCGACGAGTTCCTGGCCGGCGCGCGGGAAACCAGGGGAAGCTGGTGGCCCGACTGGATCGAATGGATCGCCGCCCTGGCCCCCCGCCGCGTCGCGGCGAAGGGCGCGCGAATCCCCGGTGGCGGCAAGCTGCCCGCGATCGAGGATGCGCCGGGGCGCTATGTGCGCGCGCGCTGAACGGGGCTGAACCCATCGGACGCCGCCTCCGCGCCGGGTCGTGTTGGCGACGCGGCGAGAGACGCGTGACGGTTATGTTGCGACGCACAATTCCTCTTGCAATCAGCCGCGACTCCGCTTATTGTGCAACGCAACAAATATTCGGGAATTCGCTGCATGACTGATTCCAGATCGCGCAAGCCCCCTGTCCAGCCCACCGGCGGCGCATCGCTCGTCCGCCGCGAGGCCGAATCGAAGGCACCGGCCCCGGCGGCCGCCACCGTCCCGCCGCCAGCCCCCATGCCGGCGGCCAAAAAGACCGCACCCGCCCGTGATGTCCTGGTTCCCGAGGTCCAGGCCGCTGAAGCCCCGGTCCACGACGTTCCGGTTCGTAACGATCCGGCAGGTGAAGCGATTTTCCCCGAACCCATTCCCCCCGTCGCGGACAAGGGGACCGCGATTTCCGATGAAGGACTTGTTGCGATGGCTACTGCTGCTACTGCCGCTACGGATACCGCGAAGCCCGCTGCCGAGAAGGCGCAGGCGATGTTCAACGACGTGAACGAGCGCGCCAAGACCGCGTTCGAAAAAAGCGCGAAGATCGGCGAGGAGTTCACCGATTTCGCGAAGGGCAATGTCGAGGCGCTGGTCGCGTCCGGCCGCGTCGCCGCCAAGGGCGCCGAGACGCTGAGCCAGGAAGCCGCCGAATATGGCAGGAAGAGCCTTGAGCAGGCCACCGCCGCGTTCAAGAGCTTCGCCGCCGTCAAGTCGCCGACCGAGTTGTTCCAGCTTCAAAGCGACTATGCGCGCACCTCGTTCGACAGCGCGGTCGCCGAGGCGTCGCGGTTCAGCGAGACGTTCGTCAAGATCGCCGGCGAGATCTTCCAGCCGCTCTCGACCCGCTATGCGGTCGCCGCGGAGAAGATTCGCAGCGTCGCGCTCTGAGCCTTCGCCACGGCGGAACTGATGGACGGCCGCTCCCGTGGAGGGGGCGGCCGTTTCGTCGTCGCAACGGCTTCATGGCTCCCGCTGGGGCGGGGCGAGCCTGTCCGGCGAACCTCGCCGGGGCGGTTATGCGACATGACGAGTCCCTCGCGAACATCCCTGCCGCCTCTTGCCCTCCGGCGGGCCGATGCCATATTCTGGCCCTGCGGGAGTATATGGACGGCATGATGGTTTCGGCAGGGCGGATCGATGTTCGGGCGATGGCCGAACGCAAGGACGGTGACGACGGTGGCACCGGCCTCGGCGTGGCGACGCGCACGCGTACCCGCACCAAGAAGCCGCAGCCCTATAAGGTGCTGATGCTGAACGACGATTACACGCCGATGGAATTCGTCGTGCTCTGCCTCCAGCGTTTCTTCCGCATGGGCATCGAGGATGCGACGCGCGTGATGCTCCACGTCCACCAGAAGGGCGTCGGCGTATGCGGCGTGTTCAGCTACGAGGTCGCCGAGACGAAGGTGGGGCAGGTGATCGACTTCGCCCGGCAGAACCAGCATCCGCTCCAGTGCACGCTGGAGAAGGCCTGACCGTTCCTCCTCCTTCGGGCGGCTTCGTCCCGTTTCACGCCCGTTCCATGCGCCGCGCCGCTTGCGCGCCTCTTATGGTTCGATAGAAGCCGCGCATGGACAGGATCACCATTCGGGGCGGCAACCGCCTTTCGGGCCGCGTGCCCATTTCGGGCGCGAAGAATGCCGCGCTGACGCTGATGCCGTGCGCGCTGCTGACCGACGAGTCGCTGACGCTGCGCAACCTGCCGCGGCTCGCCGACGTCGACAGCTTCGGCCATCTGGTCAACGAGCTGGGCGTGTCCACCAAGGTCGAGCGGTCACGCGACGAGGATGTGGGGCGCGTCATGACGCTGCGCGCGCGCGATCTCGCCTCGACCGTCGCGCCCTATGATATCGTGCGGCGGATGCGCGCGTCGATCCTGGTGCTCGGCCCGCTGCTCGCGCGCGCGGGCGAGGCAACGGTGTCGCTGCCCGGCGGCTGCGCGATCGGCAACCGGCCCATCGACCTGCACCTGAAGGCGCTGGAGGCGCTGGGCGCGGAGATCGAACTGGCCGCCGGCTATGTCCGCGCGACCGCGCCGGCGGGGGGGCTGCGGGGCGGGCGGATCGTCTTCCCGGTGGTGTCGGTCGGCGCGACCGAGAACGCGCTGATGGCCGCCGTGCTGGCGAAGGGCGAGACGGTGATCGACAATGCCGCGCGCGAGCCCGAGATCAGCGACCTGTGCAACTGTCTCGTCGCGATGGGGGCGGCGATCGAGGGGATCGGCGGCGAGCGGCTGGTGATCCACGGCCGCGACCGGCTGCACGGCGCCGACTATCGCGTGATGCCGGACCGGATCGAGGCGGGCAGCTATGCCTGCGCGGCGGTGATCACGGGGGGCGAGCTGTTCCTGGCCGGCGCGCGCGCGGACGACATGACGGCGGTGCTCGACAGCCTCGTCGAGGCGGGCGTGGGGATCGAGGCGCGCGACGACGGGATCGCGGTGAAGGCGAACGGGCGGCTCGACGGCCTGACCCTCTCGACCGCGCCCTTTCCCGCCTTCCCGACCGACATGCAGGCGCAGTTCATGGCGATGCTGTCGCTGGCCGACGGCGCGAGCGTGCTCACCGAGACGATTTTCGAGAATCGCTATATGCATGTGCCGGAACTGGCGCGGATGGGCGCCGACGTGGCGGTGCGCGGGCGGACCGCCGTGGTGCGCGGGGTCGACGCGCTGGTGGGCGCCGAGGTGATGGCGACCGATCTGCGCGCGTCGATGGGCCTGATCCTCGCCGGGCTCGCGGCCAGGGGGGAGACGCGGGTGCATCGCGTCTATCATCTCGATCGCGGCTATGAGCGGCTGGAGGAGAAATTATCCGCCGTCGGCGCCGACATCGAACGGTCGAGCGACGGATAAGGCCGCCGAAAAGCAGTTCACAAGCCGGGCGAAAGCCGCTTTAACGGGATAATACACTCCTTTCCGGGGGCATTGTTCCGATGATCGATATGTCGCGCCGCGACCTCGTGGTTTCCGCCGCCGTGCTTGCCACATGGGCGGCGGCCGATCCGCTGCTCGCCGCTGTCGCAAGCGCCGACAGCGCCGCCGCCTGGGACCTGACCCAGCTCTACCCCACCGACGCCGCGTGGGAGGCCGAACGGCAGGCGACGCTGAAGGCGATCCCCGACCTGATCGCGCGCAAGGGGACGCTCGGCCGGAGCGCGGAGGCGCTGAAGGGCGCGCTGCGCCTCGCCTCCGATCTCGACCGGCGGGTGGGTCGCCTCTACGTCTATGCGAGCCTCAAGGCGGACGAGGATCTGCGTGTCGCGGCCAATCAGGAGCGCCGCCAGCAGGCGACGGACCTCTACACCGCCTTCCTGGAGGCGAATGCCTGGATCCGGCCCGAGCTGCTCGCGGCCGGCACGGCGCGGATCGAGGGGTTCGTCGCCGCCGATCCCGGCCTCGCGCCCTTTCGCTTCCGGATCGAGAACATATTGCGCCAGGCGCCGCACACGCTGGACAGCGAGAGCGAGGCGGTGCTCGCCGCCAGCGCCGCCGTGCTCCAGGGGCCGACCGATATCCACGACCAGCTCACCTCGTCCGACATACCGCGCCCCACCGTCACCTTGTCGGACGGGACCAGGGCGCGGCTCGACGACCAGGGCTACACGCTCCATCGCGACGCGCCCAACCGCGCGGACCGCAAGCTGGTGTTCGACGCCTTCTGGCCGAGCTACGGCAAGTTCGAAAGCTCGCTGGGCGCCGCGCTGACGTCCAAGGTGAAGGGCGATATCTTCCAGTTCCGCTCGCGCAGATATGCCAGTTCGCTGCAATGGGCGCTGGCGGACGACAATATCCCGGAGGGCGTCTACCGCACGCTGATCGCCGAGACCAATCGCGGCCTGCCGGTGCTGCATCGTTATTTCGCGTTCCGGCAGAAGATGCTGAAGCTGCCCGACCTGCATTATTACGACATCTATCCACCGCTGGTCTCGCTCGACCGGAAATTCACCCTGCCGGAGATGCGCGCGATCGTGCTGGAGGC
>Ga0182749_1000816_pt1 | contig 26442 bp, 27 predicted proteins | sample eDN3rd37CKraftMG_FD_128875 | JGI IMG/M metagenome (GOLD analysis project Ga0182749, IMG submission 128875) | Enriched Miracle-Growth compost microbial communities from Emeryville, California, USA - eDNA 3rd pass 37_C Kraft MG (version 2) (version 2) ...
GCGGAGGTGGCCTTTTTTGATTTCAGCGATGCTTCGCTGCACGAGGGTGGGCTGACCGATGTCCGCATCCTTCGCGGCCTCGGAGACCTCCCCCAAGGCCGCTGCCGCTATAACTGGCCCTTCGCCGGCCGTCATGGGCACCTATGCGCGCCACAACCTCGTTTTTGAACGGGGCGAGGGCGTCTGGCTCATCACCACGTCCGGCGAGCGTTATCTGGATGCCGCCTCCGGCATCGCCGTGAATGTGCTGGGCCATGCCCATCCGCGTCTCGTCGCGGCCCTGACGGAGCAGGCCGGCAAGCTCTGGCATACCTCCAACCTCTATCGTGTAGAGGGCCAGGAGCGGCTTGCCGAGCGGCTGGTCGCAACGACGTTCGCCGAGAAGGTGTTCTTCTGCAATTCCGGCGCCGAGGCGTGCGAGGCAGCCATCAAGGCTGCGCGGCGCTATCACTTCACCGGCGGAAATCCGCAGCGCTGGCGCACGATCACGTTCACCGGCGGCTTCCACGGGCGCACGCTCGCCACCATCGCGGCCGGCGGTAACCCGCGCTATCTCGAAGGCTTCGGGCCGGGTATGGACGGCTTCGACCAGGTGCCCTTCGGCGACCTGGCGGCCGTCGAAGAGGCCATCGGCCCAGAGACGGCCGCCATCATGATCGAGCCGGTGCAGGGCGAGGGCGGCATCAATGTCGCCTCGCCGGAGTTCCTGCAGGGACTGCGCGCCCTCGCCGATGCAAACGGCCTGCTGCTCATTCTGGACGAGGTCCAGTGTGGCATGGGTCGCTCCGGCCGGCTGTTTTCCCACGAGCTGGCAGGCATCACGCCCGATCTCGTGGCGATTGCCAAGGGCATTGGCGGCGGGTTCCCGATGGGCGCGCTGCTGGCCACCGAAGCGGCCGCGCGCGGTCTCGTGCCGGGCACGCATGGCTCGACGTTTGGCGGCAATCCGCTGGCTATGTCGGTCGGCTGTGCGGTGCTCGATGCCGTGCTGGAGCCTGGCTTCCTCGAAGCCGTCCGCCAGAAGACGCTGCACATGAAGCAGTCTTTGGCGGCGGTGAAGGATGCCCACCCCGGCCTCGTGCTCGAGGTTCGCGGCCAGGGCCTGCTCACCGGCATCAAGGTGAGCGTTGCGCCCGGCGAAGTCGTGAAGGCGGCCATCGAAGAGAAGCTGCTCGTCGCCGGCGCCAGCGATAACGTCGTGCGCATCCTGCCGCCGCTCAATATCACCGACGAAGAGATCGCTGAGGTGACGCAGCGCCTCTCCCGCGCCCTCGACCGTGTGGCGGCTCCCGCTACTTGAAGAAACAATTTCGATCAGCCGGCCGGAGCGCCATGGCCACCAAATCAAGAACCTCAAAGCCGCCGAGGCATTTCCTCGATCTCGATGTCCTGGATGGGCCGACCCTGCGTCGCATCATCGACATGGCGCACGCCATGAAGAAGGCGGGCAAGAAAACGCCGGCGAAGTTCCGCCCTGCGGGCATCGAGGAGCAGACGCTGGCGATGATCTTCGAAAAGCCCTCGACGCGCACGCGCGTGTCGTTCGACGTCGCGATGCGTCAGCTCGGCGGCCAGACGCTGTCGCTCAACAACACCGATCTTCAGCTCGGGCGTGGTGAATCCATCGAGGACACCGCGCGGGTGCTGTCGCGCTACATCGACATCATCATGATCCGCGCGAATGCCCACGAGACTCTGCTCGACCTTGCGAAGTACGCGACGGTCCCGGTCATCAACGGGCTGACCGACCGTAGCCATCCCTGTCAGATCATGGCCGACATCCTCACCTTCGAGGAGCACAAGGGCCCGATCAAGGGATGCAAGGTGGCTTGGGTCGGAGACGGAAACAACGTGGCCGTCTCGTGGATGCACGCCGCGGTGCGCTTCGGCTTCGAGCTGCGCATCGCCTGCCCCGATGAGCTCCGCCCCGAGCAGGCGGCCGTCGACTGGGTCACACGGGAGAAAGGCGTCGTCTATTACGGCAGCGACGCCGCGAAGGCCGTCGCGGGTGCCGATTGCGTCGTCACCGACACGTGGGTTTCCATGGGCCAGACCGATGCCGCCCGCCGCAAGCGCATGTTGAAACCCTATTGCGTCGATGCGCGTCTTATGTCCAAGGCGGCCAAAGACGCCATCTTCATGCACTGTCTGCCCGCCTACCGCGGGAAGGAAGTGACGGAAGACGTGATCGATGGCCCGCAATCGGTGGTATTCGACGAGGCGGAGAACCGCCTGCACGCACAAAAAGCAATTCTTGCCTGGTGTCTCGGAGTAGGTTGATGTCGGATACGGAAACGGCGGCCAGCGAACGCGCCGGCACGGCGCGTGACGACATCGTCCTGCCGTTCCGCACGGTGCGCTCCGGCGTGGTGGGGCGCGTGGTCCGCCTCGGCCCGGCCATCGACGAGATCCTTTCGCATCACGCGGCGCCCGAGCCCGTCTCCCAGGCGCTGGGCGAGGCTGTCGCGCTCACGGCGATGCTCGGCACGGCGCTGAAGATCGACGGGAAGCTGATACTTCAAACGAAAACCGACGGACTTCTGGATTTCCTCGTCGTCAACTACGAGTCCCCCGGAAAGCTGCGTGCTTACGCGCGCTACGATAAGCGCCGCGTCGGAACAGGCGAAGGCTTGGTCCCGAGCGAGCTTCTCGGCGATGGGCATCTCGCGCTCACGATCGATCCCGGCGAGGAGATGGAGCGCTATCAGGGCATTGTCGGCCTCGCCGGCGAAGGCATCGCGGAAGCGGCCCTCACATATTTCCGCCAGTCGGAGCAGCTGCCGACGTTCCTGCGTCTCGCCGTTGCGCGCCACTATACGGCCGGTGAGAACGGCGCCCCCGGCCGCTGGCAGTGGCGTGCGGGCGGCCTGATGATCCAGCAACTCGCAAGCGAAGGCGGCGAGGAGGAAGAGCTGCTCGAGATCGACGATTTCGACGACGACGAAGGTCTCTTCGAAGGCGAGGACGACGATTGGGAGCGCACGAACATTCTCGCTTCGACCGTAGAGGATCACGAGCTGCTCGACCCCACGCTGGCGCCCGAGCGGCTGCTCTATCGGCTGTTCCACGAAGAAGGCGTGCGCGTCTTTCCGATCGCGCCGATCGAAGCTTATTGCCATTGCTCTCGCGAGCGCGTGGCCGGATTCCTCAACAGCTTCGGCGCGCGCGAGCTTGCCGACATGCGCGAGCCCGATGGCACGGTCAGCGTCACGTGCGAATTCTGCACCAAGACCTACCGCTTCACGCCGGATGAGATCGCGTGAGCGCTGCCGGGGCTATTTCAGCGTTTTGAGATAGTCGACGATCTTGTGGCGCTCCGATGCGTCGGCAATGCCGCCGAACGGCTTCATCGCATTGCCGTGCACCACCTGATCGGGATTGGCAATGAATTTATCGAGGCTGCTCTCGTCCCACGTGATACCGGCGCTTTTCATCGCCGAGGAGAATTGAAAGCCCGCTAGCGAGCCGGACTTGCGGCCGACGATGCCGTGCAGCGTGGGCCCGAGGCGGTTGTCGTCCGGCTTGAAGGAATGGCACGTGCGGCACGCGTTGTTGAACGCCACTTTGCCTTCCTCGCTGCTCGCCTCTTCTTTCGCCGTCGCTGCAACCGACATGAGCGTGCAGAGCAGCGCCACGCCGATCACGCCTGCAGATGCGCCCGTGCTGGAGCGTCCCACCGGAGCCTCCTTCGCTGTCGACTAATTCCGATGGAAGGATAAGTCGGAGGCCGTGCCGAAAGTTCCTGCACGCACAGAGCGCGCGCTCTGACGATATCGTGAGCTTGCGCGCTCAGCGCACCGCGCCGCCGTGCTCGGCCCATTCGCCGAGCCGGAGCAGGAATGCGCTGCACTTCTCGATCTGGTCCTTGGCGATCCATTCGTCCGCGGTGTGCGCCTGCGCGATATCGCCCGGGCCGATGACGACCGCCGGAGAGCCGGCGACCTGGAACAGGCCGGCTTCGGTCGCATAGGAGACGGCGTGCGTTTCGTTCTGCCCGGCGAGGTGCAGCGCGAGCGCGACGGCTTCCGAATGGGCGCCCGCCGCGAATGGCGGCACCTGGTTCGCGATCGCGATGTCGATCGCCGCTTCCGGCGCAACCTTCTGCATCTCCGGCAGATACGCGTCCGCCGCCAGCGCGCGCAGTCGCCGGTCGATAGCGCCGATATCGACGCCCGGAATGGCACGGATGTCGAAATCCATGTGGCAGGCGACCGGCACGATGTTCGTCGCCGTGCCGCCCTCGATGCGCGTCACCTGCAGCGTGGCATAGGGAGGATCGAAGCGCGCATCGCGCGGGCTCCGCTTCAGCTCCTCTTCCATGGCCGCAAGCTCGGCCAGCATCTTGCCGGCCACTGTGATGGCATTGACGCCCAAGGGCGCCATGCTCGAATGGGCTGCGCGCCCCTTGATGGCGATGTGCCAGCGCACAGGACCCTTGTGGGAATCGACGACGGCCATCAGCGTCGGCTCGCCCACGAACACCATGCGCGGCTTCGTCAGCCGCTTGCCGAAGTCCGCAATCATCGGGCGCACGCCGAGGCATCCGATCTCCTCGTCGTAGGAGAACGCCAGGTGTATCGGGACCGTGAGCTTGCGTTCCAGGTAGTCGGGCACCGCCGCGAGCGCGCAGGCGAGGAATGCCTTCATGTCGGAGGTGCCGCGCCCGTAGAGACGCTCGCCCCGCTCGGCGAGAACGAACGGGTCGGAGGTCCAGCGCTGGCCGTCCACCGGCACCACATCCGTATGGCCGGAAAGCGCCACACCCGGAACGCCCGCAGGTCCGATCGTCGCGTAGAGGCTGGCCTTGCTCGCCTCCGCGTTCGGCACGATCTCGCTGACGATGCCGTGCTGCAGCAGGTAATCTTCTACGAAGCGGATGAGGGGCAGGTTCGACCTGTGGCTCGTCGTATCGAAGGCGACGAGCCGCGCCAGAAGCTCGGTGGGGGAGTAGCTCGGGCCTTTCATCGGCGCCTCGCTAGTTCAAGCTGCGGAGTGCGAACGGACAATCGAGCGAGAACGCTGGAATTGCGACGTCGAACAATTCGCCCTTTGCATCGGTCATCTGATAGCTGCCCACCATGATGCCGGACGGCGTGCGCAGCGGGCACGCCGATGTGTAGGTATATGTCGAGCCCGGCTCGATCACCGGCGTCTCGCCGACGACGCCCGGTCCGCGCACTTCCTCGCGGTTGCCGGCCCCATCGGTGATCTGCCAGATGCGCGAGCGAAGCTGCACCGTCTCCTCGCCTTCGTTGGCGATGTCGATGGTATACGCCCAGAAGAATTCGCTCTCCTCCGGCACGGACTGGTCTTCCAGGTATTCCGGGGTCACGCGAATGCGGATGCCGCGGGTCACGGCTTCATACATGGACAAGTGGCTCCTGCACCGTCGGCAAAACGGGTGCAATTTTAGGGTTGCCGCACGGCCGGTCAATCGGCGCGGGCACCGATAGTTATTGTGCGCGGGCGGCCGCAAGTCCGGCATCGAGGTCCGCCGCAAGGTCCTCATAGGCCTCGAGGCCGATCGAGAGCCGCAGCAGCCCATCGCCGATGCCGAGTTCGGCCCGCGCCTCCGGCCCGATGCGGTGGTGGGTCGTGGTGGCCGGATGCGTAATCAGCGACTTGGCGTCCCCGAGGTTGTTGGAAATCTTGATCAGCCGCAGCGTGTTCTGCAAAGCGAAGGCCGCCGCTTTGCCGCCCTCCACCTCGAGCGCGATCATCTGCCCGCCGCCCGACATCTGCCGCTTGGCGAGTTCGGCCTGCGGATGGTCCGGGCGGCCGCAATAGAGCACGTTCTTGACGCCGGGCTGGCTCGCCAGATGATCGGCGATCCGCGCCGCCGTCGCCATCTGCGCTCTCACGCGCACGGGCATGGTTTCGAGGCCCTTTAGCATCACCCAGGCGTTGAAGGGGCTCATCGTCGGACCGGTCTGGCGCAGATACTCCTGCAGATGGTTCGCCAGGAAATCCTTGCCGCAGAGTACGGCGCCGCCGAGACAGCGGCCCTGCCCGTCGATGTGCTTCGTTGCGGAATAGACGACGACGTCGGCGCCGAGCGCCATCGGCCGCTGCAGCATCGGCGTCGCGAACACGTTGTCGACGACGACGACCGCGCCGACGCTGTGGGCGATCTCGCACACGGCCGCAATATCGACGAGCTCCAGCGTCGGGTTGGACGGCGTCTCGAAGAAGAACAGCTTCGTGTTCGGCTGCACGGCGCGCTTCCACGCGTCGAGATCGCGCCCGTCGACCAGCGTGCAGCCGATGCCGTAGCGGGGCGCGAGCGTGTCGACGATGTAGCGGCAGGCGCCGAACAGTGCCCGCGCCGAAACGATGTGATCGCCAGTCTTGAGACAGGAGAGAACCGCTGCGTTCACCGCGGCCATGCCGCTCGCCGTAGCGCGCGCTTCATCGGCGCCTTCGAGCAGGCGGATGCGCTCCTCGAACATGGCGACGGTGGGGTTGCCGAAACGGCTGTACTGGAAGCCCGGGTCTTCGTTCTTGAAACGGGCTTCGGCCTGCTCGGCACTGGCGTAGACGAAGCCCTGGGTCAGGAACATCGCCTCGGAGGTCTCGCCGTATTGGGAGCGAAGGGTCCCGCCATGAACGAGCTGGGTTTCCGGCGCCCACGCGGCGGGTTTTGCTGCTTCTCTTCTGTCGCTCGCCATTGCGCACATCCTCCAGGGCTCGCAGCCCAGAAATAAAAATGCCCGGCCAGCGAAAGCGCTGCTCGCGATCGGCCGCGCTCGATGGTCCGGGGTGCGCACGGCCCTTTTAGCGAGTTATTTTACGTGGCTGCAAGCCGGCCGGCCAAATGACCACGGGTAGGAGCGGGGATTACTCCCGCGGCGTGCTTGGCGTCAAGGCCGGCATGTTCTAGAGCCACTAGCTGCGTTTGCGTGTGGGGGCTCGTGGGGCATGGCTAAGGCCGAGGTTAAAGGGAAAGCTGGAGCGGACGAGGGCATTCTGCCTTCGCAGGCGATCCGCGCCCTCATCCGTGAAGGCGAGGTCAAGCTCGCCGAGCCGCTGCTCGCCAACCAGCTCCAGCCGGCAAGCCTCGATCTGCGCCTCGGCACCGTGGCCTATCGCGTGCGGGCGAGCTTCCTGCCGGGCAGGGGCGAGAAGGTCTCCACCAAGCTCGACGAGCTGCAGCTCCATGCCATCAGCCTGTCGCAGGGCGCTGTGCTGGAGACGGGCTGCGTGTATGTCGTCCCGCTGCTGGAAAGCCTCGAGCTTTCCGCGGACCTGTGTGCGGCCACCAATCCCAAAAGCTCGACCGGCCGGCTCGATGTGTTCACCCGCGTCATCGCCGACGGCGTTTCCGCCTTCGATCAGATTCCAGCGGGCTATTCAGGCCAGCTCTACGCTGAAATCTGCCCGCAGACATTCCCGATCGTTGTGCGCAAAGGCTCGCGCCTGTCGCAGATCCGCTTCCGCCGGGGCGGCATGGAGCCCAAGCCCGTGCAGGACATCCCGTTGTCCGTCGACCTGTCGGGCGGCGAAACGGGCCTCGTCGGCTACCGCGCCAAGCGGCACACGGGCCTCGTGGATGTCGATGCCGTCGGCGCGCGCGCCATGATCGACTATTGGGAGCCGATCTATGTGCGCGAGAAGAAGCGCCTGATCCTCGACCCCGACCAGTTCTACATCCTCGCCTCGAAGGAAGCGGTGCACGTCCCGCCCGATCAGGCCGCGGAAATGGTGCCGTTCAATCCGCTCGTAGGCGAGTTCCGCGTGCACTATGCCGGCTTCTTCGACCCGGGGTTCGGCCATGAGGAAGCGGGCGGCGCCGGCTCGCGCGCCGTGCTCGAGGTGCGCTCCCACAAGGTGCCATTCATCATCGAGGATGGGCAGATCATAGGCCGGCTCGTCTATGAACGGCTGACCGACACGCCGGAGCTGCTCTACGGCCGCGATCTGTCCTCGCACTACCAGGCCCAAGGGTTGAAGCTCTCCAAGCACTTCAAATAGGCCGGTTATTGCGCCGCAAAGCCCCGAGGCAAACGCCGTGCGCCCGTCCCCTCTGCCGCTCCGAAAGGGGCTCGACGTCGATGGCGCCTGCAACCTACGGCCTTCATTAAGCCGCCGGCGCTAGCATGACCCCATGGGCATGCTGGCTGATATCGATCCGCTTCTGGCGCTCGGCGTCGTCGCCGCGACGGCCGCGACCGACGCCGTCTACGTGATGTTCACGTCCTCGGTCATCGCGCACAAACGCGTGGCGGCCGCCAACTGGAGCGCGCTCTGGTACACGCTCTCCTCGTTCGCGGTGATCAGCTACACCAACAATTGGATCTATGTGGTGTTCGCCGCCGTCGGCTCGTGGATCGGCGCCTATGTAACGATGACGTTCCTGCACGGCCCGCCGCGCAAGCCGCCTGCGCCGCTCGCGCCCGACAGGGAAGCCGGGCACCAAGGCTAACCCGGACAGCTCCGCGCCGTGCGCATGGCCTTCCACTTGAGCCGTGCTGAATGTTGGGTTGATCGCGCAGCGTTCGCGGCCCAAACTTGCGCCGCAATCGACTTCCCGCGCCCCCTGAGCTTTTCGAGGCTGAGCGGCGGCTGCGAGCGGACCGAGGAAACGCCAAACCGGGATAACGCCAAGGAGAGCCACCCCAAATGGGTGGGCGGCGCCGCGGGAGAGCTTCCAGCGGCGCCGTTCGATTCTTTGCGGTCCCTCAGGCCTTCTCGTCGCCGCTGAGGACGCGCCCCATCCACTCCTCGATGCCGATCGTGCCGCCGGAGCGCGCGACGTGATCCAGCTCCTTGGGTCGCAGTACGTCCTGCATGCCGTCGATGCGCTTCCATTCGCAGATGGGCGTCTCGACATTCACCTGCGGAACGTAGCGCGAGGCTTTGATGCGCTGGTAGCGATGGATGTAGCGTGGGCAGTTCATCCAGAGCTCGGAGAGCTTCAGGCGCACGACGAGGTCGGCTTCCGTGAAGCTGGAAAGAAGCTGAGGGTCGTCCGTCACCTCGGCAACGCCCTGCATGCGCAGGCGGAACGGCTTCTCGAAATCCATGAAGAGCAGGCCGATGTTCGGGTTGCCGGCGATGTTGCCCATGGAGAGATACATGCCGTTGCCGTCGTAGCTCGGGAACATGATCGTCGTCTCGTCGACGACGCGCACGAAGCCGGCCCCGCCGCCCTTGTACGAAACCGTCGGCCGCCCGCGGTCGTCGATCGTGGTGAGGAAGAAGAAGTCGCGGCTCTCGATGAAGGCGCGCTCGTCGGGGCCGATCTCGGTTTTGACCGCGATTTCCTCGATGCGGTCGGCCATCGGCCGCGACTCGAAGCGATCCTGGAGAGCGCGATGCTGCTCTCCGTATAGACGGCTCATTCTGGTTCCTCCCTCGCATTTTGCGTTTGTTGACGCATATTTTGCCATGGGATGGCACCGCGCGCGAGGAATCCCTCGCTGCCGCAGCCACGGAATTTGAGGCCCTGCTCTCCCTTCGCGAGCCGGCAAACGCCGAGACCGCCGGTCGTGAATAATGGCCGGCCGGGCGCCGTGCAGCCCATATTTCCTGGCTTCGCGGCATGGGGCCGGGCCATCGGCCGCGCCGGGGCGACGCCTGCTCGCTGCCCGTGGTAGACTGTCCCGGCTGCGGCGGCTCACCTTCCGGACGCCGCATTCTTGAGCGTATCGTGCCCATCCCGGAGACCCAATGCGCTTCTTCCGTCACCACATGCGCCCGACGCCGGTGCTCCTGCTCGTTGTCGCGATGCAGGCCGCGCTCGTGCTGGCGCAGGTGCACGGCGAGATCCATGCGCACGGACACCTGCATCTGCCGGTAGCGCGCACTTCGGGCGAAGGAACGGTTGTTGCGCTCGCCTGCCGCGCGGTGGTGCATCACCCCGATTGCAATGGCGCGCCCCACCCGGAGCCCAGCCCGGAACGAGGCCCGGAACACCGGAACGACTGTGCGACGTGCTGGTCGCTCGTGACGGCCGGCAGTGCCGTTATGCCGGCGCTCCCGCCCGCAGCGTTCGGCACTCAGCGCTTTGCGCTTTACGAGCCGCCGCTCCCTACGCAGCCGCTGACCGGTAGCGGCGCGGTCCATTTCCGCGCGCGGGCGCCGCCGCTCGCCTGACGCGAAGACCCCGCGCCCGAGCGCAGGATCGCATCGCAAATCTTAGCAGCATTCAATTGAGACACAGCGCCCGCCGATGCTCGGCCGCGGCGCGAGCGGCCTTCGAGGAGAAAGACCTATGCGCGCGCTCACTCTGTCCGGCCTGCCCCTGTATGCGGCCTGTAGCCTGCTCGCGTTTGCAGCGCTGTCGGCAGCGCCAGCCCTTGCCCGCGACGATCACCGCGAGCTCGGCGCCCATGTCCACGGCCACGGCACCTTCAACATCGCAGTAGAAGACAACCGCGTATCCCTTGAGCTGGAAGTGCCCGGCATGGACATCGTCGGCTTTGAGCATGCCCCTTCGAGCGATGAGCAGAAGGGCGCGGTCGAGAAGGCGAAGGCACTGCTCTCCGAGCCGCTGGCCCTGTTCGCATTGCCGGCCGGCGCTGCGTGCAAAGTCGCCGAGGCGAAGGTTGAGCTGGACAGCGCGCACGCCCACGGCGGCGATGCCGGCGATGGTGATGGCCACAAGCATGGCCATGACGGCCACGCCGACCACGACGATCACGACGACCATGACCACGCAACGCATGAGGATGACGACGCCGAAGGCGGCGGCCACAATCACCACCACAGCCAGTTCCACGCCACCTACATCCTCGAGTGCGCCAAGCCCGCCGAGCTGACGTCCGTCACCTTCGACTACTTCAAGCATTTCGCGGGCGCCCAGCGTCTCACCGTCAACGTCGTCACCGCCAAAGGCCAAGCCAGCTACGAGGTGAGCCGGGAGAAGCCGGCGCTCGACATCGGCGGGTTGATGTGATGCAGCGGCACGCACCCGCTCCCGGCTCGCCCGATATCGTGCGCATGCAGGATGTGCACTTCCGCTGGCCGGGCGCCCGCAGCTTTTCTCTGTCGATAGACGACTTCACGCTGCCGGCCAGCGCGAAGGTTCTGCTCGTCGGCCCGTCCGGCACGGGAAAATCGACATTCCTCAGCCTGTTGTGCGGCATCGTCGCGCCGTCGTCGGGCACGCTCGAAGTGATGGGCACCGATCTGGCGCGCCTGTCCCACAGCGCGCGGGATCGCTTCCGCGCCGAGCACTTCGGCATCATCTTCCAGATGTTCAACCTGCTGCCCTACGGCTCGGTGCTCGACAACGTGATGCTGCCGTTGAGCTTCTCGCGCACGCGCGCCGGGCGCGCCGCGAAGAAGGGCACCGCGGAGGACGAGGCGCGGCGTCTGTTGAATAGCCTCGGCCTCGATGCGGAGGTCCTTTCCGGCTACTCCACCGCGGCGCTGAGCGTCGGCCAGCAGCAGCGCGTCGCGGCGGCGCGCGCCTTGATCGGGGCGCCCGAGGTGATCGTCGCCGACGAGCCGACATCGGCCCTTGATCGCAACCGCCAGCTCGCCTTCCTCGATCTGCTCTTTGCCGAGGCCGGGAAGGCCGGTTCCGCGGTGATCATGGTCAGCCACGAGGAAGAGCTCGGCATGCGTTTCGACAGGGTGCTGCGCCTCGATGAGATTGCGCGCGCTGAACGGAGTGCGGCCGCATGAGCGTTCCCCGTCATATCGTTCCGCGCCTTGCGATGCAGTCGCTGGGCAACCGCGCTCTCACCGCGGCGCTCACGGTGCTCGCCATCGCGTTTTCGGTGATGCTGCTCCTCGGCGTCGAGAAGGTCCGCACCGGTGCCCGCCAGAGCTTCGCCGATACGATCTCCGGCACCGACCTCATCGTCGGTGCGCGCAGCGGCGGCATCCAGCTGCTGCTCTATTCGGTGTTCCGCATCGGCAACGCCACCAACAACGTCACGTGGCAGAGCTACGACGACATCGCCAAGCGTCCCGAGGTGGCTTGGACCGTGCCCTTGTCGCTGGGAGACAGCCACCATGGCTTCCGCGTGCTCGGCACGACGCCGGAATACTTCGACCGCTACAAATATCGCCACGGGCAAAGCCTCGCCTTCGCTTACGGCGGGCCGTTCAAGGATCTGTTCGATGCGGTGATCGGCGCCGATGTTGCAAAGACGCTCGGCTATAAGGTGGGCGATCCGATCGTTGTCGCCCACGGGCTCGGCTCGGTCGCCTTCGTCGAGCACGAGGACAAGCCGTTCCGCGTCGCTGGCATCCTGGAAAAAACCGGAACGCCCGTCGACCGCACGGTGCATGTGAGCCTCGAAGGCATCGAGGCGATCCACGTCGACTGGCAGGGCGGCATGCCCGCACCCGGCCAAACCATCAGCGCCGACGAAGTCCGGCAGATGGATTTGAAGCCGAAGGCGATCACCGCGGCGCTCGTGGGGCTGAGGTCGAAGCTCGCGACCTTCAAGCTTCAGCGCGCCATCAACGAATACCGCCAGGAGCCGCTGTCGGCCATCATGCCGGGAGCCGCGCTGCAGGAGCTTTGGGGCCTTGTCGGCACTGCCGAGACCGCGCTGGCGGTCGTCTCGGCGATGGTCGTTGCAACCGCCCTGCTCGGCATGGTGACGATGATCCTGACGACACTGAACGAGCGCCGGCGCGAGATGGCCATCCTCCGCTCCGTCGGCGCGCGCCCCTCCACCATTCTCGGGCTTCTCGCCACCGAAGCGGGCCTTTTGACACTCGCCGGTGTCGCGCTCGGCGTCGTGATGCTCTACGCGGCGCTGGCGCTGCTGCGGCCGTGGGTGGATGCAACCTACGGCCTCGACCTGAGTATCGATCCGCCGACGCAGCGCGAATGGCTGATGCTGGCGGGCATCGTCGGCGCGGGGTTCCTTGCCGGGCTGCTGCCTGCGCTGCGCGCCTACAGAATGTCGCTCGCCGACGGCATGACGGTACGCACATGATGGAGATGAAGATGACCAAAGCGATCGCTGCCGGCGTGCTCGGCCTTTTGCTCATCTCGGCACCGGGTGCCGCGCGCGCCGCCGATGCGCCGCTGGATCTCAAATGGGCGCAGCTCATGCCGCCCGTCGAAGCCGTGAAGCCGAAGCCGAAGACATTCTTCTCCGGAGCGGCGCCGGCATCCGAGCAGGCTCAACAGTCCGCGCACGATGGGCCGCCGCCGCCGTCGAGCTATCAGGAGGGCGCATTCATGTCGATGAAGCGCCGCCAGCCCGGCGCCGACTTGCCGCCACGCACGGTCGCCGAGCTTGACGGCAAGCGCGTGCGCATCGGCGGCTACGTCGTGCCGCTGGATTTCGACGCGACGACCATCAAGGAGTTTCTCCTCGTGCCGTTTGTCGGCGCCTGCATTCACGTGCCGCCGCCCCCCGCGAACCAGATTGTCTACGTGAAGTCCGACGCGGGCCTGCAGATAACCGGACAGTTCGATCCCGTCTGGGTGACCGGCACGATCAAGACCGAGCCGGCGTTCACCGGGCTCGCGGACACGGGCTATTCGCTCACCGCCGAGCGCATCGACCCGCGGCCGGAATAGTCCGCAAATCGCGCCGGCCGCCCGGCGCCGACTTGCCGTGCCGCGCCCGCCGATTAGGAGAGGATGCCCCGCGCTGCTAGGATGGCCGCCATCAGGTCTGAGCTGCAGTAAATAAGGAGCGCGACGATGCCTCCCACTTTCGCTTCGAGCTACGCGACCGCCACGCAGTATGCGCGGTCCACCAAAAACTATCTCGATGGCACGATTTTCGGCGACACCGGCTTTTTCTTTCACTTCTGCGCGTACGTGATCGTCAATGTCGTGCTGGTGATCCTCAACCTCTGGCTCACGCCCAACACGCTCTGGTTCTATTGGCCGCTGCTGGGCTGGGGCATCGGCGTTCTGGCCCACGGTCTCGCCGTCAACTTCTCGAAGGAAGAGCGCGTCCGCCGCCGCACGCTTACGCGGCGCAACCGGGGCGTGCAGTCGAGCTGAGCCATCACCGCGCGCGTTGCAATGGATGTCAGGCCGTGCCGGATGTGCCCGTCTTGCGGCGCACGCGTTCGGCCATCAGCTTCATGATCTGTAGCGCGAACTCAGGTTCTTCCGAGATGAGCGTGAGAAACGTGCGCTTGTCGATGACGGCGACCTCTGTGGGCTGAGATGCCTGCGCGGCTGCGGCGCGCGGCGCGTCGTCTATCAGCGCCATCTCGCCGAAGACGCCGCCCGGCCCGACTTTATCGAGCACCTCTCCGAAGCTGGTGACATCGACGGCGCCGCGGCAGACGACATACATCGCAGTGCCCGGTTCATGCTCGATGAAGATGCGCTCGCCCGCCGCGAACTTCTGCAGCGGAATGCTGCGGCGCTCGAGCATAGAGAGATCGAAAATAGCGTCGGACACGTCCGCGAATTACCTCGGCCAAACCGGCGCATATTCGCGCCGGAGCAAATCAGCATGACTGACATACGGTAGCCGCGGATCAGGTGCGTGCGAAGTAGAGTTCGAGAAAGCGTTCGTAGATACGCGTCAAAATTTCCAGGTCATCCACCGCTACGTGCTCATCGACCTGATGAATAGTTTCATTCGTCAGACCAAGCTCGATAACAGGACAATGATCCTTGATGAAACGTGCATCCGACGTGCCGCCCGCCGTCGACAGCAACGGTGCTTTGCCGGTTATCTCTTGTACCGCAACCTGCATCGTTTCTAGCAGCGGCCCGGGCTGCGTGACGAAGACATCGCCCGTGCCTGAAAAGGTCAGCGAATAGCGTGCATCGACCTCCGCCGCGGCTGCTGCGCAGACGTTGCGCAGCTGCTCTTCGAGCCGCGGCCGCGTGTGCGCATCGTTGTAGCGCACGTTGAAGCGCGCCCGCGCCTGTCCCGGAATGACGTTCGTAGCCGTGTTCGGCACCGAGATCACCGTCACCGTGAGATGCGACGGCTCGAAATGCGCGGTGCCGTCGTCGAGCCTCAGTGCCGACAGCCGGTCGATGATGCGCGCGAGCTTCGGAACGGGATTGTCCGCCTTGTGCGGATAGGCGGCATGGCCCTGTTTGCCCTCGACGATGATCTCGCCGTTGAGCGACCCGCGCCGTCCGACCTTGATCTCATCGCCCACGACGGCTTTGCTCGAAGGCTCGCCCACGATGCAGTCGTGCAGCACTTCCCCACGCGCCTTCAGCCAGTCGAGCACCTTGACTGTCCCGTTGACGCTGTCGCCTTCCTCATCGCCCGTGATCAACAGCGAGATGGAGCCGGGCACGGTTGCGCCGCGCGCCAGGTGGCGATGTACCGCCGCGATGAAGCAGGCGACCTCGCCCTTCATGTCGACCGCGCCGCGCCCGTAGAGAACGCCGTCGCGGATCTCCGCGGCGAAGGGCGGCGAGGTCCACGCTTCGAGGTTGCCGGGAGGCACTACGTCCGTATGCCCGGCAAAGCACAGGTTTGGTCCCGTCTTGCCGAGACGCGCATAGAGGTTCTCGACGTCCGCATACCCCGGCTCGGAGAAGGTCATGCGGTGGCATTCAAAGCCCGCGGCCGTGAGGATGCCTTCCAGCAGCGTCAACGCGCCCCCTTCTGTGGGCGTCACGCTCTCGCAACGGATCAGCGCCTGGGCGAGGGCTACAGGGTCTGCGGTGGTCGTCATCGGAAGAGAGCCTTACGCTTGGGGTTCGGAACCGTAGCGGTTAGCACCGCGTGTGCCGGGCAGGAAGCCGTTGTCGATCGCGGCGCCGACGATCGCCACGGTGGAGAGCCAAAAGATCGTGGCCGCGACCGGATCTCCGTCCGGGACGATCGTGAGACCGAAGTGGGGCGCCACGATCAGGAACGCGCCGAGCGCGCCATAGGCATACCCGAGCCACCACGGCCAGTCGCGGTCGTTAAAGCGCTTCACCGCTATGGCCATGCCGGGCACGACCCACACGAGCTGCCATAGAGTGTCGGGCCAGCTCAGCGGCGGCAGGCCCTCGGCTGTGAAGGTCTCCGGGTTGAACAGCAGCGTCCCGAACATGCTTCCGAGCAGCACGACGATGAAGCCGCTCCACCATTGGCGGCGGTTGATGCGGCCGGCAAACGTGGTCAACAGTTTGAGCATATAGGCTTCGATCCCTCGAAAGCGACGCTATCTGAGAGTGACGCGCCGTGAACGACGCACCTCCACGGCCACGTCGGAGCATTTGCGTGACAGTCAGGCCGGCTGCCGCGCGTTTGTTCCATCGGCCGCCCGGTCGGTGTCCTGATGGCCGGTGGCCTCGCGGCCAGCGCCGTGATGGCCGGCACTCTGGTGGCCCGTGCTGGCGAGGCCCTCGACGATCGTGATCTTCTGCCAGATCTTGTTCGACAGATCCGAAGTGAGCCGCTCCACGTCGCCGACCGTATCGACGACCACCGGATCGCTCAGCTTCTCCGCGTAAAGCGCCGCGCACTTCGCCGTCAAAGACAGCAGCTCCGAACAATAGTCGAGGTAGCGAATCAGCATGAACGGCGTCAGCGGCCGGTCCGGCGAGGAGCGCGTGCTGATATGGCCCAGCATGCTGGGATCCTTCGTCAGCTGGTGCATATCGACGACGTGGATGATCGAGCGCAACTCGTGCAGCGCCTTCAGCGCGCGATCGCGTTTCCAGCGCGTTTCGAGCGAGGCCAGGAAATAGGCGGCGCCACCGAGCACGATGACGAGATTTACACCCGCATCGACACCCTGCATCATCTCCGACAGCTCATCCGATGTCTTCAGCGACGACGCCTCCACGGCCAGCATCGCCACGAGACCGAGGACCGCCACCAGCATCCCCAGCAGCGTCAGGCGCAGCCCCCAGATCGGCCGCGAGACATCGACGATGCGCTGCGAGGTTTGCCGTGCCAGCTCGGCGACCTCCGCGCACACCGTGGCCAGCCCCGAGCCGGGGAAGCGATCGCTGATGCGCGCGTGCAGGGTCTCGACGGTCTCTATGATTTTTGCGCTGGAAAGGCTCCGATACATCCCGTCCCGCCCCGGTTGCGCCGCCGGCACATTGCCATCCTAGACCATGATCGCTTCGGACCCGATCAGTCCGAAGCGTGAATCATCGGTCTAATCAAAAGGCTAGAGCCGCATCGCGATTCGAAGAAAAGCGATCGTGCTCTAAGTGAGCGCATTTAAAGCGCCCCCGATCCAATGGACAAGCGGACTCGCCAGCTCCCGGATGCCGGCTGAGGATGATGAGCGCTCGCGGGCGAGCATCGCCATACGTTAGCGCGTCACCCATCTGATCGGGAACGCATGCCCGGCAACGTGCGAGGCGCCGCTCCGGCCTCTATGCTGGCCGGAACGGCGCGGAGTGGGATCAGTCGCGCAGCAGCTCGTTGATCGACGTCTTCGAGCGCGTCTTGGCGTCCACCTTTTTCACGATCACCGCGCAGTAAAGGTTCGGGCCCGGCGTGCCATCCGGCAGCGGCTTGCCTGGCATCGTGCCGGAGACCACCACGGAATAGGGCGGCACCTTGCCGAAGAACTTCTCGCCCGTCGCGCGGTCGATGACCGTCGTGGAGGCACCGAGATAGACGCCCATCGACAGCACCGAGCCTTCGCCGACGATGACGCCCTCGGCAACTTCCGCACGCGCGCCGATGAAGCAGTTGTCCTCGATGATCACGGGACCTGCCTGCAGCGGCTCCAGGACGCCGCCGATGCCCGCGCCGCCTGAGATGTGGCAGTTCTTGCCGATCTGCGCGCACGAGCCGACCGTCGCCCACGTGTCGACCATCGTGCCCTCATCCACATAGGCGCCGAGGTTGACGAACGACGGCATCAGCACCGCGTTGGGGGCGATGTAGGCGGAGCGGCGCACGATGCAGCCCGGCACGGCGCGGAAGCCGGCGCGGCGGAAGTCGTCGTCCGTCATGCCCGCGAACTTGGAGGGCACCTTGTCCCACCAGTTGGCGCCGCCGGGCGCGCCGGAGATGGCCACCATGTCGTTGAGGCGGAACGAGAGCAGCACTGCCTTCTTGATCCACTGGTTGACGGTCCAGCCGTCGGCGCCCTTCTCGGCGACGCGGATCTCGCCCTTGTCGAGCAGGTCGAGTGTCTTCTCCACGGTATCGCGGACGACGCCGGTGGTTCCTGGAGAGATGCCCTGACGCTCCTCCCAGATGGCGTCGATTGCGCTCTGCAACTCGGCGGTGTTTACGTTGGCTGACATCGGGCTCCCCGGCCTTTCGATCTTCGGATTTGCGGCCCGCGTTGTCGCCCGCAGGGAAAATACTGTCAATGCAAACGCATTCTTTCGTTTTTCGCATCAATTGGATACGTCCCGTTAAATCCCACGCCGGATACTCCCCACGTCGGGTGCTGATTTGCCAAGGGGATGAGCCGTGCTGCAGAGCGATAGGGTCGTGGCAGTTCCCGCCGCGAGGGCGAGCGGGAAGCCGAGTGGGAAGTGGATTGCGCACGAGGGCTTCGTCGCTGAGGCGGCCGTGCAGTTCGACCGGATCAACGGCACCGTTGCCCGGCTCGAGCACGAGCTTGAAAAGGCGCGCACCACGATCGCCGAGATGACCGAGGAAGTGAACCGCAACCGGCGCTTCCAGGCATTCGACAAGAGCATCGAGAATTCGCGCGACTATAAGATCACCGATCTGCAGCGCTGCGGCCGGGATCTCAAGGCGCGCTTGGAGCAGATGGAGGGCGACAAGACCGCCTATGCGAACATCACCTACAAGTCGTTCGTGGCCATCGACCGCAAGCTCGCCGAGCTTGGGAATCTGAAGCTGCTCATCGACCGGGCGGAGTTCGCCGCGCGTCGCAACGAGGCGCTGTTCCTCGGTGCCCTGGCGCTGGCCGCCGTCTCGCTCGCCTCACGCTTCTTCTTTTAGGCCGACACCGACGAGTGCCGTCCGGCCAGCGACTAGGGACAAGTCGTGCCATTGGTGAAACCGATGCTGCCGATATTGGCCCCGGAAACTTGGCAGGGTGTTCCATTGATCACTACGTTTCCGGTCGAGCCCGGCGACGTCGTTGAGTCGGCTCGGTAAACGCCATATGGCGTGCTGCCGATTGCGTCGAACGAATTTCCGGTCACCGTTGCCGAGCTGTTGAGCATCTGCAGCGCGATCGCAGCTCCGCCCGCACTCGTGCGGTTGGCGACAATCGTATTCCCACTGACAAGAGCGTCAGTCGAGTTGATAAGCCGGACCGCGAGAGCGTTACTGGTCGAGGCCGTCACCGAAATCACGTTGTTGGTGATTGTCGCGCCGCTGACGCCCCAGGCCTCAACGCCGTCGACAGCAGTAACGCCGGCCACATCGAACGCGTTGATCGTCATTCCCGTCAAAGTACTGTCGGCCCCCATGGACACGGCCGGACCCACGAAGTCATTCATTCCGGCATTGATGCTGGCGCCCGGTGCTACGGTCAGCACTGCCGTCCGTCCCGATTGGGTGGTCACCGCCAACTCGCCGGCGCCCATCATGGTTTGCCCCGTCTGAAGCTGCACGACGTCGGCAGCGTCGGCCACTGTGGTAGTGAAGGCGCCCTGCATGATGACGGTGCTGTCATCTCCGGCATTAGCCACCGCGGTTGCGAGATCCGCGCCCGGTGTCGTGGCCGCATCGATGACGGTGATGGCGCTGCCATCGGCGGTGTGCGTCGCCGTCTCGACGATGGCGGGCGCCCGTGTTGTCGTGGTTTCGGTGACGATATCGACATCGCGCACGACGTAATCGGTCATCCGCCGCTCCTGCCAGTTCAGCGGGCGCTCGTTGCGCTCCTCCTGGAGCGGAATGCGCAGCCGCGCGATGGCAAAGCCCTGGCTTCCGCGCACATCGTCCTCCAGGAATTCGGCGCCCAGCGTCAGGCGCGATTCCTCCGGTAGATACGGCACTTCATACATCGTCAGCTCGGCCCGCAGCCTTGGACCAGTCACCGTCTCGACAATGTCATCATCGAAGTGGAATACGTCCGCATAGAGCCGCAGCGCTTTGTTGTCCTCCACAGCCCATATCGGCACACGCCAGCCGACCTCGGCATCGAACCCCTGCAGTGCATACTCCTGGCTCACCGACGCCCCGAGCGTCGTCACCTGCACCGTGGTGCCGACAATACTCGCGAACGAGCCGCCGCCGGACGTCGAGCCGGCATATTTCGTCCGCTCGCCGAACGGCAGATAGGCGTTGGCACGCAGATCAAAATCGCGTCCCAGGGCCTCGACACCAAGCGTCGCTTGATTGAAGAAGTTGCCGAAGTCCGTGCGTTTGCGAGCGTAATAGGCATAGGCGCCGAGGTTCCGTCCCGAAGCAAACATGCGGCGCAGGGCTAGACCGAAGTTGCCCTCGTTTCCGCCGTCGTCGTCTGCGCGAAGCGCAGGTCGGTGAAAAACAGCGTCCGGTTGTCCTGCGCCAGCGGCACGAAAAGATCGAGCTCACCCAGGTTGCGTTTGGTTTCCAGCCATCCGCCCACGTCGACGTGGGCGCCCCACTTGGGCGCATCAAATCTTCCTTCGATCCCGGCGCCGGATCGAGGGAGCCCGCACGCGTGTGATTCCGGCCGCCTACCCGGCGATCACGCGGAACCCATCGAACGCGTCAAAAAGGCAGGGAGCAGCCAAGACGGCGCTTAATCCGAATCGGCCAAAATTATTGTACGGTTCTCAGATTGGATGCGCCACAAGTGCCCGACAAGCAGCGCGCCAACAGCAAGCAAAGCCCTCCGCTATGCGCCAGCTCCCTGCAGAAGCCGCGCTATCGCAACTTAAAGATTGGCCTCGATCAGCTTCTTGGCCTCGGGGCTGTCCCAGTGCGCCGGCCCGATCATGCGGCCGATCTCCTGCCCTTCCCCATTGATGAGGATCGTGGTCGGCATGCCGATGACGCCGAGCCGCGTGCCACCCTTCATGGTCGGATCGGCATAGGCTTCGAGATTCGCCGCCTTGATGTCGTCGAGGAATTTGCGTGCGCCTTCGACGCCGGATTTGTCGACCGCCAGCGCCACCACTTGGAACTTGTCCGAGCCGAGCTCGGTCTGCAACTTCGAGAGCGCCGGCATCTCTTCACGGCACGGCGCGCACCACGTGGCCCACACGTTCAAGAGCACCAACTTGCCGCGGAATGCCGTCAGGTCGATCTCCTTGCCCTGGCCGTCGAGGAAATTGACGTCTGCCAGCGGGGCGGGGCTCGGCTTGAAGACGAAGGTCGTCATCGCCCCGGTGGTGAGCGGATTGCGCCCCGCCTTGGAGGTGTCGGCGGCTGCCTGCGGCCCTGTGTCCGCTCCGCTTTGCGTCTCCGCTCCCGCCAGAGGTCGCGCGCCTTGATTGTCAGCGCCGCCAAACGTGACGTATACCGCGGCGAACGCTGCCAGCGCTGCCAGCGCGGCAGCCCAAAGATAGACCGAAGGGTGGCCTCGCTTCTCAACCGGTGGCTGGCTGCTCATTTGATTTTCCCTCTGCCGATGCCATCGGCCGGCCCTGACGGAGCACGAACGCCGTGACGGACAAGCCTGCTAACCGCATGTGGGGCGGTCGTTTCTCGGCCTCGCCCGCCGAGATCATGGAGGAGATAAACGCCTCCATCGGCTTCGACAAGCGGCTCGCCCCCCAGGACATCGCGGCCTCGAAGGCCCACGCTGCCATGTTGGCCACCGCCGGCATCATCGAAAAGGAGGATGCGGACGCCATCATCGATGGCCTCGGCAAGGTCGATGCCGAGATCGAGGGCGGCACGTTCCAATTCTCCCGCGCCCTCGAAGACGTGCACATGAACGTCGAAAGCCGGCTCAAGGAAATGATCGGCACGCCCGCTGGCCGGCTGCACACTGCGCGTTCGCGCAACGATCAGGTCGCAACCGACTTCAAGCTCTACGTGCGCGATCGCATCGATGCGCTCAGCGTCGCCCTGGCGGCGCTGCAACTCGCCCTCGTCCGCAAGGCCGAGGAGCACGCGGGCACCGTCATGCCGGGTTTCACCCATTTGCAGCCGGCCCAGCCGGTGACGTTCGGGCACCATCTGCTCGCCTATGTGGAGATGCTGGGGCGCGATCGCGGCCGGCTGGCCGACGCCCGGGCGCGGCTGAACGAATGCCCGCTCGGCGCGGCGGCACTTGCCGGGACCTCGTTCCCCATCGACCGCCACCGCACCGCCGAGGCGCTGGGCTTCTCCAAGCCCACCGACAACTCGCTCGATTCCGTCTCCGACCGCGACTTCATCCTCGAGACGCTGGCCGCGGCTTCCATCTGCGCCGTGCACCTGTCGCGTTTCGCCGAGGAGATCGTGCTGTGGTCGACGCCGCAGTTCGGCTTCATCAAGCTTTCGGACAAATTCACCACCGGCTCTTCGATCATGCCGCAGAAGCGCAACCCGGACGCGGCGGAGCTGACGCGCGCCAAGGTCGGCCGCATCGCGGGCGCGTTCCAGAGCCTGCTCATCGTGATGAAGGGACTTCCGCTGGCCTACTCCAAGGACATGCAGGAAGATAAAGAGGTCGCCTTCGACGCCCTCGACAGTCTCACACTCGCCATCGCGGCGACCGCGGGCATGGTCGACGACATGCAGCCCCAGGCCGCTGCGATGCTGGCGGCGGCTGGGAGTGGCTACTCCACCGCGACCGACCTTGCCGACTGGCTCGTCCGCGTCCTCAAGATGCCGTTCCGGGATGCCCACCACGTCACCGGCCGCATCGTCGCGGCGGCGGAGGCGGAGAACTTGCCTCTGGATAAGTTGTCGCTGTCGGCCATGCAGACCGTGGAGCCGCGCATAACCGCCGACGTTTTCACGGTTTTGAGCCCCGAGAAGTCGGTGGAAAGCCGGGTGAGTCATGGGGGAACGGCGCCACAGAACGTCGCCAAAATGGCCGCCGCCTGGCGGAAGCGGTTGGAAAGCAAGGCCCCGGCGCGCTAGATATGGCAGGTGCGGCCAGCGCCCCGGTTCCGCCTTTTGGCGGCGGGATGCTTCGCCGCTGCTGGCTTTTCAGCGTGGGACGGGTCGGGGGACTATGCGCGTATCGTTGAAACCCAAGGTGACGCTTGCCGCTCTTCTGGCGGCCGGAGTGTGTCTCGGGCTCGGCGGTTGCGGCGTTCGCGGCTCGCTCGATCCGCCGCCCTCCGCCAAGGCCACCGGCACCGCGCGCTCGGCCGAGGCCGCCGGCACCCAGCCGGATTCCGCTGCGCCGCCGAAGCCGCACGAAGGCTTCATCCTGGATCCGCTGCTGCGCTGATCCGGCGAAACCGCCCAAGAACCTTCACTGAAGAACCTTCGCTTATGGGCTGGACCGCGTCCGCTTCCGACCCTATCAGTCCGGGGCGAAAGCATGATCCCGTTTCAATCCCGAGCGGGCATGCCCTGAAGAAGCCCCGCCATGCACCACTTCCACTATAGGGACGGCGTTCTGTGTGCCGAGGACGTTTCCCTCGCGCGGATCGCCGCTGAAGTCGGCACGCCCTTCTATTGCTATTCGACGGCGACGCTGGAGCGGCACTACCGCGTGCTCACCGAAGCCTTCGCCGGGCAGGACGCGCTCATCTGCTTCGCCGTGAAAGCCAACTCCAACCAGGCAGTGCTGACGACCCTCGCCCGCCTCGGCGCGGGGATGGATGTCGTATCGGAAGGCGAGTTGCGGCGCGCCCTCGCCGCCGGTGTGCCTGCCTCGCGTATCATCTTTGCCGGCGTCGGCAAGACGCGCGGCGAGATGGCCTTCGCGCTCGAAGCGGGCATCCTCGGTTTCAACGTCGAGAGCGAGCCCGAGCTGCACGCGCTGAGCGAGGTCGCTAGCCGTGTCGGCAAGACTGCGCGCATCGCGCTGCGCGTCAACCCGGACGTCGATGCGAAGACCCACGCTAAAATCTCCACCGGCAAGGCCGAGAACAAGTTCGGCATTCCCTATGGCGAAGCCCGCCGCCTCTATCGGGAGGCGGCGAAGCTGCCCGGCATCGCCGCCACCGGCATCCATATGCATATCGGCAGCCAGATCACCCACCTGGAGCCGTTCCGCAATGCGTTCCGGCTGATGCGCGAGCTGGCCGAGGCGCTGATCGTCGACGGCCATAAGCTCGAGCACCTCGACATCGGTGGCGGCCTCGGCGTGCCGTACGTGTCGGAGGGCGAGGTGATGCCGCCACCCTCGGCCTATGCCGAGATCGTCAGGCAGGAGTTGGGCAGCCTCGGCCTCAAGATCGTGATGGAGCCCGGCCGCGTGATCGTCGGCAACGCCGGCGTGCTCGTCACCAGGGTCGTCTATTGCAAGGAAGGTACAGATAAGACGTTCACGGTGGTTGATGCCGCCATGAACGACCTTATCCGCCCGACGCTCTACGAGGCCCATCACGAGATCTGGCCCGTCGAGGAAGCCAAGACGGCGATGCCCCCCGTCGTGCAGGATATCGTCGGCCCCGTATGCGAGACGGGCGACTATCTCGCCCTCAACCGCAAGCTGCCACCCCTCGCCGCCGGAGACCTCATCGCCGTGATGACGGCGGGCGCCTACGGTGCGGTGATGTCGTCCAGCTATAACACGCGTCCGCTTGTGCCGGAGGTGCTGGTGAAAGGCGCCGAATACGCCGTGGTCCGCCCGCGCTTCGGCATCGATGAGCTGATCGGCCTGGACAAGGTTCCCGCCTGGCTGAAATAGCCCGCCAAATCGCCCCTTCCCGCGGGCCGGATGACCAAAGTTTAATGGTGGGGCGGCGGCACCCCGCTAGGCCCGCCGCAATGTTCCGGCTATCGTTCGCCTATGACGGAGCCAACGGTCGCCTCCCCGGCCGATGCCAAATTCGCGCGCAAAGTACGCGCTAGCCGCTGGGCGCTCTATTTCGAGCGGCTGTGGCCGCGCGTGTGGCTGCTGCTCGGGCTGATCGGTCTTTTCCTTTTCGTCTCCCTCGCCGGCCTGTGGCCGATGCTCTCGGACACGGTGCATTTCCTCGTGCTGGCGCTCTTCGGCGTGGCGGGCATCGGGGCGCTCGTGCATATGGCGCGCACGCCCTTCCCCAGCCGCGAAGAGGCCGTCCGCCGTATCGAGCGCGTGTCCGGCGTGCCGCACCGTCCGGCGTCCTCCTACGAAGACACCATCACCGCCAACGCGGACGACCCGCGCACCGCCGCGATCTGGCAGGCCCACCGCGCCCGCCTCGCCGCGGCCCTGGCGCGCCTGCGCGTCGGTCCGCCCCAGCCCCGCGCCGACCGGCAGGACCCGATTGCCCTGCGCGGGCTGCTGCTTCTCGGCGTCGTTGCGCTCTTCGCCCTCGTCGGAGACAGCGCGGCCGACCGCCTACGCTCCGCCTTCCGTTTCAACTCCGCCATCGCCCTCGCCGAAGCCCGGCTCGACGCCTGGGTCACGCCGCCCAGCTACACCGGCCGCCCGCCGTTGATGCTCGCCGACGGCGCGCGCGGCCCCGCCGCCGCCTCCGAGCAGCCGAAGCTCATCGAGGTGCCCGAGCGCAGCATCCTCATCGTGCGTACCAGCGGCAAGGGTCTTGGCGCTCCGTCGCTGGAGGTGTTCGCGGAAGGCGCGTCCGAGCGCCAGCATATCGAGGCCAAGACGCCCGAAGCCGGAAAATCGACCGCGTCCCGCGGCGACATCTCCGAGATTCGCTACGAGATGCATTCCTCCGCGGAGATCCGCGTGCTGTCCGGCGGCTCTGAGCTGGCGCGCTGGGCGTTTTACGTGAAACCGGACAAGCCGCCTGTCATCGCCATCACCAAGCCGCCGGAGCGTACGCGCCGCGGTGCGATGAAGCTCACCTACACGGCCGAGGACGACTATGGCGTCGTTTCCGCCAACGCCGACGTCAAGCGCGACCGGAGCGAGGAAAAGCCCGTCGATCCGAAGAAGGCGTGGACTGTGCCTGACGCGCTGAAGGGGCCGCGGCCGCCCTATGAGCGCCTGCCCGAGATCACGCTGCGCCTGCCGCGCCCCTCACAGAAAGAAGCTCAGACCTACATCGATTTCGGACCGCACCCCTACGCCGGAAAAGAGGTGATCCTCACCCTTGAGGCGAAGGATGTCGCCGGCAATATCGGACGCTCTGAGCCCATCAAGCTCGTGCTGCCACAGCGCCAGTTCCAGAAGCCGCTCGCGCGCGCCGTCGTCGAGCAGCGCGCAAAGCTCATGGACGATCCGCGCTATGTTCCCCTCGTTAAGCGCGCGCTCGAGGCGCTGACGCTCGAGCCCGAAGGCTTCATCGATTCCACCTCCGTCTATCTCGGCATGCGCGCGGCCATCCGCGGCCTCGAGCGTGACACCTCGCGCAGCGGCCTCAAGAGCGTCACCGATGGAATGTGGGAGCTCGCGCTGCGCATCGAGGATGGCGATCTTTCCGACGCCGAAAAGGCGCTGAAGGAGGCCCAGGACAAGCTCGCCGATGCGCTGGAGAAGGGCGCGCCCGATTCCGAGATAGACCAGCTGATGCAGAACCTGCGCGAGGCGCTGTCGAAGTTCGTCGAGCAGCTGACGAAGAACGCGCAGAACGAGGCGCCGCCCGAGGGGCTCGACCAGCAGAACCAGCAGTTGAGCCAGCAGGACCTCGAGCAGATGATGAAGAAC
>Ga0182749_1000817_pt1 | contig 26410 bp, 20 predicted proteins | sample eDN3rd37CKraftMG_FD_128875 | JGI IMG/M metagenome (GOLD analysis project Ga0182749, IMG submission 128875) | Enriched Miracle-Growth compost microbial communities from Emeryville, California, USA - eDNA 3rd pass 37_C Kraft MG (version 2) (version 2) ...
ATGTTGCTTTCCGGGAAGAAGAAGGCGATTTCCACGGCAGCGGTCTCGGCGGCGTCCGAGCCATGCACGGCGTTGGCGTCGATGCTGTCCGCGAAATCGGCGCGGATGGTGCCCTTCTCTGCCTTCTTGGGATCGGTGGCGCCCATCAGGTCGCGGTTCTTCTGAATGGCATTTTCACCTTCGAGAACCTGCACGAAGACTGGGCCGGAGACCATGAAATCGACCAGATCCTTGAAGAAGGGACGCGCTTTGTGCACGGCGTAGAAACGCTCGGCTTCTTCGCGGGACAGTTGCTGCATGCGGGCGGCCACGACCTTCAGGCCGGCCTGCTCGAAGCGGGCGACGATCTGGCCAACGACGTTCTTGGCAACTGCGTCGGGCTTGATGATGGAAAGGGTGCGTTCAATAGCCATGAAATATCCAAATGGAGTGGTTGGTGTTCCTGCCCTGCCGGCCCGTGACGCTGTGCGGCGCAAAAGCCGCCCGCGCCCCGGGAACAAGGCTCAGACTCTGGGTTGCTAAAATGGTTTCTTCAATAAAAACAATAACTTTGACAAAGTTTATGTTAACCGGGCATTTTAACATGCCCATGCCTGACCACTCCATCATAAAATAACGCGTTCTCTTTTTTCATATATAGTCGGCCTTTGTCCTCCCCAACGGCCGTACTTGGTATTTCCGCACGCATTTATTTCAACACCATGACCTCCAATCCAGCTCCAGCAAGCAGTCCAGATCAATTGTCCAAGAGTTTCGAGCCACAGGAGCTCGAGTCCCGCTGGTATGCCGAATGGGAGAAACGCGGCTATTTTCGTGCCGGCAGGCATGTCCAGCCCCCAGGGCAGGACGACCCCAAGCCTTTTGTCATCCAGTTTCCGCCGCCGAATGTAACCGGCACGCTGCACATGGGGCACGCCTTCAACCAGACCGTCATGGACGGGCTGGTGCGCTACCATCGCATGCGCGGCCACGACACCGCATTCATACCGGGCACAGACCATGCCGGCATCGCCACCCAGATCGTGGTCGAGCGCCAGCTTGACGCCCAAGGCGTGTCGCGCCATGACCTTGGGCGCGACACGTTCGTCAGCAAGGTATGGGAATGGAAGGAAAAATCCGGCTCGGCGATCACCGAGCAGTTCCGGCGCCTGGGGTCTTCCTGCGACTGGGATCGCGAATACTTCACCATGGACGGCAATCTGTCACGCGGCGTGGTCGAGGTATTCAACCGGCTGCATGAACAGGGCCTGATCTACCGGGGCAAGCGCCTGGTCAACTGGGACCCCGTGCTCGGCACCGCCGTATCCGACCTGGAGGTGGTCAGCGAGGAAGAAGACGGCTTCATGTGGGAGATCCGCTACCCGCTGGAGCAACCCGCGGATGGCACCGAATACCTGGTGGTGGCCACCACCAGGCCCGAAACAATGCTGGGCGACGTCGCCGTCATGGTGCACCCCGACGATGAGCGCTATGCCCACCTGATCGGCCAGCATGTGGTGCTGCCGCTGGTTGGCCGCCGCATCCCCGTCATTGCCGACGACTATGTTGACCGTGAATTCGGCACCGGCGTGGTCAAGGTAACCCCCGCGCACGACTTCAACGACTACGCGGTCGGGCAGCGCCATGGGCTCGACATCATCAGCATCCTGACCCTGGACGCCAAGATCGCAGACACCGCGCCCCAGGCCTATCAGGGCATGGACCGCTTCGACGCGCGCAAACAGGTCGTAGCCGACCTGGAAGCCCTGGGCGCCCTGCAGAGCGTCAAGCCCCACAAGCTCATGGTGCCCAGGGGCGATCGCACCGGGACGGTCATCGAACCCATGCTGACCAGCCAGTGGTTTGTCGCCATGAGCAAGCCCGCGCCCCAGGACACGCTGCATCCCGGAAAAAGCATCACCGAGGTGGCGCTGGAAGTCGTGAGCGACGGGCGTATCAAGTTCTATCCCGAAAACTGGACGACCACTTACAACCAGTGGCTGGAAAAGATTCAAGACTGGTGCATTTCACGCCAGCTCTGGTGGGGCCACCAGATTCCGGCCTGGTATTCGGAAGACGGCCAGGTCTTTGTCGCCCGGAACGAGGAAGACGCCCGTCGCAAGGCAGATGCCGCCGGGGTCTCAGGCCCGCTCACGCGCGACCCGGATGTCCTGGATACCTGGTTCTCGTCCGCACTCGTTCCTTTCACCGACCTGGGCTGGCCGGAGCAGACGCCAGACCTGGCCCGCTACCTGCCCTCCAGCGTGCTGGTCACCGGCTTTGACATCATTTTCTTCTGGGTCGCCCGCATGGTCATGATGAGCATGCACATGACGGGGCAGGTGCCCTTCCACACTGTCTATGTACACGGTCTGGTGTGCGACATGGAAGGCAAGAAAATGAGCAAGTCCAAGGGCAACACCATAGACCCGGTGGACCTGATCGACGGCATTGCACTCGAACCCTTGCTCGAAAAACGCACCAGCGGCCTGATGAATCCGCGACAGGCAGCATCCATACGCAAGAAAACCAGCAAAGACTACCCGACAGGCTTTCCCGCCTATGGCACCGATGCGCTGCGCTTCACCATGGCTGCCTATGCAACCCTGGGCCGCAATATCAATTTCGACCTGAAACGCTGCGAGGGCTACCGCAACTTCTGCAACAAGTTGTGGAATGCCACGCGTTTTGTGCTGATGAATACCGAAGGCCATGACCTGTCAGCCGAAACGGTGCGGCAAGATGGCGAAACCCGGCACGCAGCGCTTTCGTTTGCCGACCATTGGATCATCAGCCAGCTGCAGCGGCTGGCGCAGGATGTCGAGCGCGGCTTTGCCGACTATCGTTTCGACAATATCGCCAACGCGATCTACCACTTTGTCTGGGACGAATATTGCGACTGGTATCTTGAGCTGGCCAAGGTACAGATCCAGAACGGAACGGCAGCTGAGCAGCTCGGCACCCGGCGAACCCTTATCCAGGTGCTCGAAACAGTATTGCGCCTGGCCCACCCTATCATCCCCTTCATCACTGAAGAGCTTTGGCAAAAGGTGTCTGTCGAAGCCGGCGTGCGCACCCCGGAAGACCAGACCAGCATTTGTGTCCAGCCCTTCCCCGTGGCAGACGTATCACGCATCAGCGAAGCATCCGAAGCGCGGGTTGCGGAGCTCAAAGCCCAGGTCGACGCCGTGCGCGCCCTGCGCGGCGAAATGAATCTGTCGCCGGCACAGCGTGTACCGCTGGTTGCACAAGGCGATGCAGGCGTCCTGGCGGCCAACGCGCCCTATCTGAAAGCGCTTGCCAAACTGGAAGATGTGGCTATTGTGGAGCAGTTGCCAGAGATCGGCGCGCCCGTTCAAATCGTCGGCACGACGCAGCTGATGCTGCGCGTGGAAATCGACGCGGAAGCCGAGCGCGTCCGTCTCGGCAAGGAAGTGGAACGCCTGGAACGCGAAATTGCCAAGGCGCAGGGCAAGCTGTCGAACGCCAGCTTTGTCGAGCGCGCCCCGGCTGCGGTCGTGGAGCAAGAAAAAGCCCGCGCGGCCCAGTTCGCGGAGACACTGGCAAAAGTACAGGCCCAACTCGCCAAGCTCGCCTGAAAGCAGCCGTTCACGATCCCGACGGCTGCCACCAACCTGGAGGGCCACTGATAGGAAGTGACAGCCACTAATCGCTGGTGACCGGTGATTAGTGGCTGGCGACTAACGGCTGGTGACTGGTGATTAGTGACTGGTGATTAGTGACTGGTGATTAGTGACTGGGGATTGATGGCTGGCGACTGATGGCTGGCGACTGATGGCTGGTGACTGATGGCTGGTGACTGATGGCTGGTGACTGATGGCTGGTGACTGATGGCTGGTTACCAGCTACTGACTGATAGCTACTGGCTGAGGCCGATAGCAGACGGCTGAGGCCGATAGCTGCTGGCTGATGGCCGACGGCTGCTGGCGGGTTGCCAAAAAACGGTCAGTCATCTTGCCCTGGAAAAACAGCTCAGGCCTTGTTCCGTGGCGGCCGCGTCAGCAGAAATTTCTCATCATCCCTGGACAGCAGGCCAGCCTGGCGCGCCCTGTCAATGAGGTCGGGCCTGCGGTCAGCGGTCAGCGCCAGCGATTGCTGGCGTCTCCAGCGGGCAATGTTGGCGTGATGGCCAGACATCAGCTCGCCAGGAACGGCCTGCCCTTCATACACCTCGGGCCGGGTGTAATGAGGGCTGTCGAGCAGGCCCGTCAGCGCCGTGTTGAAAGAGTCCTGCAGGGCGGAGCCCGCATCATTAAGCACGCCCGGCAACAGGCGGATGGCGGCGTCCATGATGGCCAGCGCCGCTATCTCGCCGCCGGACAGCACAAAATCTCCTAGCGATATCTCGTGCGTGACGCAACGATCAATGAAACGCTGGTCCACCCCTTCATAGCGGCCGCAAACCAGGATGGCGCCCTGTCCGTCAGCCAGGGACTGGGCCGTCTCCTGATCGAAACGCGGCCCTGCCGGGCTCAGCAGGATAACGGGCACCCCCTCGCGCTGGCGGTTCTGCAAGGCAAGATGCCCAGGCGGGCACGGCGCCGGAACAGCTGGCTCGTGAACGGAATCTCCCCCCCGCCCTGTCTCGCGCTCAGCCAGCGCCGCGCAGACGGCCTGCTCAAGCGGATCGGCCAGCATGACCATGCCGGGACCACCGCCATACGGGCGATCATCAACAGTGCGATGGACATCATGCGTGAAATCGCGAGGATTCCAAAGCCTCAGCGACCAGAGCGCCTGCTTGTGGGCGCGGCCTGTAACGCCCATGTCTCGCACAGCGGCGAACATGTCGGGAAAAAGGGAGATGATGTCGAAACGCATGGCCGCAAGCCGCAGGCTCAGTATTCGACAGGCCAGTCGCTATCGAGCCGTTTGTTGGCCAAATCGACGGTGTGCACATGCGCACTGACAAAAGGCACCAGCTCTTCCAGCGGCTTGCCTTTGGGTCCCAGAAGGGGCTGTAGCCCTTCCGATGCGTCCTCGGCGTATCGCTCGACACGCAAAATGGCATGGGCGCTATTGTCGAGGACATCCCGGACGAGACCAATGAGCCTTGGCTGGCCGTCATGCTCGCCGTACAGGCGGCAGCCGATCAGATCGACCCAGTAATATTCATCTTCACCGGAAGGGGGAAAATCAGAACGGGACACCCAGACAGTGTGCCCCTTGAACGATTCCGCAACATCGCGATCAGGAACCGCCTCAAGCTGGGCTACCACTGTGGCGCCTTGCGGGCGCGACGCCGCGACCTCCATAAGCCTGGCGGGCGGCAATACATTGCCTGCAGCCCCAGGCGCGACGGGCGGACGCAGCCACCATGCATTGCAAGCCAGCAAGGCATCGCCCCCCGCGGCATGTGGCTGAACCTTCAGCCAGCCGCGAACGCCGTAGGCGGACACGACGCGTCCGAGCTCCACGAGGTCATCAGGCATTGCCATGCATTGCTTCCACGCGCAACCGGCGCGTCACAGCGCACGCCGCGCCATTGCGCACGCATGCCTGCCGCAGCCGGATTGGCTATCAGGCAGCAGCCTGGGCGGAATACTGCTTGACCAGACGGGCAACGGCGGGCGACAGCTGGGCGCCGTTTTCGGTCCAGTATTGAACACGATCCAGAGCCAGACGCAGACCTTCCGAGCCTTCCGTCGCCACGGGGTTGTAAAAACCAACGCGCTCGATGAAACGGCCATCGCGGCGATTACGCGAATCGGCTGCCACAACGTTATAAAACGGACGCTTCTTCGAGCCGCCACGGGCCAGACGAATCACAACCATGGTAATCCTTTGAAAATACGGTGAAAAACAAGAGATTCTAGCACTTTTTTGGAAAGCACAGCAAACTCAGGACAGCTTTTGAGGCCACGGAGCAGGCAAAAAGCAACATCAGGCGCGGGGCGGGCGCACGGCGGCGCCATGCGCTAGCGGCGCCGCAGGAAATGCTCCGCGCTGCCGTCGCGCTCGATCTGCGCCTCAAGCGTATTGCCCGTCTGGCGCGAAAACGCCTCGAAGTCCCGCACGGCATGCTTATCCGTGGTGATGACCTTCAGCACCTGCCCGCTTTCCAGCTGCGCCAATGCCTTCTTGGCCCGCAGTATGGGCAACGGGCATTTCAGGCCGGAGGCATCCACCTCAAGATCAAAGGCCGGCGCGGCTGCGGGAGACTCAAGCATGACAATACCCCGACTCAGGCCAGGCGCTCACGCACCCAGGCCTCGACGCTGGCCGTGGCAGCCGGCAGCGCTGCGGCGTCAGAGCCGCCGCCCATGGCCATGTCAGGCCTGCCGCCGCCCTTGCCGCCGACCTTGGCGGCAACCATGCCGACCAGTTCCCCCGCCTTGACCTTGGCGGTGACATCGGCAGTGACGCCGGCCACCAGACTGATTTTGTCATCGGCAACCGTCGCCAGCAGCACCACAGCCGACTTCAGCTTGTCCTTCAACTGATCGACCATGCCGCGCAAGGCCTTGGGATCAGCGCCACTGATGTTCGCCACTAGCAGCTTGGCCCCGCCGGGAAGCTCGACAGCCTTGCCGGCCAGGTCGTTGCCCGCAGAGGCCGCCAGCTTGCTCTTGGCCTGATCCAGGTCGCGCTCCAGTGTCTTGATCTGGCCTTGCAGCAGCGATATGCGCTCGACCAGCTCCGCGGGCTGGGTACGCAGCAGGCCCGCTGCACGCTGCAGCGTGCCATTGGTCTGCTGCACCCACTGCACCGCGTTGTCGCCGGTAATGGCTTCCACCCGGCGCACACCGGCGGCCACGCCCCCCTCGGACACGATCTTGAACAGGCCGATATCGCCGGTACGCGCAACGTGCGTTCCACCGCAGAGTTCCCGCGAGAAGCCTATATCCAGCACCCGAACCGTATCGCCATATTTTTCGCCGAACAGCGCCATTGCGCCACCCTGCACCGCCTCGTCATAGGGCATGACCCGAGCGGTCGCGGGCCTGTTGGCCAGCACTTCGTCATTGACGATGCGCTCGACCTCGATAATCTGCTCGGGCGTCATCGGCGCATCGTGCGCAAAGTCGAAACGGGTCTTCTCGGCATCGACCAGCGAGCCGCGCTGCTGCACATGAGCGCCCAGCACCTCGCGCAAAGCCTTGTGCATCAGATGGGTCGCCGAGTGATTGCGCACGGTTCGCGCCCGCTGGGTGGCATCCACCCGCGCATTGACCGTTTCGCCGACCGAAAGCTCGCCTTCCAGCAACTGGCCGTGATGGCCAAAAACACCACTCTGGATCTTCTGTGTGTCACGCACCTCGAAGCGCAGGCCGCCACGCTCCAGCAAGCCCATATCGCCCACCTGCCCGCCGGATTCGGCATAGAAGGGTGTCGCATCAAGAACAACGATGGCATCCTGGCCCGCCTTTACGCTCTGCACAGCCGTACCGTCCACATACAGCGCGGTAACCTTGCCCGTGCCTTCGAGATGCTCGTAGCCATCAAAACGCGTTTCGACGCCGCTGTACGACAGCCCCCCCACCGCCTTGAACTTTCCGGCAGCCCGTGCCTGTTCGCGCTGATGGCTCATGGCGGCCTCGAAGCCTGGAAGGTCCACCTGTACGTTGCGCTCACGGCAGATATCGGCGGTCAGATCGACGGGAAAGCCATAGGTGTCGTAGAGCGTAAACAGCGTCTGCCCGTCAAGCTGTCCGTTTTCGGGAACGTCCGCCAGCGCGGCATCGAGTATCCGCATGCCATTTTCCAGCGTTTCGCTGAAACGCTCTTCCTCCTGGCGCAACACCTGCTCGACCCGCGACTGCTGTGCCTTCAGCTCGGGGTAGGCATCACCCATCTGCTCGACAAGATCGCCGACCAGACGGTGAAAAAAGAGCCCTGACTGGCCCAGCTTGTGCCCGTGGCGCAACGCGCGACGGATGATGCGGCGCAGGACGTAGCCCCGGCCCTCGTTGCTCGGAATTACCCCATCAACCACCAGGAAGCCGCAGGCACGAATATGATCAGCAATGACCTTCAACGAATTGTTGGAAAGATCCGAGGTATTGGTTTCCCGGGCGGCGGCCTTGATCAGCGCCTGGAACAGGTCAATGTCGTAATTGGAATGCACATGCTGCAGCACGGCGGCAATACGCTCCAGCCCCATGCCGGTATCGACGCAGGGATGCGGCAGCGGGGTCATGTTGCCCTGGGCATCACGCTCGAACTGCATGAAGACGAGGTTCCAGATCTCAATGAAGCGATCCCCGTCCTCTTCCGGAGATCCCGGCGGGCCGCCCCAAATTTCGGGGCCATGGTCGTAGAAGACTTCGGAACAGGGTCCGCAAGGCCCCGTATCGGCCATTTGCCAGAAATTGTCCGAAGCGTAGCGGCCGCCCTTGTTGTCGCCTATGCGGATGATACGCTCGCGGGGAACACCGACCTCCTTGGCCCAGATATCGTAGGCCTCGTCGTCCTCCTGGTAGACGGTGACGGTCAGCTTGTCAGCCGGCAAGCCGTAGACTGTGGTGAGCAGCTCCCAGGCATAGTGGATGGCATCGCGCTTGAAGTAATCGCCAAAGCTGAAATTGCCCAGCATCTCGAAGAACGTGTGATGGCGCGCGGTGTAGCCCACATTTTCAAGATCGTTATGTTTGCCGCCGGCTCGGACACAGCGCTGCGAGGTGGTGGCTCGCTTGTAGGGGCGGCTTTCCTTGCCTGTGAATACGTCCTTGAACTGCACCATCCCCGCATTTGTGAAGAGCAGCGTGGGGTCGTTGCCTGGAACCAGGGAGGACGATGGCACCAGCTGGTGGCCCTTCGACTCGAAGAAGGACAGGAACTTCTGACGTATTTCGGAGGTTTTCATGGAGAAAAGCGAAAATTTTGAGGTAACTGCTAATTATAAGGGTGTGTTTGGTTTTACGCGATAACGCGCCTTTCATTGCCGGTGCGGCGGGGAAATGCCCTCTCACGCCGGGCGGACATTTCCGTCTGGCCCGCACACCACGGGCCTGCCGCACGCCGCTGCGCGCCGCTTGCGCGCCACGTCAACGCACGCATATGTACAGGCGGGTAACGCCGTGGGCCAGCAGGTTCGGCTGCTGCTCCGAAACCTGCACGGCCTGGCTGCCCTCAGGGCAGCTACACTCGCTGGACACTACCTTGCGCCGCGATACAGGGTTATCGTTGCCCCCGCCTGTCACACATCCCCTGAGGCTATTTACCGTATACCCGGTCGCACGTTCCTGTCTGCCCTGAGCCTGCCAGATGCCGTCCAGGCATACCAGCAGGCCCCTGCCCCGCTCCAGGGCCAGCGCCCCATCCTTGGCGCAGCCCGCGCCTTGCCGTTCACGGGCTTGCAGCAACAGATAGCCAGCCACATCGACATCGGCCCGTGCGGAAATATCGGACTGCGCAGTCAGCTTTCCCCGAAAATCGGGATCGCGTTGATCGCCCTGCCGCAGATAAGAGACCTCGGCCCCGTCGCCGGCCATCATGGCAACCGTTCCGGGCGGCAGCGCCCCGCCGGGGCCGAAAGCGTTGCGCAAAGAGAAAACCCGGCCCCGCAACATCTCGGGCTGCCGCTCGCTGACCCAGCCGCCCTGCCCCTGCGCAGCCAGCAGCCATTGCGCCACTTGGCGCTGGTCTACCTGCGCGCCGTCTTTCTGGCGCAGGGGCTGGGCGCTGTGAACCAGGGCATCCAGGCGGCAATCGCTGCCAGGGCACACACCGCTGCGTAATACCCGTATGACGGCACCGCCTCCCGCCGCGACCTGAAGCGGCAAGCCCGGCGGCAGGATGGCCGCGCCCTGCAGCTCCGTCAGCGTCGGAGCTGCCCAGTCTGCATATCCGGCCAGCGCCCGCGCATCGGCCACATCGGCCGCGCGCAAGGCCGGACCGTGGCGGGCAAGGTACTGGCGCGCACCCTCACGCACCTGCAGCATCCAGGCCGCGCTCGCCCGCGCGCTGGCATCTTTCATGGCGTCAGCAAGGGCGCTGGCGCCCCATACCGCCAGCAGCGTTGCAAGCAGCGCCGCAATAGACACCTCAAGCAGGGCAAAACCTTTCTGTCCCGCCATGATGTCAGCTCACCGTAAAGACAAAGACATTGGATTTGCCGCAGCTGGCCTGCGCCCTCAAGGGGCTGTATGGCGTGCGCTCCCCTTTTATGGGCACCGCCGCCCCGCCGTCCGCAGCCACAGTGATGCGTTCCGACACCCGCTGCAGCACAGAAGCAATGGCAGGGCACGCAGCGCTGGCAACACGTGTCAAGGTGATGGAGAACGAACTGCCTGAGCTTTCTTCAGCCAGCAAAACCTCCCCCTTGTCGCCCAGCCCATGCCAGACACGGGCAGCCTTGCCAGCACCGCTCACGGACAGCACACCGGACTCTTGCGCGGAGCGCGCAAACGCCTGGGTATCCATCCCCCTGTACGGCATGGAATCCGCCGCTGGCGCATTGACTTTGGCCTGGATGATAAAACGCGCCAGCTCCTCGCCGACCTTGGGCACCCTGCTTTCAATCGCGTAGTTGCTGATGGCGGGTATGCCTGCGATGGCCAACAGCAGCACGATGGCGGCAACGACCGATACCTCAAGCAGCGTAAAACCCTGCTGGACGGCCCCTAGCCTGCGCGCGGGAACCCGGCGATAGGCTACGCGCAGGCCAGGGCCATAGACAGTCTCCGGCAATGGAGACATGGAGGCGTAATCTGTATACGAGAACTGCTTGCAAACAAACATGAAATGCTCCGCCAGGCCGCCGCAATGCATTGCGGCACCGTTGTTAAAAAAGCTGTCCCCCGTGGGGCAGCGACAGAATGAAAAATGCAAGGCTTGGCTAACTCGCATAGAGAAGCATGAGCGCTCGCCGCAACTCATCGATGACTGCGTAGTGCCAGAACCCCAGCCCCAGCATGCTCGAAGCGCTGCCGAGCAATAAGATCCAGCGCCAGGCGCTGGCTTGCCGCATTGCCACGGCCAGCGCATCCTGCCGCAGCCGCCCGACGGCGGTGGACAACCCCTCATGCAGGCCCCGTGACGCAACCATGTCGGAAAAAAACCAGAATTGCGCGGCATCGAGCAAACCGGTATCAAAGATGGAAGCCTCCGTGAGGCCCGCATCGATTCGTGCGCACATCGCTTGCAGCTGCCCCGCAAGCCAGGGCGTTGCACCCTCGGCAAGCGACATGAGCGCCGAGCGCAAACGGGTCGCCTGGGGTTGGCTGCCGCCCAGCAATATGGACAGCAGCCCAAGTAGCCGCATCCCTTGCATATGGCGAAACAACCTCCAGCAGAAGAAGTTGTCCAGCCGCCTGCGCAGCGGCCCTCTCAGGTTGGGCAGGGACCAGATGACAACCCCCCACGCAGCGCCCGAAAGAACCAGGACAACAGCCCAGTATTTCCGCACAAATTGGCCAAGCCCGATCAGCTTCCGGGTGAGATCCCCGTAGTAATCCGGCGTCAGCACTGAAAATGCCTGCTGCAGGCGCGGCAGCGTCCACCATGGCACCGCAAGCAACATGCAATACACCAGGACCATGGCCGCTGCCGCCGCCCACAAAGCCCCCGCAAATGCCCGGCGCATGTCTGCCTCGACCTTGCCGGCAAGCGCAAGCTCAGCCAGCGCACCGACCAGGGCCTGGTTGCCCGCTGCCTGTGCGTTGCGTATCAGGACAAGCTCGTCCTGGGGAAAAGCATCGCGCCATGTGCCATACAGATCCCCGCCGCTGATCTCGTAAATGCGGAGCCAGCGGGCGGATAGCCGGCCTCTTGTCGTTCCTGCGCCATGGCGGCTGGCATCCAGGGCAAAAATATCGCGCAGGCTGCGGCTGCCTCGCATCCCATCCAGCAGCGCAGCAAGGTAATCGCAATACGCTGCGCGCTTATTCCGGAACCGCCGGCAATCCATGCGATATTGCAGGCGTCCCAGCCACGGTCCCCCACGGGGCTCCCAGGTGGAATGGCTCATGACGCTCCCCCTGAACGCGCCGCATCTTTTTCCCAGGCATCTGCCCCGCGGGACAGCCAGCATGTCTCGAAGGCCTGGAAGCGCATTTCTATATCGCGCGGATCAAGCCGGCCTTCATAGGCCAGCCTGACAGCATGTTCCATTGCGCTCCGCGCAGGCCGGGCGCCCATGGCGGGCTCCACAAGCTCGGCCACCAGCGCTTGCCCGGCGTACCCATGCAGCTCGTGCGCCCCAACGCCTATGCAGGCATCGCAGCCTGCCTCATTGCGGATGCGCATCCGTCCCTTGCTGCCGCCGTGCATCTGCTGCACGCGATCCAGCCATTGCCCCCATTGCAAGGCTGTGCGCCAGGCGCCGCAAGGATGCAAGCCGCCCGATGCCAGCAGGCACTCCACCGGCTGCGAGCAGCCTGGGCAGAGTGCAGGCAGCAGCGCCTGCCAGGCCAATAGCTTGATGACGCCTGGTGTCGCGAGAAAATCATGCGGAACACCGATGAACGCTGACGAGAGCCGTGCCGGAATCAGCGCCGCCGACGGCGCATGCACAGTCGTATACACGTTGACACCAGATATCGACAGATCCATGAACGCCCTGCCGGTTTCGCGGTCACGCACCTCCCCGAGCAACACATCGCTCATTGCGGACCGCTTCAGCGCCCGGAGCTTTGTTGCATACGCGGTATGGCTATCGGCATCCAGATTGCGCACGATAGAGTTCTGTATCGCCCCCGGAATGCGATATTCCACCGGATCTTCGAGTGATATGACTTTTCGGTGTGACGCAACGCCGCGTATCAACGCAGCCAGGCTGGTTGACTTGCCCGATCCAACCATGCCTGCGACAACGACAGCGCCACCCTGAGACAGCATGGCGCGCTCGATCTGCTCCATCTGTTCAGGCAGGTAACCCAGCTGTTGCAGCCCAGGACCGCCGGCATCGAACGGTTTGTCCAGAATACGCAGGCACACGCTCGGTCCGGCATCAGCGGCCATCGACGACCAGCGCAAGCTGCACATGTGGCCATCCACCATAACGTACAGACTGCCCTGCTGTTCCTTGAGCGGGTCAAAGACAGCGCCATTGCCGCCGCGCACATCCATCCACCCTACGGCGAGCATGTCCATCAACATGGCGGTTGACATGCCCTTGAAGCAATCAGGCGCCACATAGCGCGTGGCAATGGTGTATCTGACCTCGGACACAGGCTCCCGCAAATGAATGTTGATGTGGATGTCGCTAGCGCCGCAGCGCACGCCCCAGGCGACAAGATCATGAAAAGCGGCTGCCAGCGCCGTATGCGACGCTGCGGGCCCCATCGCGCCGGACTGAGCGTCCCGTGCGTGCAGCCCCCGTCCAACCGCGACGAGCAGCGGCGCCGTGACCACGTAGCGCGAAGTGTCGGCGATGCGATACCCGGCACTGCGCACCAGACGTATGAGCTCGGCGGCCTGGTCGCTGCCAACGTGCTCCCGCAAGGCAAACACGGCTGCCGATCCGTCATCCAGCAGCACCGGCAGCATTCTTGCCGCAAGAGCCTGCACGCCAAGCTCCTGGCACAGCGGCCGGGCCAGCCCCGGTGTCAGCCGGGCAAGCTCTTCCGCGCTGCGTATGCTGACAGCGGCTGAGGTATCAAAATGCTCGAGCCCTGCTTCCGCCCGGCGAGCGCCCGCCCGCAGCGGCTGTATCGGCCATGCCAGCCATTTCGCATATCGGCCGCGCCGCATCATTGCACGCCCCTCAGTTCAGGATGTATGCATAGCGTGCGGAACTCGCCGGCACGCTCCAGACGCACGCAGGTATTTGTAATGCCTCGCAGCAGAAAGGTGTGCTCATCATTTTCCGCGCCAACGGGCCGGGGCAGGCCTTGCATGTACAGCACAGGCTTTCCCTGAACCAATACCTGCGCCGCCAGACGCCTGCCGCTGCCATAAATAGCCAGCAGGCGCGTATCGGCCTCTGCCTGCATCGCATCCGGCAAAGACAGGCTGCCGGCGCTTTCTGTCGCCGATGCGCGCGCGGCCCTGAGCGCCTGTGCGGATTCGAGACGCATCAATTCATGAACGGTCATCTGGTCTGCCTCCAGCTCGGCATGCGTCGAGGCGGCTGGCACCCTGGAAACAGTGATGGTGCAAGCCAGACCCACGGCAAGGACAGCTTCACGGGGCCTCAAGGGGAATTGCCTCGTCTTTCCACGCAGTTTCAGGACCGGAACCCGGAACGGGCGTTGCGTCAATCTCATAAAGTAGCCCCTGTAGTGTGAAATGCAATCTGCTGCGGCGGATGTCGGGCGCATCGACATCCAGGTGCCTGAGCTCCGCCCGGCGCCAGCCAATAAAGCTCGCATGCTCGAGCAGCAATGCCGCGGAACGTAATGGCCCGCTGATATGCAGCGATCTGGATCGATAGCCGGAAGCGTCCGCCTGGCCATTGCGCGCGGCATCATCAGGCGGCGCAGCCATCTGCAGTGCCAGCGGCTCGCCTACCTGAATGTCGGAGAACGCGCCTCGCACACCCTGCAAGGCGCTGAGCAACTGCCTGTCGTTGTTGGCGTTCCCCATGGGACGTGTTTGCGTCAGCGCCACCGCGCGCACATCGGGCCGCCATGACACATGCGCCTGGTCGAGCGAGGCAAACGCTATGCGCAGGCCAGGCCAGTGACAAGCCTGCGCAACGACGCCGATGGAAGCATCCTGCCGCGTCGTGCCTGGGCATATAGACTCGAAGTAGCCGAACAGGCCCGCATTGCTCGCCTGCGCCGCATCGCGCTCGTAATGTGCGGCGCATCGCCAGATACTGTCATCGCCAGCATCGCAGTAGGCGTGCGACAGCCTCCACCCGGCCGGGCGCAGCGGCACGGCATGGAAAGTATCGAGCAGACCTTTCAATCCGGCTATGCCATGCACCAGGGGCGGTGTGGGTTCGATCCCGGCAGCCCGTGCAGCGTAAAGGGAAGCCACCGTGACGGCGTCCGGACTGTCGTCATCCATCCGCCCAAGGCGGGCGGCGACATCGCCGCCGTAGATGCCCGGCAGCACAGCCGCAAGGCCAAGGACGCAGAACAGAATGCTTACTGGCCTGGGAAGTGGACGACGCAGGCGCCGCAAGGCAGAGATCTGTCCCGCCTGCCCTGCCGACTGCGCCATCTGCGCAAGGTCGGCAAGGCCGATCGCGGGCGTCTCGCCGGCCACTATCAAACCGGGGTATGCAAGCTTCAGTTCCGCCAGGAGACGATCCGCGGGTTCGGGATCATCGAACAGCCTGTCGGTGCGGGCGATGACCAGCCCCTCGTGCACCGCGACCAGCCAGATGAGCCCCGGCCGCAGTGCCATGCGAAGCGCCACAGATCCCGACGGATAACGCATGGCGACCGCCTGGGCGGCGGAATATACAGATCCGGCATTGCCCAGCCAGGCCAGCCCCACCACCGACGGCGTCGTGCCGGCATGCGCCACATGCGTGGCGTGAAACTGTCGGCCAAGCCGACGGGCAGCCTTGCGGGGCCGTTCAGCCAGCACAGCGAACCAGCGCATGCCGAATGCCAGATGGATGGGGCCAGCCTCGAGGATCAGCGACTCGCTCATGACATTCGCCTCAATAGCCTTCTTCAACCTGGGCCGTGACGACGATGACTGTCATCACCTGTTGCCCGGACACCTTGTCGCTGCCGCCAAGCACAAGCGGCATGCCTGGATTCAGCCGCCGTCCTTCGGTTTCCCGCCTGACGTGATCAAAGCCGGATATGAGCACTGGCTGACCTGGCTGCAGGGCAAGCTGCTGGATGATGCCGTTGCCGTCAACCGTGATCTGTTGCAGCTGCAGCGGACTGGCCCTATCGCCAAAGGTAACGGATTTCAATGGCTGCGCAACCGTGTTGTCGTAGGCGATAGACAGCAGGATTTGGCCATCTTCCTGCGCATCGGGAATGAGGGTGAGCAGCGAGCCCACGGTCTGCCTGGCCTGGCTCACCGCAGTTCCCGAGACCGCGCTGCCGGCGGCAAGCCCCATCGGCGGCGCCTCGACCTTGTCGATATAGCTGAAGGTCGTGCGCACGGCATGCGTCACAGGCCGGCGATTCAGCGTCAGGATGGGTATGCTGCTGCGCCGGACGATCTTGCCGGCCTCGCCTATTGCCTTGATCATGGCTTCCGAGCCGCCGAACGATTTTCCGCGCGCGCCCGCCCGCGCTGCCGCCGCGCCCGGCACAGGGCTGGCGCCCAGGTAATAGCCGGCGGCGAGCTGGGCGCTGGAAAACACGGCGCTCCAGTCCAGCCCAAGCTGTGTGTCGTCGTGCGACTGCACTGCGAGCTCTTCAAACACAAGACGCACCCGGCGCGTCATGGCGCGATTCTCCTGATCGAGATAGGCGGCGATGCGATCGAGCACGTCAGGCGTATCGGTTACGACAATGCTCGAGCTTGCCCCAGGCTCCACGGCCATTACGCCGGCACGGGTGAGGAACGGTTCGAGACGGCTGCGCAGAGACAGCATGGCATCATGTGTGGCGCTTTCGAGCCGTGTCCGGGAAGATCCGACAAAGCCTTCCTGCTGTTCTTCGGCTGCCTGGCCCATGGTGGCCTCGGCGCTGGCATTGAGCGCCAGCGCCCGCACATTGAAAACACGGGTCTGCGTACGATAGAACTCGATGCGCCCTTGTTGATACTGCCACCATATGCCCAGGCGTGCGCACAAGCGATCCAGCAGGCGCGCAAGCGGCTGGGGCGCATCGTCAAGGTCGATCCGCGCAGTTGAGCCGGCTTCTGGAAGCATCTGTCCTATGCTTTCAGACAGGCGCGGCAGAAATGCTTCCGGGGCCAGCAACGCATCAGGACGGACATGAACGGGAATGTTCGTGGCCAGTGTGATCCGGCGGGCGACCGCGTTCAAGTCCAGCGGACCCTGGGCGAAGATCAACGCAGTGTCAACGTCAGAACGCAAGGCCGGCGGCAGGATGACTTCGCGTGCGAGCGGCTGCGCCCGGCCTGCCAGCCAGGGCCGCTGCACGTCCTGGGCTGCCAGCCTGTGGGCTGGATCGGATATCGCACGGCCAAAGGCCTGATGCTGTTCATCAATGCCGGAGCGGGCCTTGCGGAAAGCGTCGGAGGCTTGTCTCGTGCGTTCGGCTATTGCGCAACCGCCCAGCCCGAACGCAAACATGGCGATCACCAGGCAGCGCGCCAGCGGCAAGGCGCGGGTAATGGGGCGGTTTCCCATCACGATGTCCTCCCGGTGGATGCCGCACGGTCGCATGGCTGCGCCAGGGGAACGATGCGCAGCACTTTGTTCGAGTAGAAACATGGCTGCAGGGGACGATCCCCCATCTCGGTGGCGGCGACGAGACGCTGGACCGCGGATTTGAAATCAGCGTCGAAGGAGGCCGAGCCTGCCAGCGGAATATCCACATCCACCGACCAGTGCTCCGGCTCAAACAGCCATCCGGCCAGACCTGCCCATCGGGCAAGAGCCTGGCGTATGTTGATGTCAGCCGGGCTGACTTCATAGCTGGGCATGGAGGCAGGCAGCGCATCGGAGCCTGTGGCGACTGCTCCCGCCGCATTGCCGGAGGCGGCGGCTGTGAGGTATTCAACCGGCGCCGCAGGCATATTGTCGGCGGCGGCCATGCCTACGGCGACGGGTGTCAGGCCGGCTGCCGCCGATCCCTCGCCTGCGGTCATGCTGTCCGGCATGCGCTCGGCCACGCTTTGCAGATGCCCGCCGCGCATGCGCAACACGGGCCAGACGCCGCCAAGCACAAGGTATGCGCCCTCTTGGGCATATGAAAGCAGTTGGTCGCCGGATTGCGTCCGGGCAAAGATTGCGGGGACGGCCTGCCCGGCGGGAAACTGCAGCCATGTGCGCCTGCCATCGTCAAACACCTGCAAGGGCGCCACGGCGCGGTTTCCGGACAGCCGCCAGTCGAAGTTATAGAAGGCCGAAGCCGCTGGGGCCGGCAACTGTGATTGCGATGGAACAAGGCCTGCGGAAGGCGGCCAGCCGGGCGGTATTGCGCAGGCGGGCAAAAGAAGCAGAACGAGGCAAGCGTAAAGCGAGCGAGACATGGAGGCATCCGGAAAAAACAGCGCCATGGATTGGCGCCCCCGCATAGTGCAATCCAGATGCCCCCGGCGCCAGGCCGGCTTGTACGTATAGGCGGCCCCCCTGCCCCGCAGAATTGTTCAAGCTATTGATATGGATAGGGTTCAGGCCGCGGCGCGGCGCTAAATCGCTGCGGCTGGGCGCGGGATGATTTTGTCCCACCCCAATGCTTGCACTGTTGCCCGGCACGCCTTGGACGGCGCAAAACAAAACGCGCGCAAAAGGCGGGACCCTTCGCGCGCGCTGTCAATGGCCAGGGGCGAGATAGCGCCCCAACCTTCAGGCTACAAGGCTATTTTGCTTTCATCATTGTGCTGGCCTGCGCCGCCGCTGTTTTCAGCGCGGTGACGGCCGGCTCTTTGCCGTCGAGCGCATTTTCCAGCGTCTGGCGGAACATGAGACGGATGCGCGGATAGTTGTCGATACGGAAACCACGGCTGTTGCTTCCCGGATCCTTGGCATAGGCAGCTACCAGCGTCTTCCAGTCGCCCAGTTTCTGGTAGTAGTCGTTGCCTGTGCTGTCGAAGGCCTGCTGCGTGAGCGGCAAATAGCCGGTTTCCTGGAACCAGCGGGCAGCCTGCTTGGGCTGTGCCAGCCAGGACAGGAAGGCGGCGCTGGCGGCATTGCTGTCTTTGCTGTGGCCGTCTGTTGCCCACAAGGCCGAGCCACTCACAAAAGGCGCGCCAGGATTCTTGGTGACCTGGGGATAATAAGGCAGCCCGCTGACGGAAAAATCGAGCACGCGGGTGTCCTTGAACCAGCCGAGATTGCCGGAGGTGGACATCAGGACCGCGCATTCATTGTTGGCGAACCGCTTGCTGGCAACCTCGTTGAATTCCGGCTTGACCATGATTTCGCTGCGGACCCAGCTGATCATCATGGACAGATGGCGGATATAAAGCACATCAAAGCTGAAGGATGGCTTGCCCTTGCCCTGCAGGCCGTTGCCGTTGCTGGCATAGAGCTGGTTGTTCACGGCGGCCAGGTTTTCCAGGTTGATGGAAACAGGCTGGTCGGAAGTAAGGGGGCATTTGCGCGAGCCATTGTTGGCGAGCGTCACCAGCTGGCCCTGCAGCTCGCTCCATGCGCGCGAAGGCGTCCCCTGCAGGCCGGCCTTCTTGAAAGCCGACAGGTTGTAGTACATGACCGGCACTTCCACCATATAGGGAAACGCAACCAGGCGGCCTTTGCTGTCGCGCGCAAACGTGTTGTGGTCGGACAGGAACCATTTGGCATCCTTGATCGGATGCTTGGCCAGCAGAGAATACAGCGGCAAGATGTAATCGCGGTGGGCGAGTTCGTTGGGCGTGTGGTTGTCATCCAGCTGCACCAGCTGCGGCCTGTCGCCGGCCTTCTTTACCTTGCCGAGCTCGGCCTCGACAGCTTCGGAGGAATCGAAGGACTTGAGCTTGACCTCGACGTCCTTCTGGCTGCGGTTGTACTCTTTGACGAGTTTTTCAAACGCGTCGCGATTGTGTCCGTTGAGCGCATGCCAGACACTGATGTCGGTGGCCAGGGCGGTGCCCGATGAACAGATAAGAACGCCGGCGGCCCCCAGCATGGCGAACCCATGCCCGACGCGAGATACGCCGCACAACCGATGTAGCTTCATAGAACAGTCAACCTAAAAAAGGAAATTCGGGTTCCGGCTGGCGGCCCGATATGAGATCAGCCAAGGCGCGGCCCGAGCCTGCGCCCATTGTCCACCCCAAGGTGCCGTGCCCGGTGTTGAGATACAGATTGCGGATTTTTGTTCTTCCTATGACGGGAACACTGGAAGGCGTGGCTGGCCGCAACCCGGACCAGAAACGTACATTATCAAAATCAAGGGCAGTTGGGAACATCTCTCTCGCCTGGCGCAGCATATTATCGCAACGGATTGTGTTCAGCCCCCTGGCGTAGCCGGCCATCTCGGCGGTTCCCGCCATCCGCAGGCGCGTGCCCATGCGCGTGTACACCATTTTGTTTGCATTGTCGGTCAGGCTCAAGCCCGGCGCGGCATCCTCGTCGAGAATATCGAAGGTCGCCGAATAGCCCTTGGCGGGGTATACCGGGCAGGCAATGCCCAGCGGCGCCATAAAATGCGGCGTATAGGCGCCCAGCGCCGCCACATAGGCATCGGCCGAAACAGTCTGATACAAGCCATCCTCGCCGATGACCTCGGCGCCGACGATATTTCCGCCCTGCGGCAGCAGCCTTGTCAGGCGGGTGCCAAAGCGGAATTCGACCCCCGCATGGCGGGCTTTTTCAGCCAGCGCCTGGGTAAAGAGGTGGGCATCGCCGGTTTCATCATCGGGGGTATAGTCTCCGCCGACGATGCGATCGCGCATGGGCGCCAGCGCCGGCTCCAGCGCCGCGATTTCCTCTGGCGTGACAATGCGCTTGTCCACGCCGAAATCGCGCAGGACGCCCGACATTTCCTGCGAGGCGTCAAAGCTGGCCTGATCGCGATAGAAGGTAATGATGCCGGTCTCGGTGTGCTGGTATTCGATATCCAGCTCTCGCCGCATCGCCTGAAGCGTGGTCCGGCTGTATTCGGCCAGGCGCAACATGGCCCGCGCATTGACGGGCGCCCGACCGGGCAGGCATTCGCGCAGGAACATCAGCCCCCATGCCCACTGGCGCAGGTCCAGCCGCGGCCTGAACAGCAGGGGCGCATCGTCGCGAAAAAGCCAGCGCATCAGTTGCAGGGGAGCCTGGGGATTGGCCCAGGGAGCGCTGTGCGAAACAGACACCTGTCCCCCATTTGCCCGGCTGGTTTCGAGCGCCGGCCCAGCCGCGCGGTCGATCACAAGCACATCGTGCCCCGCCTGCCTGAGCCACCATGCGGTGCATACCCCGATAACGCCACTGCCTAGAACCACAACCTTCATGGTGAATATCCCCCTGTTGCCGATAGCTCGGAAGGCGCCCGGCATGGACGCGCCGACACCCTTATGAAACGAATGTCAGGCGGCATCTGCCTCACTGGTGAATGCATCCGCGTAGAATTCGTCCTCGGGCAGGCCGGCCTGCCCGGCGAAGTCGCGGCGTGCGCTTTCCACCATGACTGGCGCGCCACAGGCATAGACCTGGACACCGGACATGTCGGCGAAGTCTTGCAAGACCGCCTGATGGACGAAGCCGCCGCGGCCCGTCCAGCCGTCTTCCGGCAAGGCATCGGAAATAACAGGAACGAAACTGAACCAAGGCAGTGTTTCAGCCCACTGCTCCGCCATCGCACTCATGTACAGATCGGCTGGCCGCCGGCCGCCCCAGTAGAGCACGCTCTTGCGAGTCGATCCCGAGGCAATCATGCGCTCGATGATGGCCTTGATCGGCGCGAACCCGGTGCCGCTGGCCAGGAATACGATGGGTTTGTCACTGTCTTCGCGCAGGAAGAAGGAACCGAAGGGGCCTTCGACACGCTGGATTTCGCGCAGCTTCATCTGGGTGTCGCCAGCGCCAAACACATGGTCGGTAAATGCGCCGCCGGGCATGTGGCGGATGTGCAGCTCCACCAGATTGTCCTGCGTCGGCGGGCACGCCATGGAGTAGCTGCGGCGGCGACCGTCGCGCATGATGAACTCGAGATACTGGCCGGCATAGTAGCGGAAGGGATCCGCGGCCGGAAGCTGCAGCTTCACGACCATCACATCGTCGGCAGCCTTGTCCAGCCCCATGACGCGCGCAGGCATCTTGCGGATCTGGATATCGCTGGCCATGCGGATTTCGTGCGCCTCGATATCCAGGTCCGACGTAGGCCTGGCCTGACAGAAGAGCGTATAGCCCTGCTCCAGATCTTCCGGAGAAAGAATGTTGCCTGGCGCCGCACCGGCTTCGTAAGTGCCGGCCAGCACTTTACCCTTGCAGGTGGAGCAGGCGCCATTGCGGCAGCTGTACGGCAGAATGATATCGGCGGCCATTGCCGCATCCAGCACGGTCTGCCCTTCCTCGACCTGGAATTCATGCTTGCTGGGAAAGACTGTAACCTTGAAACTCATAAGCCCGCTTTATCGTAGACGTTCGAAAGGAAAAACACGGCCATTTTAAGCCGAAGCACAATGGCGGGCGTCCAAGACGCCTGGCGCATGCCCTGCCGCCCAGAGCGCATCATGCGGCGGGATGCAGCCGCGCCCCCTTGACCTTGACATCCAGCAGCTTGCCCTTGCGCGCGCGCTTGCCCACGTATTCGGCCAGCGCTTGCGCGTCCAGCGTGATGACAGTCTGCTTGTTGCGGTAGATGCCATGCACCTCCAGGCCCCGCGGCCCGACTGAGACCCATTGGTCCAGCGCATCGCCGCTGTCCAGCCCCATGAGGATGGTGCCGCGTCCGCCTCCGGAGAGCTTCTTGAGCTCTGCGAGCTCGACCACCAGGAACCGCCCCTTGCGGGCCATCATGGCCAACTGGCTGTCCTGGTCCCGCAAGGGAAGCGGACGGAGCATCACATCGCCTTTGTCCAGCGTCAGGAATTGCTTGCCGGATCGCTGGCGCGTGGTCAGGTCGCCAAGCGTGGCAATAAACCCGTAGCCAGATCGCGTGCCAAGCACAAAACGGCGTCCGGCATCGCCGGCCACCATATGAACGATGTGCGCGCCAGGCTCGAGTTCGATCATGGATGTGACCGGCTGCCCGTCGCCACGCGCCGACGGCAGGCTGGATACAGCGACCGTGTAGACACGTCCCCGGTCGGAAAAAGCCACCAGATCGTCCGTGCTCAGGCACTCGATGGCGCCGTAGAGCGAATCGCCGGTCTTGAAGCCGAACTGGGAGGCATCATGTCCATGCCCCTGGCGAGAACGCAGCCATCCTTTCTGGGAAATGATGACCGTGACGGGCTCTTCGACAACCTTGACCTCCATGACGGCGCGCTCGGCCGCCTCAATGAGGGTGCGGCGGTCATCCCCATATGTCTTGGCATCGCTTTCGATTTCCTTGATCATCAGGCGCTTGAAGGCGCGCGGGTTGTCCAGCAGTTCCTGCAGCGCGGCCTGCTCGTCGCGCTGCGCGGCCAGTTCCTTCTCGATCTTGAAACCTTCGAGGCGGGCCAGCTGGCGCAGCCGCATTTCAAGAATATCCTCGGCCTGGCGCTCGGTCAGATCAAAGCGCTGCATGAGGGCCTGCCGCGGCTCGTCGGATTCGCGTATGGTCTGGATGACTTCGTCCACATTCAGGTACACGACCATGCGGCCTTCGAGCACATGAATGCGGTCGGTAACCTTGTCGAGCCGGTAGCGCGTGCGGCGTGTCATGGTGTGCGCGCGGAACTCCAGCCATTCGGTCAGCACCCGGCGCAATGAGCGCTGCCCCGGACGGCCATCCGTTCCTATGCACACCAGATTGATGGGAACACTGCTTTCCATGCTGGTCTGCGTCAGCAGCATGGTGACAAACTCGTCACGGTCAATACGGCTGGTCTTGGGCTCGAAAACCAGCCGCACCGCCGCTTCCTTGCCCGATTCGTCCCGTACGGCGTCAAGCATGCCAAGCACCAGCGCCTTGGTTTGCTGCTGCTCCTGCGACAGGCTTTTCTTGCCTGCCTTCACCTTGGGGTTGCTCCGGTCCTCGATTTCCTCGAGGATTTTCTGAGCCGAGGTGCCTGGCGGCAACTCTGTGACGATCAGTTGCCACTGCCCGCGGGCCAGCTCTTCAAATTTCCAGCGCGCGCGCGCCTTGATCGAGCCCCGGCCCGTTTCATAAATGGCCGCGATATCCTCAGGCGTCGAAATGATCTGCCCGCCGCCCGCGAAATCGGGTCCCGGCACCATGCCGTACAGTTCTTCGTCCGACAGGCGCGGGTTCCGGATCAGCGCCACGCAGGCCTGCGCCACCTCGCGCAGATTGTGCGAAGGAATCTCGGTCGCCATGCCCACGGCAATGCCTGAGGCCCCGTTGAGCAGCATGATGGGCAGGCGGGCCGGCAGTTGCAGGGGTTCCTGCTGGCTGCCGTCGTAATTGGGGATGAAATCGACCGTACCCTCGTCAAGTTCGTCGAGCAGCAGACGGGCGAAAGGCGTCAGCCGAGCTTCGGTATAGCGCATGGCGGCGGCATTGTCGCCGTCGCGCGAACCGAAGTTCCCGTGCCCATCGATCAAGGGATAACGCAGGGTAAAGCCCTGCGCCATGCGCACCATGGCGTCGTAGGCCGCCTGGTCTCCGTGCGGGTGGTATTTGCCCAGCACATCGCCGACCACGCGGGCCGATTTCACAGGCTTGGCGCCCGAGCCAAGCCCCATGGCCTGCATGGCGTAAAGGATGCGGCGCTGCACCGGTTTCTGGCCGTCGGTCACGTCCGGCAGCGCGCGTCCGCGCACAACGGAAACAGCGTAATCGAGGTAGGCCTGCTCGGCATAATGCGCCAGGGTGATGCCCTCGCCGTCGCCGCCCTGGCTCTGGTCAAACAGACCGGGTTGTGTACTATCCATGATTCATCTCTTGGTATTTAAACGTCGACCTCGGCGAGGTTGCCTTTTTCTTCGAGCCAGGAGCGCCGCTGGGCCGATTCGCCCTTGCCCATGAGCATGTCGAACATGCGCGTGGTGGCGTCGATGCCGGGCTCGCCGTACACCACAGGCATGAGGCGGCGGGTATCCGGGTTCATGGTCGTGTCCCACAATTGTTCGGCACTCATTTCGCCCAGCCCCTTGAAGCGGCTGATGCTCCAGCTTGCCTCGCGCACGCCCTCGCTGCGCAGTTTTTCCTGCACAGACTCTAGCTCGGCCTGATCCAGGCAATACAGCTTGCGCGCCGGGCGCTTGCCCGCCGCAGGGACATCGACGCGGAACAGCGGCGGGCGGGCCACGTAGACATGCCCTGCCTCCACCAGTTTGGGGAAATGCCGGAAGAACAGCGTCAACAGCAACACCTGGATGTGCGAGCCATCGACATCCGCATCCGAAAGAATGCAGATGCGGCCATAACGCAGGCCCGACAGGTCGGCGCTGTCGCCCGGACCATGCGGGTCGACGCCGATGGCAACGGCGATATCGTGGATTTCGTTGTTGGCAAACAGACGGTCCCGGTCAACCTCCCAGGAGTTGAGCACCTTGCCGCGCAGCGGCAAAATGGCCTGGAATTCCTTGTCGCGCCCCATCTTTGCCGAGCCGCCCGCTGAATCGCCCTCGACCAGGAAAATTTCGGTCTGCGAAACATCGCTGGACTCGCAGTCAGTCAGCTTGCCCGGCAGCACAGCGACGCCCGAACTCTTGCGCTTCTCTACCTTCTGGGCCGAACGCGCCCTGGCCTGGGCCTGACGGATGGCAATTTCCGCCAGCTTGCGGCCATACTCGACATTGGCATTGAGCCAGAGATCGAGCGCATTCTTGACATAGCCGCTGACCAGGCGCACCGCATCCCGGCTGTTGAGTTTTTCCTTGATTTGTCCCTGGAACTGGGGATCGAGCACTTTGGCCGACAGTACAAAGCTGGCGCGGGCAAAGACATCGTCGGCCAGCAGCTTGACACCTTTCGGGATCAGGGAATGCAGTTCCGCAAAAGCCTTGACGGCATTGAACAGGCCGTCGCGCAGGCCCGCCTCGTGCGTGCCGCCCGCAGTGGTGGAAATCAGGTTGACATAGGACTCGCGCAACACCTGGCCCTCGGCCGTCCAGGCCACGACCCATTGGGCTCCCTCGCCTTCGGCAAAAGATTCGTCATCGTCGCCTGCGTACTGCTTGCCCTCGAAGACCGGAATGATTTTCTCGGCGCCCTCGAGCGCTTCGTCCAGATAGCCGCGCAGACCCTCCTGGTAATGCCATTCGCGCGTTTCGCCGGTCTTCTCGATCGTGAGCGAAACCTTGACGCCGTTGAGCAGGACAGCTTTGCTGCGCAGCGCATGCGCCAGATCGGGTATGGGTATGGCCGCACTGTCGAAATACTTGGGATCGGGCCAGACCCGCACCTGCGTGCCTGTCTTGCGGCGCGGCGCGCTGTCCACCTGGGACAGCGGCGACTTTACCTCGCCGTCCGCAAATACCAGTTCATGCACGCCGCCGTCGCGCCAGACCCGCACTTCGAGACGGCGCGACAATGCGTTGGTGACAGACACCCCGACGCCGTGCAGTCCGCCTGAAAAGGCGTAGGCGCCGCCCTGCTTCTTGTCGAACTTGCCGCCCGCATGCAGCCGGGTAAACACCAGCTCCACCACCGGCGCGTGCTCTTCCGGATGGATGCCGACGGGAATTCCCCGCCCGTCATCCAGCACCGAAATGCTGCCGTCGGTGTGCAGGGTTACGCCGATCTGGCTGCCGAAACCGGCCAGCGCCTCGTCGGCGGCGTTGTCTATGACCTCCTGGATAATGTGCAGCGGATTGTCGGTGCGGGTATACATACCGGGCCGCTGCCTGACGGGTTCCAGGCCTTTGAGCACCCGTATTGAGGCTTCGTCGTAGCGTGGTGTAGCCAATTTGTTTCCAGAGTTCGTGCAA
>Ga0182749_1000819_pt1 | contig 26348 bp, 23 predicted proteins | sample eDN3rd37CKraftMG_FD_128875 | JGI IMG/M metagenome (GOLD analysis project Ga0182749, IMG submission 128875) | Enriched Miracle-Growth compost microbial communities from Emeryville, California, USA - eDNA 3rd pass 37_C Kraft MG (version 2) (version 2) ...
ACGGTCGATCGTGATGACCGGGTTCGACGTTTCGATGTCGACGCGACGGATGTTCGAACCCGTCACGGTGATGGTCTCCAGCTGCTGATTGCTCTGGTCCTGCGCGTCTTGCGCAAGAGCCGGAGGCGTCAGGAGCCCCAGCGCCGTCAGTGCAGTGATGCCGTACGAAGCCCTCGCAGTGCCCGGATGTTCGAGGGCACGTCGAATGGACTGTCGGAGCAGTGTGTGTCGCATGAATTTCTCCTGCGTTTCGTTGGATAGCGGTCCACGACAGCGAATGCGTGCGCAACGCAGAACATTAAAAAATTGTCAGCACCGACGCTTGGTCGTTTCTTTTCCGAGAGTTTGGAAAAAATTGATGGATAGCCTGATTTGGTGAGCGAAAAAGCATCGGGACTGCGGTGCAGGAGCCGGCCGCCAGTCCGACTCCCTGCACACGAGCCCAAGCCGTCAGAGGCCGATGGCTTCGCCACCGCGGCCGCGGGCTGCGCTAGCCGTCTGTCCGAAACGCCGCTTGAACGACCGTGCAAACGCACAGCGATCTTCGAAGCCGCTTGCCCGTGCGACTTCGGTGATGCTCAATTCGGTGTTTTGCACCAGCCGGAATGCGCGCTTCAACCGTTGCTCCATGAGGACCGAATAAGGCGTCTCGCCGAATACCGCGTTGAACGTACGTACGAAGTGGCAGGTGGAATAATTCGCGGCTCGCGCGAATTCGGCGATGCCGAGATCGAGCTCGCTCGACGACTCCATGCGGTTATAGACGCGCTGCAGGCGCAGGAATACCGCACGGCGCTGGCTCAGCGTACGGCCGGGACAGCGCTTGATCAGCGGATCGAAGCCGGCCTGAAGCTCGGCGAGCAGCGTGACGAACTTGATCGCGGAAGTCGCGGTGCCGACCTTGTCGCCAGCGCCGGCCCGTGCCGCATCGCGCGCAAGCTGCACGGCCGCGCGACGGATTTCGCGATCGGCCGGATGCGTCGCCGGCAGCAGCACCGGTTCGGGCACCGGCGTTTCTCGCGTCGAGTTGATGAGCTGCCGCCAGAGCGGCGCAGGCGCCATGACCGTGATCCACAAGGACGCCTGGCTTCCGATCACGTGCGTACACTGCCCGCCCTCGGCTACGAACAGCTGGCCGGTGCGCAATGTCTGGAGCGCTTCGCCATCCGCCAGCCTGAGACTGCCCCGCAGCGGGATCAGCACCATCGGCGGCAGCGCGCTGCCGTTCAGCATGCTGGTGCGTCCTGAGCCGACCACGACACGCAGGACACGCTCCGTCTGGAGATGGCGGTCGGTGGCCGCGCCGTTGCGCAGGAGCCGTCCGTTGTTCGCCACCCGGTCGAAGTCGATACGGAATGGCTTGCCCGCCCGCGCCCGGGCAGTACACGCGATGCCTCCTCTACTGCCGTCCATGGGAAGCCTCGCGCGTTTCCCGAACGCCGACATAAGTCGGAATGAATACAGCCGTGCTGTCGTGCATCTGTCCCCCCGGACTTGTCTTTGAACGAATCACAGGGGTGATACGAAAATCGGCACGTGATTCCGCCACGGAAGTCACGTCTGTTTAGCGCGCGTTTTGCTTTGAAGGCGTCAGTCGCCCCGCGAGGTGTGGCCAAGTTGGCGCGCAGGCGCCACTATTGCAGCGCAGCTAAATCAGCGGGACTGAACGAGCTGACGGACGCGTCGGCGCCCGTTTGGGGCGTCCCTACCGCCGCCGTGCGCGGATCACGTCGACGAGGCCACGCGTCGATGCGTCGAGGGTGCTCGTGTCAGCTCCGTCCGCAAGCGCAGGGCCGATCGACTTCGCGAGGGTCTTGCCAAGCTCGACACCCCACTGATCGAAGGCATTGATGCCCCAGAGGTGAGACTGCACGAAGACCTTGTGCTCGTGCACCGCCAGCAACGTGCCCAGGCTTTCCGGCGTGAGCGCATCGAGCAGGATCGTCGTGCTTGGCCGGTCACCCGGAAATGTACGCTGCGCGGCCAGCGCGCGGCGCTCGGCATCGGTGCCGGCAGCGGCTTCGGCCAGTGCCTCGTCGAACGTCTTGCCGAGCGCGAGCGCAGCGCCCTGTGCCAGCAGATTCGCGAGCAGCGCCTCGTGGTTCGAATGGAGCCCATGCGCCGGCCGGATCACGCCGACAAGATCGACGGGAACCGTGTCGGTGCCCTGGTGCAAGGCCTGGAAGAACGCATGCTGGGCGTTCGTGCCGACGTTGCCCCACAATACCGGCACCGTCGACTGCGCGACCGGAGCGCCATCCGGGGTTATCGATTTGCCGAGGCTCTCCATTTCGAGCTGTTGCAGGTAGGCCGGCAGCTCCGCGAGATAGTCGTGATACGGAATCACCGCCACGCTCGGAAAGCCGAGCGCATTGCGATTCCAGATGCCCGCAAGCGCGAGCAGCACCGGCACGTTCTCGCGCCAGGGCGCCGAGCGAAAATGATCATCGGCCGCGGCCGCGCCGCGCAGCAGAGCACGGAAAGCCGGCATGCCGATGGCGAGCGCGACGACGAGGCCGACCGCGGACCAGAGCGAGTAACGCCCGCCGACGAAGTCCCACATCGGCAGCACGCGCTCACCGGGAATGCCGAACGCACGTGCCGCCTCGACGTTCGCGCTCACCGCGACGAGGTGCCGGTCCGCCGCGGCACGATCGCCGGAATACGCCGAGACGAGCCATTCGCGCAGCACGGTTCCGTTGAGCAGCGTTTCCTGCGTGGTGAAGCTCTTCGAGACCAGCAGAACGAGCGTGCGCTTCGGATCGAGCGTGCGCATCAGCGCGGCCGTGCGGTGGCCGTCGACGTTCGGCAGGAAATGGCAGCGCACCTTGCCGACGTCGAAGTCGCGCAGGGCTTCGACCGCAAGCCGCGGTCCGAGATCGGAACCGCCGATGCCGAGGTTGACGACGTCGGTGACGCCGGTTGCCAGGCCGAAGCCGCCATCGACACCGCCATGGATCGCCTCGACGAGCCTCGCCATGCGGTCCTGCGTTCCGGCTACGTGGGAGAGCACGGCGGGCGGCGCGAGTGCCGGCAGGCTCGACTCACCCGAGCGCAGTGCCGTGTGCAGCACCGCACGGCGCTCGGAGCGGTTGATCGCATCGCCGCGGAACATCGCGTCGCGCGCGTCCCCCCAGCGTGATGCTTCGAGTATCCCGCCGAGCACCGCAAGCGCTGCGTCATCGAGCTTCTGGCGCGAGAGATCGACGAACAGCGGGCCGACGCGCCGGCCGTATTTCGCAGCTCGGCCCGGTTCGGCGACCAGGTCGCGAAGATGGCGCGCGCGCAGGCGCGACGCTTCTGCCGCCAGACGCTCGAGGTCTGCCTCTAGCATGGATGCGCCGTCGTCATCGGAGCTTCGAGTTTACGCGGGCCGCCGGAAAGTCAGAACCGCATCGCCCTGCTGCGCTTCTCCACTTGCAGGGAAGCGCCGGCAAGGCATCAGGCGGCGGCCTGCTTCGGAATCGACGTGTTGGTGTGCGTCAGCTTGTTGTGCCGATCGACGTAGACGAGCTGCGGCTTGTGCGAGGCGGCTTCGGCTTCCTCATACACGCCGTACGCCGCGATGATGATGATGTCGCCTGGCTGCGCGCGATGCGCCGCGGCACCGTTGATCGAGATGATGCCCGACCCCTCGTCGGCGCGGATCGCGTACGTCGAGAAGCGCTCGCCGTTGTTGACGTTGTAGATGTGGATCTGCTCGTACTCGCGGATGCCGGAGCTGTCGAGCAGGTCGCCGTCGATGGCGCAGGATCCTTCGTAGTGCAGCTCCGCATGGGTCACGGTCGCGCGGTGGATCTTGGCCTTGAGCATGTTGAGCTGCATGGGCGCCCCCAAGTGTCATCTGTTGCTTCGGCGCAACAGCTGCGATTATAGCCGAAGCCGTGCAGCTATGTTGCGGCGCGGCAATATGCGCAGCAAGCTCTTGAGTTTCAAGAGTGAAATCAAAAAAAAAAAACCCTCGCTGCGTGTCCGCGCGAGGGTTCTCAATCGGAGTGACGATTACCTTACAATGCGCCCTGCTTGCCGCCGGGGCAACGATGCGTTGCAAAAATCCCAGTGGCGGTGGGAAGAATACCACACCTTCGGCAAAAAACGCTACTGCTCGGTCAACAACAGATTGTCGATGAGCCGCGTGGAGCCGAGCCGGGCCGCGATGAGGCCGATCAGCGCCTCCGATTGTCCGGGAGCGGGCTCGGCGAGATCGTCCGCCCGGCGGATCACGGCGTAGTCGGGAGCGAACCCGGCCGCGCACAGGGCGGCCTCGGCCTCCGCCTCGATCTCTCGCCGCGGTTGAACGCCCGCCCGAACGGCCTCACGCATCCGCTGGAGAGTCGCGTAGATCACCGCCGCCCGCTCGCGCCCGGCATCGTCAAGATACTGGTTGCGCGAGCTCATCGCGAGCCCGCTCGCCTCGCGCAGCGTCGGAGCGTCGACGATGTCGATCGGATAGCCGAGATCGCGCGCCATGCGGCGGATCACCAGGAGCTGCTGATAATCCTTGCGGCCGAACACTGCGACCATCGGCTGCACGATGTTGAAGAGCCTGGCGACGACAGTCGCGACACCATCGAAATGGCCGGGCCGGACCGCGCCTTCCAGCATGTCGAAGCCCGGCACGTTGACGCGCACCGTATTTTCCGGCCCGAAGGGATACATCTCCTCGACAGCGGGCATGAACAGGGCGTCGCAGCCCGCGGCGGAAAGACCCGCTGCATCGGCTTCGGGCGTGCGCGGATAACGCGCGAAATCCTCGTTCGGACCGAACTGCGTCGGATTGACGAACACGCTGGCGACGACGACGTCGGCGTGCTCGCGTGCGATGCGGATCAACGAATAATGACCGGCATGCAGGTTGCCCATCGTCGGCACCAACGCGATGCGCTGGGCGCGCAGGCGAAACGTCGCGAGAAACGCCTGCAGATCGCTCGCGCGAGCAAAGACCGGCATCATCGCGTCAGTAGCTGTGCTCGGGCGCGGGAAACTCGCGCGCGCGCACCGCGGCCGCGTACGCGGACAGCGCGCCGACGATCGAATCGCTGCCGCGCAGGAAATCCTTGACGAAGCGCGGGCGGCGTCCGGGCGAGAGGCCGATCAGGTCGTACATGACCAGCACTTGTCCATCGCAGTCGACGCCGGCACCGATGCCGATCGTCGGAATCGACAGATCGCAAGTGATTTCCGCCGCGAGCGAAGCCGGCACGCACTCGAGCACGAGCAGGTCGGCGCCGGCATCCTGCACTTCGCGTGCGGCGCTGCGCAGATGCGCGGCCGCCGCCTCATCGCGGCCCTGCACGCGGAACCCGCCGAGCTTGTACACCGATTGCGGCGTCAATCCGAGGTGCGCACAGACGGGCACGTCGCGCTCGCTCAACGCGCGGATCACGTCCGACGCCCAGCCCGATCCCTCGAGCTTGACCATCGCCGCGCCACCCTCGCCCATCAGTCTGCGCGCGGTGTTGAGCGCCGTCGAAACGTCGCGCGCGGCGAGGAACGGCATGTCCGCGATCAGCAGCGCGCGGCGCGACCCGCGCGACACCGCAGCCGCGTGATAGACGATCTGATCGACCGTCACCGGCAGCGTGCTCGCATGGCCCTGCACGACCATGCCGAGCGAGTCGCCGACGAGCACGATGTCGATGCCCGCCGCGTCCGCCGCCGCCGCAAAGCTCGCGTCGTACGCGGTGACGGCAACGATCTTCTCGCCGCGCCGCTTGCGTTCGCGCAGCTCCGGCAAGGTCACCGGTGCGCGGGGATTGGATTCCGGCTGCATGGGCTCGTCCCGGCGGAAAGAACGATTATTCCGCGTCGGCGCCGCTTTGCTCAAGCCGCGCCGCTTGCGGGGAGCGGCACGCAGCCCGCCGTGCCGGTGCGAAGGAGCAGATCGCGCACCCGGCCCTGGCCCGGCACCTCGAGCTCGGCGTCGAGATCGGCGAGCGGCAGGAGCACGAACGCGCGCTCTGCGATCTCCGGATGAGGAATGCGCAAGCCGTCCTCCTCGATGCGAAGATCGCCGTGCATCAGCAGATCGAGATCGATCACGCGCGGCCCCCAGCGCGTGCCGTCGCGATGGCGGCCGCGCTCGCGCTCGATCGCGAGCAGCGCATCGAGCAGCTCGCGCGGCGAAAGCCGCGTCGCGAGCGCAACGGCGGCGTTGATGAACTCCGGCTGGTCGGCGCGTCCCCAAGGCTCGGTGCGAAACAGGCGCGAAGCGTGCAGCAGCCGGCTGCGTGGCAGGCGTGAGAGCGCGTCGATCGCCGAGCGCACCTGGCGCGCCGGATCGTCGAGATTGCTGCCGACGCCGATGTACGCGACGGACTCGTCCACGCGACTCACTCGGCTGGTGTCGCGCCGCCTTCCGACGCGGGTTTTGCTTTGCGGCGGCGCCGGCGAGGGCGTCGGCGCTTCGGAGCTTCTGTCGCAGCGGCACCTTCGGGTGTCAGCGGCGGCTGCGGCGCGAACTGACGCGCGAGCTCCTGATGATCCATCTGCTGCGCCGCGGTCCACCATTCGGCGAGCTCGGTAAGCGCCGGCGATTCGGAGCTTCTGAGAAGCAGGAAATCGTAAGCTGCGCGGAAGCGCGGGTGCGCGAGCAGGCGGAACACACGCTTCTTGACGCGCTGCTCGAAGCGCGGCTGCAGCATCCAGATTTCCTCGATGCTGCTGGCGAAACGGCGCGGAATCGCGACGCGCTGTGCCTGCTCGCTCATGATGCGCGTCGACGCCGTCGCCCACGCCGCCGCCGGATCGGTGCCGGCGGCGATCAGCTCCTCGGCGGCGGCGCGCACCGGCTCCCACAGCAGCGCGGCAAACAGGAATGCCGGCGTCACCGGCTTCTCGGCGCGCACGCGCTCGTCGGTGCTGGCAAGTGTACGCTCCAGCAGCACGCGGAAGCGGTCAGCGTGCACCGATTTCAGCGAGCGTGCCGTGCTCGGAAACACGTGCTCGATCAGTCCGTGCGTCTGCAATGCGTGAAAGCTCGCGAGTCCGTAGCCGGACAGGAACAACTTGAGCGACTCGTCGAACAGGCGCGCGGGCGGCGCTTCGGCGAGCAGCGGGCCGAGCTTGGCGAACGGCGCCGCCGTTTCCGGCGCGATCGTGAAGTCGAGCTTGGCGGCGAGCCGTGCAGCGCGCAGCATGCGCACGGGATCTTCGCGATAGCGCTCCTCGGGATCGCCGATGAGGCGCAGGCAGCGCTGCTCGAGATCCTGCATGCCGCCGACGTAGTCGCGCACGCTGAAATCGGAAATGTCGTAATAGAGCGCGTTGACGGTGAAGTCGCGGCGCAGCGCGTCTTCCTCGATCGTCCCGTAGACGTTGTCGCGGACGAGGCGCCCGTCGACGAGATGACGGTCACCGCTGCCGTCGTCGCCGGTGCCGCGGAAGGTCGCGACCTCGACGATCTCGCGCCCGAACACAACGTGGGCAAGGCGGAAGCGGCGGCCGATCAGGCGGCAGTTGCGGAACAAGCCGCGCACCTCTTCCGGGGTCGCGTTGGTCGCGACGTCGAAATCCTTGGGGTGGCCGCCGAGCAGCAGGTCGCGCACAGCACCGCCGACCAGGAAGGCCTGATAGCCGGCTTCATTGAGGCGGTAGAGGACGCGCAGGGCGCCGCTGGAGATGTTCCGGCGCGAAATACAGTGCTCCGCCCGCGGCGTCGTGCGCAACTCGGCGATGATCGGGACCTGCCGCTTGGCGTTGGGAATCATTCCTCGGAAACTTCCATCGCAGCGGCCGGATGCGATTGCCGCTCGTTTTTCTTTCGTTATACTACGCGACCGCTGTTTTTCCCAACGGTTTGCGCTCCCTTCGTCTAGCGGTCCAGGACGTCGCCCTCTCAAGGCGAAAACACGAGTTCGATTCTCGTAGGGAGCGCCAGGTGTCTTCCGCCCGGCATGCGGCCCCGCTTCCGACCAGGCGAGGCTGTCGATCCGGCCGGTTCGCTTCTACAATTTCCGGGTCCGATTCGGCCGTCCGTGGCCGCACTTTCCACCAGAGCAGGGCTTCGACCGAAGTTTCGCGATCCGGCCCAGAACCATGCCCTTCGTCGTCACCGAAAACTGCATCAAGTGCAAATACACGGACTGCGTCGAAGTCTGTCCGGTCGACTGCTTCCATGAAGGACCCAACTTCCTCGTGATCGACCCCGAGGAGTGCATCGACTGCACGCTCTGCGAGCCCGAGTGTCCGGCCAACGCGATCTTTCCGGAGGACGATGTGCCTGCCGGCCAGGAGCACTTCATCGCGCTCAATGCCGAGCTTGCGAAGGTCTGGCCCGTGCTGACCGAACGCAAGGACGCTCCGCCGGATGCCAAGGAATGGGACGGCAAGCCCGGCAAGCTGCCGTTGCTGGAACGCTGATCGCGCGCGGTGAGATTGCGCGCGCAATTGAGATTGCGCGCGCAATCGTTCGGCCGGCTTTCACTCGAAAATTGCGGCGGCGCCGGACGGCGCGTGTCACGATGCTCGCGCCGTCCCTCGGCTGCGGCCGGTACGTCAGGACAATCTCTGCTTCAACGTCGCCAGCAGCGCCTGCGCCGCATCCCGCGCGGCTTCGTCCGTCGCGCCTTCGACGACCACCTTGCTGCCATCGCCCTCCGCGAGCACGCGCAGCTTGAGGCGCACCTGCGCCGTCGTCTTGCCCTTGGCCATGCCGAGCGTGACGATCTTCTTGAACAAGCCGGGCTTCGCGACGACCTGGCCGGTGGTCTGCACGTCGTAGCTCCGGCCGGCCTCGTCGCGCGCGAGGATCGTCGCCGCGCCGGAGCGCTCGATGGCAAGGCCGACGCGATTCCAGACGCTGTCGACGGTATCGGCGATGTGCAGGCTGTCGCCGCTGAGGACGGCCGGCGCCGGCGCTTCGCCGACCGGCGCGGAGGCCGGTGCTTCCGTCGGTGCCGCCGTCGCTGCCGAAGCTTCACCGCTCGCGCCAGGCGTCGCCGCCGGCGTACCGGTCTGCGGAATCGTCAGCGCGCCGGAGGTGTTCGGCCTGTCGAGGTCCGGCGGGACTTCCAGCGGTCGTTCCTGGACGCTGGTCTTGTACTCGTCGTTCTTCTTGTCGAAATGGCGATGCAGCCAGCCGCACCCGCCAAGGAAGCAGGTCGCGGTCACGGCGATGGCCAGGGCTCGGATGTCCCGTCTCACGTTGGTGGGTCCCTTGGGGTGGCGGCGTAGTCTAACTGACTGCGCGCGCAGCCTCGATTAATCCGAGCCGAACCAGCACGTCCCGGCCCTTCGCATGGTGGGCCGCGGAGAGCGGAAGCAGCGGAAGGCGCGGCTGCGGCGTGCCGATGCCCAACTCAGCCAGGCACCATTTGACCGGAATCGGGTTCGGCTCGACGCCGAGGAAATCGTAAAGCGGCTGCAGCTGCTCGTTCACCGCTCGGGCACCTTCGGCATCGCCGGCCGCACACCGCTCGCAGAGCAAGGCGAACGTGGACGGCGCGACGTTCGCGGCCACGGAGATGACACCGGCAGCGCCCGCCAGCATGGCGCGCATCGCAGTCGGATCGTCGCCCGAAAGCACGGCGAAGCGTTCGCCGGAAAGATCCAGCAGAGCGCGCATGCGCTCGGGTTCGGGTCGCGCTTCCTTGATGCCGACAATGTTGCCGTGCCCTGCCAGCCGCGCGACGGTCTCCGGCATCAGATCGCACGAGGTGCGCGTCGGAACGTTGTAGAGGACGACGGGAAGGCCTCCGTGCTCGGCGACCTCACAGAAATGCCGATAGAGGCCCTCCTGCGTCGGCCGCACATAAGGCGGCGCCACGACCAGCGCGAGATCGACGCCGGCGGCTTTCGCGCGGCGCGTCTGCGCGATCGTTTTCGCGGTCGCGGATTGCCCGGTGCCGGCGAGCACGGGCACACGCCCTGCGATGCGGGCGACCGCGAATTCGAGCAGCGACGAATATTCTCGCTCGTCGAGCGCGGCGGCCTCGCCGGTGGAGCCTGCCATGACGATGGCGCGCGTGCGCCCTGCGAGCTGGTAATCGATCAGGCGGCCGCAGGCGTCTAGGTCCAGCGCATCGTCCCGCCCGCCGAACGGCGTCGCCAGTGCGCAGATGCTCCCGGAAAGGGTCACGGCGTAAATTCAATGACTTGCGAGTCGCAGAATGTTACTTGCTCCCCCCGGCAGCGGCAAGTATTCTGGACCGCTGGGCATCGGCAGGCGATGTCGATAAGGGTCCATGGAATCGTGAAGCCGGCAGGAAAGCAAACACCGGGCGAAAACGCACCGCGCCCCGCCGCGAACGAAAACTACCTCCTGATCAGCGCCTTCGCTCCCGCCAACCACTCGCCGCTGGTGGCGATCAGCAAACGCATCTCGGATTGCGGCTGCAACCTCGCCGAGGCACGCGTCGCCTCGCTCGGCAGCGACCTTTCCGTGCTGGCGCTGGCCCAGGGCTCCTGGGACGCGATCGCGAAGCTCGAGAATGCGCTGGCGCGCCTCGAGCGCGACGGCGAGGTGCGCCTCGCGCACTTCCGCACCGGCGCGAAACAGCAGCAGTCCAACCTCCTGCCGTACATCGTCGAAGTCGTCGCGGCCGACAAGCCCGGTGTGCTGTTCCAGCTCGCCGAGTTCTTCGCGCGTCAGGGCATCACGATCGAGCAGTTGCACTCCACGCGCTACCGCGCGATGCAGACCGGTGCCGACATGTTTTCCGCGCAAATCACGATCGGCATCCCGAACACGATGCACATCGCGGCGCTGCGCGACGATTTCCTCGAATTCTGCGACGGGCTCAATCTCGACGCGATCATGGATCCGATGAAGTTTTGACGATGCTCGAACCCGGCGACAAGGCACCCAGGCTGAAAGGCACGCTGCAGGACGGCTCGACGCTGAAGCTCGCTGATCTCGCGGGCAAGCCGTTCGTGGTCTACTTCTATCCGAAGGATGCGACGCCGGGCTGCACGCTCGAAGCGCAGAACTTTCGCGATCTGTATCCGAAATTCGCCAAGCACGGCTGCAAGATCGTCGGCGTGTCGCGTGACTCGGTCGCCTCGCACGAGAAGTTCTGCGGCAAGCACGACCTGCCGTTCCCGCTCGTCGCCGACACCGACGAGACCTGGTGCCGCGCATTCGACGTCATCGGCGAGAAGGTGCTCTACGGCAAGAAGCACGTCGGCGTGATCCGCTCGACCTTCCTGTTCGGAGCCGACGGCCGCTTGGTCCAGGCCTGGCGCAACGTGCGCGTGCCAGGCCACGCCGAAGCGGTACTGGAGCGCCTGACCCGCCAGTGACCGTCATCGTCGTCTGCTGCCCGTCGCGCTTCCGCGCTCGCCGCGCGCGCCGCGCCGGCCTTCCATCTTTCCGCACCGAGAACGCCGCATGACCCGAGGCAAGCGCATCTACGCGCTCGACACCAACGTGCTGATGCACGATCCGACCGCGTTGTTCCGCTTCGAGGAGCACGACGTGTTCCTGCCGATGACGGTGCTCGAGGAGCTGGACGCGGGCAAGAAAGGCACTTCGGAAACGGCGCGGAACGCGCGCCAGGTCAGCCGTTTCATCAACGAGCTGATCGAGAACGGCAACGGCCGGCATGTCGAGGACGGTGTCGAGCTCAAGCACCCCAAGGGACTGCAGCTTGACCGGCGCGGGCGCAGCGGACGGCTCTACTTCCAGACGTCCTCGCTGAATACCGCGTCGGAAAAAGGCAAGCGGCCCCTGCCTGACAACCAGATCCTCGCTTCGATCCTCGCGCTGCGCGAGCAGCGCAAGGAACCGGTCGCGCTGGTCTCGAAGGACATCAACCTGCGCATCAAGGCGACGATCTACGGCATCGCTGCCGAGGACTACGAAAACGACCGCGCACTCGACGATTTCAACCTGCTCTACACCGGCCTGGCCGAGCTGCCGCCTGATTTCTGGGACAGGCACAACGAAGTGCGCTCGTGGTCCGAACGCGGCCATACGTTCTACGAGGTGAAGCGCCGCAAGGACGAGGACTGGTACCCGAACCAGAACCTCTATCTGCCCGGCGAGGACGATATCGAGCTGCGCGTGCTGCGGCTGGAAGGCAGCAAGGCGATCCTGCAGATCGTCGATGACTACCGCAGCGGATCGCACACGGTCTGGGGCATCTCGGCGCGCAACCGCGAGCAGAATTTCGCGCTCAACGCGCTGATGGATCCTGACATCGATTTCGTCACCCTGCTCGGCACCGCCGGCACCGGCAAGACGCTGCTGGCGCTCGCCGCCGGACTCGCGCAGGTCATGGATCAGCAACGCTACCGCGAGATCATCATGACGCGCGCGACGGTTTCCGTCGGCGAGGACATCGGCTTCCTGCCCGGCACCGAGGAGGAAAAGATGACGCCGTGGATGGGCGCGCTCACCGATAATCTGGAAGTGCTGACCAACCCGCAGGAAGGCGGCGCCTGGGGCCGTGCGGCGACCAACGATCTCCTCGCCTCGCGCATCAAGATCCGCTCACTGAACTTCATGCGTGGCCGGACGTTCCTCAACCGCTACGTCATCATCGACGAGGCACAGAACCTGACGCCGAAGCAGATGAAGACGCTTATCACCCGCGCCGGCCCGGGCAGCAAGATGATCTGCCTCGGCAACGTCGAACAGATCGACACGCCCTATCTCACCGAGACGACTTCGGGCCTCACCTACGCCGTGGATCGGTTCAAGGACTGGCAGCACAGCGCGCACATCACGCTGCGCCGCGGCGAGCGCTCGCGCCTCGCGGATTACGCGTCGGAGGTGCTGTAGGGCCGCTGTCCGGGGTTCGTTTCCTTTTGAGGGAGTTTCGGTCGCGCCTCCATCGAAGGCGCTTTGACCTGCTCCGGAAACACCGGATCAAAGCGGTTCCCTACGTCCCTTCACGAGCTCCGGCTCGCGACCTCGTGCGCTTCAACGGCCGGATCGACGAGCCGAGACAAAGGCGCCATGCCCCCGCTTTCGTTGGGACAACAATGGAAGGTTGAGCGTTCGTTCGCCCCTTCCTCCGGTCTTGCTTGCGCGGCAGGGACTGCCGCGCTTTAGCTCTTCCCGGGTCCCTCTCGGCCGCGGCGAGCGGGCGGAGGATCAGCCCGAAGGGGCACGCGCAGGATCCGCGTGCGTTCGCTGTCAGTACACGGACGTACTGTCAGCGAACCCCGCAGCACGCTCGCGCAGTTGTTTGGGCACGGGTGCCCAAACGACCGCGACCGCGAAGGTGTCCTTTTCTTCGGTTACCTTCTTTTGGACCAGCAAAAGAAGGTAACTCGTCGGCCGCGGAGGGCCGACGAAAAAACACAAGGATGTGAGCGGCTCAACGATCGCCGCCGCAAAGCCAATCAAAGACGCTGGTCCGACCCAGGACGAAATGTCGCGCGTCAGCGCCTCAGAACCGCACCGACCACAGCGCCTCGAACTCGACCTGGCTCGCTGTCGCGCCATCGCGCGTGCGGTAGGTCGGCATCATGAGCAGGTACGGCGACGACGCATAACTCGCGGCGAAGCTCATGCGCGAGTTCTCGCCGAACGCGCGCGACCATCCGACCGAAAGCATGTCGTCGGCGGTCTCCGGAGCGAGAGCTCGCTCGAGGAGCACCGACGTCGGCAGCGGCTGCTGGCGCGTCGTGTAGCGCAATTCGAGGTTTCCGATCTCTTCGTCGTGCACCGTCCAGCCGACACTGTAGACCGTGAGATCGCGCCACGCGAACACCGGGCTCGCGCCGTCGCCGAGCAAGGCGAGGAAGCGCGTCGGCAGCGATGCGCTCGTGAACGGCGTGATCGCGCTGTACATCACGCGCTGCACGCCCACGTCGACATCGAACTCCGGCGTCAGTGCATAGCTCAGCGCGAAGCTGGCATTGGCCGGGATGTCGAAATCACCCGGATCGGAAAACACGCCGCGGTAATTCGCGAACGCGTCCATGCCGACACGCGACTGATACGCGATGCCCCAGCGGAACTTCTCGCCGAGCGGGCCGCTGACGTCGATACGCGCACCGGCGCCGTAGGACGTATCGCCGGTATCGGCCCAGGTCGGCGGCAGCGCGCCATCCTGCAACGGCGACATGCCTAGGCCGAGGCTCGCGAAACGCTGATACGCAAGCACGGCGGACAGCTTCGCCGTGCTGCCGTCGTCCCACTGCTGCACGAGCGACGGCGTCACGACGGTGCGTTGCACGCCGCTCTGCGGAACACCGAGCATGCTCGGTGTGGAGTCGGGCATCAGTGCCGGCGAGTCGCCGACCATGCCGGAAGCAATCGAGACCGACATGTGAGTCGTCCTCGCTTCGCCGACGGTGAAGAGCGGTGGCATGTCCAGCCGAGCGCCGTAGCGATCGAGCACGCGCGGCGGTGCGTTGGTGGCCGGCAGCACGGCCCAGGAAAACTGCGGAGTGATGCTCGCCAGCGCGTAATCGTGCCAGCGCGTCAGCACCGACTCGCTGCCGGCGGCGAATGCACGCGCGGCATCCGCACCCGATTCCGCGACGGCAGCCGCCTGGGCGGAAACGGAGGCGACGGAAAAGAGGAGCGCGGGCAATGCTGCCAGCGCTCCTACCCATCTCCCTGTCATTGCTGTCGCCCGCTGCATTGCCCCGTGCTGTTGCCTCTGCTGCGGTCTCGCTGTGGTGTTGTTGGTGTTATTCCGCCGTGATTTTGGCGAAAATGCAACATCGGGTCAAGAGATTTGTGTCACAGGATTTTGTCCTAAGACCTTTATCCTGCTCGCAAATGAGACAGCACGGCCACTCCGTTCCAGCATCCGGATACCGAGGCCTCGGTCAATGTTGCGGGCTCGCAACATGAGGGCACGGCGGCCGCTTCCGCCTGCGGTACTGACCATCGCCGGCTCCGACTCGGGCGGCGGGGCCGGCATCCAGGCCGATCTCGACACGCTGTCCGCGCACGGCGTGCACGGACTCACGGCGATCACGGCCGTCACGGCGCAGAACACGCGTGCCGTCATCGCGATCCAGCCGCTGCCCACGCGCATCGTGCGCGCACAGATCGACGCGATCTTCAAGGATTTCCGCGTAAGCGCGATCAAGATCGGTATGCTCGCGACGGCGGAGATCGTGCGCACCGTCGCTGCGGCGCTCGATCGTCACAGGGGCGCCCCCGTCGTGCTCGACCCCGTGCTCGTAGCGACCACGGGCGCAAGGCTCTCGCGCGGCGATCTCGCCGCGCCCTTGCGCCGCCATTTGCTCGCTCGTGCCGACCTCGTGACGCCCAATGTGCCGGAGGCGGAAACCCTGCTCGGCCGTCGCGTCAAGGATGCCGCCGACCTTCCCGCCGCCGCGGCCGCGCTGATCGAGCTCGGCGCGCGGGCCGTGCTGCTGAAAGGCGGCCACCTTCGGGGCCGCCGAGTTTCGGACCTGCTGCTGACCGCCGACGGTGAAGCGCGCTGGTTCCACCACGCGCGCATCGATGCGGAGGGACACGGCACCGGCTGCACGCTGGCATCGGCGATCACCGCGAACCTCGCGTTGGGCGATGCGCTGCCCATCGCGGTCGCCAGGGCGATCGACTACGTGCACCGCGCGCTGGCCGAAGGGTATAGACCCGGCGGCGGCCGGGTGCGCGTGTTGCGGCACGATGTCGCGACCGCACGCAGGCGCTAGCCTCGCCTCAGCCGCGCACGCGCTCGACCAGCGCGTCTGCGAACGATGCCGTCGTGCCGGAGCCGCCGAGATCCGGCGTCACTCGATCGCGCTTCTCGAGCGCATCGCGCACCGCCCCGCGCACGCGCGCGGCCTCCGCGCCAGCGCCGATGTGATCGAGCATCTGCGCCGCGCCGAGGATCAGCGCGCATGGATTGGCAATGCCCTTGCCGGCGATGTCCGGAGCCGAGCCGTGCACCGCCTCGAAGATCGCGGCCTCGGTGCCGATGTTCGCGCCCGGGGCGAGCCCGAGCCCGCCGACGAGCCCGGCGCAGAGATCGGAAATGATGTCGCCGAAGAGATTGGTCGTGACGATCACATCGAACTGCTCGGGCCGCATGACGAGCTGCATGCAGCAGTTATCGACGATGAGCTCGTCGTGCTGGATCTCGGGATAGCCGGCCGCCACTTCGCGCGCGACCTTGAGGAACAAGCCGGACGTGGACTTCAGGATGTTCGCCTTGTGGACGATGGTGACCTTCTTGCGGCCCGTGCTGCGCGCGAGATCGAAGGCGTAGCGCACGATGCGCTCCGAGCCGCGCCGCGTGACCTTCTGCGTCAGCGTCGCGGTCTCACCGTCCTCGGACAGGAGCTGCCCTTCGCCGATGTAGGCGCCCTCGGTGTTCTCACGCACGGTGACGAGGTCGATGCCTTCCGGAAAGCGCGACTTGGTGTTCGGGAACGAGTGCGCGGGCCGCACATTGGCATAGAGGTCGAAGCGCTTGCGCAGCTCGACGTTCAGCGAGCTGAAGCCGCCCGCCACCGGGGTCGTCAGCGGGCCCTTGAGCGCAATGCGGTGACGCGCGATCGCATCGAGCGTCGCCTGCGGCAGCAGCTCGCCGTACTTTTCCTGGGCCGCGAGGCCGGCTTCGACGAATTCGAACTGAAGCCCGAGGCTCAGCGCGTCCAGGACGCGCAGGGTCGCGTCGGTGATCTCGGGCCCGATGCCGTCGCCACGGATCACTGCGAGTGTTCTGCTCATGTAATGGGATGCTCCGGAAGAGAGGAAAGCGCCCAGGGCCGGCCCGCGCCGCCTCCCGTGAGGCGGCATCCGCGCGCCATACCGTGCCAGACCGGCGCCGCGGCGATTTGGCGACCGCGGGAGGATGCGCGACAATGAGAATCTTGGCGACGCGCGTGCGCGGTTTCGCCACAACCTGCCGGCGCAGGCGCCGGCGATGAACCGAGGGTGCGCGGGCCGCGCATTATCCGTAAATGCCGTTGCGCTGTACACGACGAATCCTCGCCATGCTGGTCGTCCTCGCGACGGCCATTGGCGCACCGGCGATCGCCAAGGCCGCCGGCACGGCCCTGCACGTGACCCTGTCGCCACGCGAAGCGGCTATCGGCAGCGCGTACCGGATCGGCATCGACGGTACTGCGCCGGCCGGCTGCGTGCCGCACATCGAGCGCGCGCTGCTCGACGGCGCCGATCTCAGCATCGAGCTCTCGGCGCCCGCGACGGGTTGCAAGCCGAGGCAGGTGCCGTTTCATCTCAGGGTCGATCCCGCCACGACCACGAGCGTCGGCGCATCCCCAACCGAGGTATTCCGCGTGCGTGTCTACAGCAGCTCGCTGGCAGGCACGCGGCTCGTCGCCTTCGCCCTGATCGACACCGCATCCCCGACCAGCGCCCCATTGCCGGAAAGCGGCTTCTGGTGGACGCAGCCCGACGCCGATGGCACGCCGGCCCCCGGAACCGGAATGAGCCTGGAATTTCAGGAGAACCAGATCGCCGCCAGCCTGCTCGGGTTTGCCGATTCGGGCGCTCCGACGTGGTACTTCGGCAGCACGACGCTTTCCGGTCGTGTCGCGCGGATTCCGCTGGTGCAGCTCGCGAACGGCGACGGATGGTTCTCGGCGATCGTCACACCGCCCGGCGTGCTGCCGGGGCCCCGCCTGGAAATCGAGTTCCTCTCACCGGCGCGCGCGCGAGCCTGGCTCGTTCGCAGCGACAACGACGGCGACGTGCAGGTGCGGCCGCTCACGCTGGCGCGCACGGCATTTTCCGGCGGCCCTGCCGGCACGTCGTGGGTCGGGCGCTGGGTGCTGATTCCCGAAGACGGCGGCAACACCCGGCTCTTCGATTTCAGCGGACCGAGCAGCCGCGACGCCGAGAGCTTCCGCCTGACCGATGCCGAAAACGACGCCGTGCTCGACTGCCGACTCGCTCCGGGAACGCAGCAGGCCGATGCCTGCACGCTGACCGCCGGGGCAGCGCTCGTGGCGGATTTCGACATGGTCGGCTACGACCACATTTCCGGGCACGGCGCGAACGGGGCGCCGATTCAGCTGTTGCGCGTGCCGCGGTAACGACGTTGCCCTGGAGAGGCGAAGCTAGCCGCCGCCCTTCTCGTTCCGAGACAGCTCGTCCAGGAAGTCCACGGCTCGCCTCAAGTGCGGAATCACGATCGAGCCGCCGACGACCAGCCCGACGCTGAAGATCTCGAAGAACTCGTCCTCGGTGACACCCGCGTCCTTGCACTGGGCCACGTGGTAGCTGATGCAGTCGTCGCAGCGCAGCACGAGCGAGGCGACCAGGCCGAGCATCTCCTTGGTCTTCACGTCGAGAGCGCCGGGCTGGTAGGTCTGCGTGTCGAGCGCGAAGAAACGGCGCACGACCTGGTTGTCGTGGCCGAGGATCCGCTCGTTCATGCGCTTGCGGAACTTGGTGAAATCGTCGACGCGGCTCACGCGGGCGGTCCTCCGTTCGAGGCTTCGATCAATTGCCGGAGCCTGCCGCTGCGATCGGCGGCGACCAGCTCGTCGTAGCCACCGACGTGGGTGCCGTTGACGAAGATCTGAGGCACGCTGCGCCGCCCGGCGCTGCGGGCGAGCATTTCATCGAGCTTGCCGGGCTCGCGGTCGATGCGGACCTCGCTGTACTCGAAACCCCTGGCCTTCAGGAAATTCTTCGCGGCTACGCAATAGGGACAGACGGCGGTGGTGTAGATCTCGGCGTGGGACATCGACTCTTGAATCCAGCCAGCGGCGGCACAAGGGTGCGGGCGGGTCTGCCGCAACGCAAGGGCCCGCCGAATGAATGCGAGCTGAGCACCCGGGCCCGAGCGGCCCCAAATGACAGGCGCGGCTGGCGGCTCGGCCTGCCCCGCGCTAATGTGGATCCAGCACGAACCCGCAGTCCAATGAAGTTGCCCCTGCGCGCACTTACCGTTCTTGCCGCCGCCTGCATCGCCGGGCTCGCCGGCGCTCGCGACATCGACGTGAAGCTGCCCGACATCGGCAGCTCGGCGGGTTCGGTCATGTCGCCGCAGGACCAGCGCGAATACGGAGCGAGTGTCCTGCACGAGCTGCGTTCATACGGTCTCGTCATCGACGACGCACTGCTGGACGAGTACATCAACGCGCTCGGCTACAAGCTCGTCGCCAACAGCGACCGGCCCGACCTGCCGTTCACGTTCTTCATCGTGCGTGACAACGACATCAACGCATTCGCGGTGCCCGGCGGCTACATCGCCGCGAACGCGGGACTCCTCACCAACATGTCGCGCGAGGACGAGCTTGCCGCCGTGCTCGCACACGAGATCGCGCACATCACGCAGCAGCATCTCCTGCGCGCTTTCGAGGACATGAAGAAGATGTCGCTGCCGACGATGCTTGCGATGCTCGGCATCCTCATCGCAAGCTCGGGTCGCACCGACGATACCGGCACGGCCGCGATCGTGACCGGCACCTCGCTGATGCAGCAGCGGCAGATCAACTTCACGCGGCATGACGAAGCCGAAGCCGACCGCGTCGGCATCCAGACGATGGCGCGCGCCGGCTTCGATCCCATGTCGATGGCCGACACGTTCGCGACGCTGCAGCGCGTGATGCGCGTCAATGGCATCGATGTTCCCGAGTTCCTGATGGATCATCCGGTCGACACCTCGCGCATCGCGGACGCGAAGGCGCGCGCGCAGAATCTGACGTGCTCGCGAGTGCCGGCGGCACCCATGCAGCGTTCGCGGAGCGTGGAAGGACCGCTGAACCTCGATCTCCCAGTCCCGCGTGTCACCGACATCGGCTCCGACACGGACGCAAGCGCGATCGCGTCGAGCGAAGGCGCGACGATGGAAGTCGAGAAGCACGGCCGGGACGGCGCGTTGCCGCAGGTCTCGGTGACGGCATGCGGCGTGCACAGCCTGGCACAGGAATCCTATTTCGAGCTGATGCGCGAGCGAGCGCGCGTGCTCGCGGCCGACGCGCCGTCGAAGGTCCGGGCGTACTATGCCGACAACCTCGACAGGAATCCCGAGTTCGACACGCCGGCGAACCGCTACGGCTACGCGCTCGCGCTGACGCGCTCCGGCGGCGCCGCGCAGGCCGTCGCCGAGCTGCGCAAGCTGACCGCGCGCCAGCCGACCTCGTCGGTGCTCCAGCTCGCGCTCGCCGACGCGCTCGACCAAGCTGGCGACAAACAGGCCTCGCTGCAGGTCTACGATCGGCTCAATGCGGATTTCCCGGGAAACCGCGCGGTGACGCTGGCCTACGCCGGCGCGCTGATGGCGCGAGGCGACGACAAGAGCGCACGCCGCGCGCAGGAGCTCCTGCGGCCGCTGGTCGAGCGCTACTCCGGTGATCCGGACCTGCAGAGAAGCTACGGCCGCGCCTGCCAGCTCGCCGGCGACAAGGTACGCGCCGCCGAGGCGTATGCCGAAGCGGCCTATCTCAGCGGGCACGCCGAGGACGCGCTGAATCAGCTCAAGGCCCTGGCCAAGCAGCCGGATCTCACGTTCTACCAGCGCTCGCGCGTCGACGCGCGCATCACGCAGCTCACGCCCGAGGTCCTCGCGCTGCGCAAGCGCGGCTCGCGCGAGGCGGACGCACCGGATTCGTTCGTCCCCGCCCTCGCCTGCTGCCGGAACCGGTGATCGCACCGGGGAACTGCGGAGGCCGGCCAGGCACGTACGCGGCGATCGGGCCGGTCGCGTTACTGTAACATTCGGGCCGTGCGACTCCGTCCGATGCGAGCCGGTGTCGCGATTCTGCCGCCGCTGTCATTCAGCCGTAGCAGAACGCGGTTGCAATGACGGCGCCACAGGCGCCCTTCGGCGCTCGTCGAGCGGTGATCGCGTGCAGAAACACATCCTCATCGTCGAAGACGAAAGCTCCATCCGCGACATGGTCGCCTTCGCGCTGCGCAAGGCCGGCATGGAAGCGATGCACGCCGCCGATGCGCGCACGGCGCACAATGCCATCGGCGAGCGCGTGACTGAACTGGACGCGTCATTTCTCCCGTGCCGGGCGGCGCCCCCGGACGCCGAGCTCAAACACTGGCTCGGAAGGGGCGGCACGAGACGGAGACGAGCGAATCGGGATTGTGGCCAAGCTGCGCCACGCCGTTTCGCGGCCGCGCCCCGCATGCGGCTCCAAGCGGGCGGCTGCAGCGGAAGCGCATCCTCGCCGGAGCCGTGACGGATCACGGAGGCAGGGCCGCTTGATCCGTGCGACCATGGCTTGGTCATGAACCGCGACGCCTTCCCGAATCTCAAGGACCCTGCGCTCCACCTCAACCGCGAGCTCGCGCAGCTCGAATTCAATTTCCGCGTGCTCGCGCAGGCGGAGGATCCCGCGGTGCCGTTGCTCGAACGCCTCCGCTACCTCTGCATCTCGTGCACGAATCTCGACGAGTTCTTCGAAGTGCGCGTCGCAGTGCTGAAGCAGCAGAGCGAGATCGGCGAGATCCAGCTGGGCCCTGACGCGCTGGCACCAAGCGAGGTGCTCGCCCGGATCCGTGAGCGCGCGCTCGCGCTGGTCAACGCGCAATACGAGTTCTGGAACACGAGCCTGCTGCCCGATCTGGAGAAGGAAGGCATTCGCTTCTCCCGGCGCGACGCCTGGACTCCCAAACAGAAACGCTGGCTGCAGGGCTATTTCCGCAACGAGTGCATGCCCGTGCTCTCGCCGCTCGGTCTCGATCCCGCGCATCCGTTCCCCCGCATCCTCAACAAGAGCCTCAACATCGCCGTCGTGCTGAAAGGCCGCGACGCGTTCGGACGCGAGGGCCACATGGCGCTCCTGCGCGCGCCCCGCTCGCTGCCGCGCATCATCCGCCTGCCGGCCGAAGTCGCCGAAGCGCCGTACGATTTCGTGTTCCTTTCGGGCATCCTGCACGAGTTCATGGACGAGCTTTTCCCCGGCATGGAAGTCAAGGGCTCGTACCAGTTCCGCGTGACGCGCAATTCCGAGCTTTTCGTCGACGAGGAGGAAGTCGAGAATCTCGCGCTCGCGCTGCGCGACGAGCTGAAAGGGCGCGGCTATGCGAAGCCGGTGCGGCTGGAAGTGGCCCACAACTGTCCGAAGAGCGTCACGGACCTCCTGGTCCACAATTTCCAGCTTTCCGAGCAGGATGTCTTCCGCTGCGACGGCCCGGTGAACGTCAACCGCGTCACCGCGATCTACGATCAGGTCGACCGGCCCGATCTCAAGTTCCAGCCGTTCGTTCCGCGCGTGCTGCCGGCTGTCACCGAGGAGCGCAACCTGTTCGACGCGATCCGCGAGCGCGACATCCTGCTGCACCATCCGTTCGAATCGTTTGGCGCCGTCCTGGAGCTGGTGCGACAGGCCAGCGTCGATCCCGACGTGCTCGCGATCAAGCAGACGCTGTACCGCGTCGGCAACGACTCGCCGCTGGTCGATCAGCTGATCGAAGCGGCACGCCACGGCAAGGACGTCACGGTCGTCGTCGAGCTGCGCGCGCGCTTCGACGAAGAGGCGAACCTGCGTCTCGCAAACCGGTTGCAGGAGGCCGGCGTGCAGGTCGTCTATGGCGTCGTCGGCTACAAGACGCACGCGAAGATGCTGCTGATCGTGCGCCGAGCGCAAGGCGCCCTGCGCCGCTATGCGCATCTCTCGACCGGCAACTATCACCAGATCACGTCGCGGATGTACACCGACTTCGGCCTGATGACGGCAAACGCAGAGATCGGCGAGGACGCGCATCTTCTGTTCCTGCAGCTTTCCGGGCTCGGGCCCGTGATCAAGCTCAAGCGCCTGCTGCATTCTCCGTTTACCTTGCACAAGGGCCTGATGGAGAAAATCGAGCGCGAGATCGCGCACGCGCGAGCAGGCAGGCCTGCCCGCATCATCGCGAAAATGAATGCGCTCAACGAAGCAAGCGTCGTCGAAGTCCTGTATCGCGCTTCGCGGGCGGGCGTCGTGATCGACCTGATCGTGCGCGGTGCATGCACGCTGCGGCCCGGCATTCCCGGCGTTTCGGAGAACATCCGCGTGCGCTCCATCGTCGGTCGCTTTCTCGAGCACAGCCGCGTGTACTGGTTCCAGAACGGCGATTCGCCCGAAATCTACTGCTCGAGCGCGGACTGGATGGAGCGCAATCTCCTGCGCCGGATCGAGACTTGCTTTCCGATACTCGACCCGGAGCTCGCTGCGCGCGTGTTCGACGAAGCGCTGGCGAATTATCTGGCCGACAACACGCAGGCCTGGCGGCTCGATTCGAATGGACACTACGTGCGCATCGTGCCCGGCGATGCGCCGCCCCACGCGGCGCAGCAGGCCCTGCTGGCCAAATTTGCAGGCTGAGGTGCGGCGTACCAGATGCCCGCAAACAGGCCGACTTGAACCGGAACAGGACGACGAAACGGAGCGGCTTAGCCGGGATGACGGGTTGAAGCGGCGCAGGACCGGGGAAGACGGGTTCGCGGACGAAGGCGCCCACCCACACTTCGCGCCATGAGAAAATCCGACTTCTCCCTGCGGGATCGCGTCGTGGCAGACCCCAGCATCGACATTCGCGACGGCGAGCTGCTCGCCGCCGTCGACCTCGGCTCGAACAGCTTCCATCTCGTCGTCGCCCGCTACGAGCACGGCGGATTGCGCCTGATCGATCGGCTGCGCGACACCGTGCGCCTGGCGATGGGTTTGAGGGCCGACCGCAGCCTCGATTCAGAGCGCCGGGAGCGAGCGCTCCAGTGCCTCGCGCGCTTCGGGCAGCGCCTGCGCGCGCTGCCGCCCGAACGCGTGCGCGCAGTAGCCACGAACACCGTGCGCCAGCTCGCCAATCCGCAGGCATTCCTGCTGCCCGCGGAAACCGCGCTTGGCCATCCCATAGAAGTCGTGTCCGGACGCGAGGAAGCGCGCCTGATCTATCTCGGCGTCGCGCACGGCATGCCGCAGTCGCAGCAGCGTCGACTCGTCATCGACATCGGCGGCGGCAGCACGGAGTTCATCATCGGCCAGGGCTTCGAGGCGATCGAGACCGAGAGCGTGCAGGTGGGTTGCATCGCCAGCACGCTGCGCTTCTTCGGCGACGGCAAGATTTCCGCGAAACGCTGGCAGCAGGCGCAGACTGACATTGCCGTCGAGCTGCAGCAGTTCGCGGCGGACTATCGCGCTCGCGGATGGGGCGAGGCGATCGGCTCGTCCGGTACCGCGCGTGCGATCGGCAACATAGTCCAGGCGAACGGCTGGTGCGAGCAGGGGATCAGCGCCGGCGCGCTGAAGAAGTTGCGCGACGCGCTGCTCAAGGCCGGCAGCATCGACGATATCCGCCTGCAGGGGCTTGCCGAGGAACGCGCGCCGGTGATCGCCGGCGGCGTCGTGATTCTGGAGGCAGCGTTCACGATGTTCGGGCTCGAGCAGATGGGCGTCTGCGAGACGGCTATGCGCGAAGGTCTGCTGTACGACATGGTCGGACGCGCCCTGCACGCCGATCCGCGCTCGGGCAGCGTCGCGGCACTCGCCGTCCGCTACGGCGTCGACCGTGCACAGGCCGCACGGGTCCATCACGCCGCGATGGTGCTGTTCGATCAGGTCGCCGAAGCGTGGGAGCTTTCCGCGCTCGATCGCGACCTGCTCGGCTGGGCCGCGGACATTCACGAGATCGGACTCGCCATCGCGCACAGCCTTCACCACGTGCACGGAGCGTACATCGTCGCCCATTCGGACCTTGCGGGCTTCAGCCGGCAGGGCCAGCAGGCGCTGGCCGCGATCGTCCGCTCACATCGCCGCAAGCCGGACCGCGAAAGCCTCGACGCGCTGCCGCAGCGCCTGCGCCGTGCCACACGCCGTCTGACGGCCCTGCTCCGCCTCGCCGCGCTGTTGAGCCGCAGCCGTACGACTGATCCGCTGCCGCCGCTCCGCGCGAGCGTCGAGGACAAGACCATGCGGCTGGAACTTCCGGCCAGCTGGCTCGATCAACACCCGCTGACCCGCGCCGATCTAGATCAGGAAGTGAGCTACTTCAAGATCCTCGATCTCAAGCTGCAGGTGCGCAGCCCCGAGAGCGTCGCGGCGTGACACGGGCCGCGGGAGCGCGCCTGTGACGCCGCTCCGCATGACGTGAAGGGGGCCTTTGCCTATCATTCGCCGATTCGACCAGGAGGCTTCCATGCTCAAGCGTGCGCTGTTGATTTTTGCCCTTCTTTTGCCGGCCCTCGCTTTGGCGCAGGGCAATACCGCGCCGGCCAAGACTGCACCGAAGGCGCCTGCCAAGGCCACGGCCGCCAAGCCGAAAGCGAACGAAGCACCGGCCGTCGAGGTGTCGAAGGCGGTGGACCCGAAAGTCCTGATCAAGACGAGCCTTGGCGACATCACGGTGGAGCTCTATCCCGACAAGGCGCCCAAGACGGTCGAGAACTTCCTCGCCTACGTCAACAGCGGCTTCTACGACGGCACGATCTTTCATCGCGTCATCGACAATTTCATGATCCAGGGTGGCGGCTTCACGCGTGATTTGCAGCAGAAACGCACGCGCCCCGCGATCGCCAACGAAGCGAAGAACGGCCTCAGCAACCTGCGCGGCACGCTGGCCATGGCACGCACCAGCGACCCGAACTCGGCCACCGCACAGTTCTTCATCAACGTCGTCGACAATCCTCGCCTCGATTTCACCAGCGAGCAGAACGGTGCGACCTGGGGCTACTGCGTGTTCGGCAAGGTGATTTCGGGGCTCGATGTCGTGGACAAGATCAAGGCCGTGCCGACGGGAGCACAGGGGCCGTTCCGAAGCGATGTGCCCGTGACACCCGTGGTCATCGAGAAGATGACTGTGATTCACTGAAATCGCGACGGCGACGGCCCTGGCCGCTGCCGTCGCCATCGTCTCCGCCGATGACCACCCTCTTCATCTCGGATCTGCACCTCGACGCGAGCCGGCCGCGGATTACCGAGCTGTTTCTCGAGTTCCTGGAGACCGAAGCGGCGCGCGCCGACGCGCTGTACATCCTGGGCGACCTGTTCGAAGCGTGGATCGGCGACGATGCGTCAGACGAACTGGCCGATCGTGTTGCTGACGGCTTGGCGCGGCTGCACGGAAAGGGCGTGCCGTGTTTTTACATCCACGGCAATCGCGATTTTCTGCTGGGAGACGCGTATGCGCGCCGGGCGCGCATGACGATCTTGCCCGATCCCGCCGTCGTCGACGTGGAAGGAGAACGGGTGCTGTTGATGCACGGGGATACGCTGTGTACGGACGATGTTGCGTATCAGTCGTTCCGCCGAGAGACGCGCGCACCGAGCTGGCAACGCGCATTTCTGGCGCGTTCCGTGGCCGATCGCCAGCGCTACGCCGAGCAAGCCCGCTCGGAGAGTCAACGCTACACTCGTTCAGCCGGCGAGGCGATCACCGACGTCACGCCAGAAGCGGTCAACGCGACACTATCAAAGTACGGCACGCGACGCCTGATTCACGGCCACACGCATCGACCGGCGTTGCACGAGATCAATCTCGACGGGATGACATGTGAACGCATCGTGCTTGGCGACTGGTACGAGCA
>Ga0182749_1000820_pt1 | contig 26338 bp, 29 predicted proteins | sample eDN3rd37CKraftMG_FD_128875 | JGI IMG/M metagenome (GOLD analysis project Ga0182749, IMG submission 128875) | Enriched Miracle-Growth compost microbial communities from Emeryville, California, USA - eDNA 3rd pass 37_C Kraft MG (version 2) (version 2) ...
GAGGAAAAGGACAGTTGCGACATGATCGTGCTCCGGTTGCTCGGGCGGAATTGCCCGGAACCGGCGCCAGCACGGCGCAGCGCAAGCAGTCAGGGGTCGCAGACGGCCGCCAGGACGCAAGCGCGCATGGCGCGCGCCGCCCTTGACGTGTGAGAACGCCGTGATACGGTGAAGAGAACAGCAAGACCGCCTACACCCGCCCACTGCACACAGTCGGCTTTTTGGCAAGCGGAGCGCGCAGGCCCGAGAGGGCCGGAGGCGTCAGGGGTCAAAGCCGAATGGCCGCGATTCGCCACGAAGCGCGGGGCGTAGCCCGCGAACCCGACGGCGCACGCCGGGAGGCAACATCGAAATAACACATCGAACCCGCTCCACTACGCCGCAGCAAGTTTTCCCGATAGGTACTGAACTTCACCATGTCACCATGCAGCAGATACATGGAGTCCGAGGTGGAACAGCTATCGCAAGTCCCCAACACCGCCGGCACCAACGCCGGCCTCCCCTTGCCAGGCACGGAAGGCTACGAGGCGTTGCCGCAATTTCCAAAGCGCAGTGCCCTTCCCTTCCGTCGCACCATCCGCCGCCAGGAACTGCGGCAGATCGTCCCCTTGGCCGAAACGACAATCTACGAAATGGAGCGCCGCGGCGAGTTCCCGCGTCGTTTCAACTTGACGCCGCGCTGCGTCGTATGGGACTTGGCCGAGGTGGAAGCGTGGATCGAGCAGCGCAAGCAAGCTCCTCGCAGCGGCGTATCGAAGCCCGACGTCCACCTACGGAAAGCCCGCCCTGTCCGAGCGGGTTCGAGTGAGGAATGAAGCCGAGCGACCGCGCCTATCCCACCAAGGCTTCCAGTGCCTTGGAAGCCGAGCGCGGCAACCGCTGTCCCTCCTTCGCCACGTTGACCTGCAAGGCCACTCGCGCCACATCAAACACGTCCTTGGTCAGAGAGTAACCGCCCTTGGCCTGCAGCCACACCAACACGTCGGCCAGATGCCAAATCGACGCGCTGCCCTCATGTACCGGCGCCGGGAAGCTGCCTGGATGGGCCAGCATCAGCTTGCGCATGTTCTGCCGCGACACGCCGACGATTTCGGCCACATCGGTCAACCCGACGAGATCCGGTGCCACCTCGATCAACCTAGCCGACGGTACGGCGCTGCGCACGTCGGCCAACGCGCTGCGCACCGCCGCGTCCGCGCTGTCCGCTTCTCGAGTGAACTCCAGCGCCAGCCGCCCCGGCTGGCCGATGCCGACCAGGGCATCGTCACAACCGGCTTCGCCCAGGTGTTCGACCAGCGCATCCAGGTCGCGGTCCTCGTCGACAAGCTGGTACTTCAAGGTGAAGGTGTATTCCATCGCGCTACTCCTTTGCATCATCACCAGCCTTACGCTGCTTGCGATGCGTGGTGCAGTTGTCCACGACCCGCAGCAAGGCGCGGGCGTGGTTGCCGGGATTCTTCGGCGTACTCCATACCGACGTGATGCAGAACTCGCCGCAGCGACACTCCTCATCGTTGTACGGGCAATAAATCCGCCCCCAGGCGTGGCTGCCGCCAACTTCGACGCGCCAACCCTGCCCTTCGGCGTGCCTGAGAGCTTCCTCGACCTCTTTCTTCGGATGAGAGGGACGTACCATCAGTGATCTCCAGTATGGGGATGCCGGCCATGGTTGTCAAGTGACAACCATGGCCGGCATATCAGGCCATCGCGCTCAATGCCGGCACCACCACGTTCTCCGGCATCAGCTTGGGTACGTAGGTCTGCCCGTCAATCCACGCATCGACCATGTTCGCCCACTCCTGCAGCATGTGACGCCGCTGCTCAGCGTATTCGGCCTTGTTATAGATCGAGCGCGAGGAACGGCCGTCTTCGTGTGCCAGGCACTTCTCGATCCAGTCGCGGTTGAAACCGATTTCGTTGAGCAGTGTCGAGCCGGTACGGCGCAGGTCGTGGACGGTGAACGGCTCCAGCGGCAGACCAGCCGCCTTCGCACGCTCCGCAACAATCTGCGTGACCCTATTCAAGGTCGCATTCGACATACAACGGTCGGCGTCGTAGCGGGACGGCAACACGAACTTGGAGCCTGCCGCGCAGGTGTGCAACGCCACGAAGATATCTAGTGCCTGGCGCGACAAATAGACCACATGCGGATTGCGTCCCTTCATCCGCTGCTTCGGTATCGTCCAGGTCGCACTCTCGAAATCGACCTCATCCCAGGTGGCTTGTATCAGTTCGCTCTTACGCACCAGCGTCAGCAGGATCATGCGCAACGCCAGCCGGATCGTCGGATAGGTCGCCACCGATTCCATCTGCCGTGCCATCAACCGGATTTCCAGGGGCGACAACGCCCGATCCTTCGGCACGAAGGTCGCGATCGACGCCGCGCCGACGCCGTCGGCGGGATTGTCCACCTTCTCGCCATGCAGGATGGCGAAGGCATAAACCTGCTTCACGATGTCGCGGATATGTACCGAGTGGCGGGCGCGCCACGTGCCTTCACCTTACTGCAAAGGGCGCGCAGGTCATCGGCAGTGATTTCGTTAAGTTGTCGGTTCTGGAAGACCGGCAGGATGTCCCGATCGACGATGTGCTTGCGCATCGCCTTGGTGCTATCGGCCATCCGGGCACCTTCCAGCCACTTCGCCGTCACGTCGCCGAAGGTCTTTGCGGCAGTCAGCCGGCGCTTCTCGCGCTGCTTCTCCAGCGCGGGGGACTTGCCCTGGGCGACGGCCTTCTTGGCGTCGATCAGCTTTTCGCGGGCCAATGCCAACGAAATGCCCGCCGGACCGTAGCGGCCAATGGTCAGCGTCTCGCGGCGCCCGTTGAGACGGTAATCGTAGCGGAAGGTGACGGTACCGGTAGGCGATACCGTCACGTACATTCCATCGCGGTCAGAAGCCTTATAAATCTTGGACTTAGGCTTGAGGTTGCGCAGTGCGGTGTCGGTAAGCATCGAGGTTTTTCCTCCTGTTCGTGACGGCTTTTACCGTCAGGGGCCAGGAGACCTGCTGATGCTCGGAAAGCCGCATGAAACAAGCTTTCCCGAGGAGACTTTTACCGTCAAAGACGGCTTTGGTCAGAATAGTGAACGGGAGGGTCTTAATCCGGCCTCCGGTTCTTACCGCCACTTCCACCGCCAACCTGTTCTGCTGGCCGGCGATAGTCACCGATAGCTGCCGCGACGTATCCACTTGAAAATCAACACGTTACGGCAGTTTTTCGATAGCTGGCGATAGTCCCCGAAGGACGTCAATTCACTCCCACTCAATCGTCGCAGGCGGCTTGCTCGACACGTCATACACCACGCGATTAATCCCCCGCACTTCGTTGATGATCCGCGAGGAGATACGCGCGAGCAGCGGGTGCGGCAGCGGGGCCCAGTCGGCGGTCATGAAGTCGAAGGTTTGCACGGCGCGCAGGGCGACGACGTATTCGTAAGTCCGCCCATCACCCATCACGCCGACCGACTTCACCGGCAGGAAGACAGCGAAGGCCTGGGAGGTGAGTTCGTACCAGGTCAGGCCGCTGGCTTCGTCCTTGGTGTTGCGCAGTTCTTCGATGAAGATGGCGTCGGCGCGGCGCAGGAGCTCGGCGTATTCGTGCTTGACTTCGCCCAGGATGCGCACGCCCAGGCCGGGGCCGGGGAACGGGTGGCGGTAGACCATCTGCGGCGGCAGGCCGAGGGCGACGCCGAGTTCGCGGACTTCGTCCTTGAAGAGTTCGCGCAGGGGTTCGAGCAGCTGCAGGTTGAGGGTGTCGGGCAGGCCGCCGACGTTGTGGTGCGACTTGATGGAGGTGGCTTTGCCGGTCTTGGCGCCGGCGGATTCGATGACATCGGGGTAGATGGTGCCCTGAGCCAGCCATTTGGCGCTCTTGAGCTTGCCGGCTTCGGCCTGGAAGACTTCGACGAATTCGCGGCCGATGATCTTGCGCTTGGCTTCAGGGTCGGAAACGCCGGCGAGCTTGCCCATGAACTGATCGGTGGCGTCGACGTGGATGATCTTCACGCCCATGTTTTCGGCGAAGGTCTGCATGACCTGCTTGCCTTCGTCCAGGCGCAGCAGGCCGTGGTCGACGAAGACGCAGGTGAGCTGGTCGCCGATGGCCTTGTGGATGAGCGCGGCGGCGACGGACGAGTCAACGCCGCCCGACAGGCCCAGGATGACCTCGTCGCTGCCGACCTGCTCGCGGATGCGGGCCACGGCTTCGGAGACGTAGTCGGGCATGTTCCAGTCGCCCTTGCAGCCGCAGATCTCGTTGACGAAGCGGGCCAGCAGGGCCTTGCCTTGCACGGTGTGGGTGACTTCGGGGTGGAACTGCACGCCGTAGAACTTGCGCTCTTCGTCGGCCATGCCGGCAATGGGGCAGGACGGCGTGGAGGCCATGAGCTTGAAGCCCGGCGGCAGCGCGGTGACTTTGTCGCCGTGGCTCATCCAGACCTTGAGCATGCCGTGGCCTTCGTCGGTGCGGAAGTCTTCGATGCCTTCGAGCAGCTTGGTGTGGCCGTGGGCGCGGACTTCGGCGTAGCCGAATTCGCGATGGTCGGAGAAGCTGACGGTGCCGCCCAGTTGCTGGGCCATGGATTGCATGCCGTAGCAGATGCCCAGCACCGGCACGCCCAGCTCGAACACGGCGTGAGGCACGCGCAGCGAGCCCTCTTCGTAGGCCGAGGCGTGGCTGCCCGAGAGGATGATGCCCTTCAAGCCCTGCGCCATCTGCTCGCGCACGAAGGCGTCGTCGACGTCGCCCGGGTGGATTTCGGAGTAGACGCCGGCTTCGCGGACGCGGCGTGCGATCAGCTGGGTGACTTGCGAACCGTAGTCGAGAATGAGGATGCGCTGGTGCATGGAGAATCTACCGGTGATCAATAAAACCGCACCGGCAGAACCGCTGGTTCGTTCTGCGGTTCTGCCGGTGCGCGATGCCTGACATTGTAGTTGACTGTGCGGATCAATCGGCGCGGTAGTTGGGCGCTTCCTTGGTGATCTGCACGTCGTGCACGTGGGACTCGCGTACGCCCGCGGAGGTGATTTCCACGAACTCGGTCTTGGTGCGCATGTCGTCGATGGTGGCGCAGCCGCAATAGCCCATGGAGGCGCGGATGCCGCCCACCAGCTGGTAGATGATGGCGAGCACGCTGCCCTTGTACGGGACGCGGCCTTCGATGCCTTCGGGCACCAGCTTGTCGGCGTTGTTGGCGGGATCCTGGAAGTAGCGGTCGGCCGAGCCGTCGGTCATGGCGCCCAGGCTGCCCATGCCGCGGTACGACTTGTACGAGCGGCCCTGGAACAGCACCACTTCGCCCGGCGCCTCTTCGGTGCCGGCGAACATGCCGCCCATCATGCAGGCGAACGCGCCGGCGGCCAGCGCCTTGGCCACGTCGCCGGAGTAACGGATGCCGCCGTCGGCGATGAGGGGCACGCCGGTGCCTTCGAGGGCCTTGGCCACTTCGGAGATGGCGGTGATCTGCGGCACGCCCACGCCCGCGACCACGCGCGTGGTGCAGATGGAGCCGGGGCCAATGCCGACCTTGACGCCGTCGGCGCCGTATTCGACCAGGGCGCGCGCGGCGGCCGCGGTGGCGATGTTGCCGCCGATGACCTCGACCTTGGGATAGTTCTGCTTGACCCAGCGCACGCCTTCCAGCACGCCCTTGGAGTGGCCGTGCGCGGTATCCACGATGAGCACGTCGACGCCGGCGGCGACCAGCTTCTCGACGCGTTCTTCGGTGCCGGCGCCCACGCCGACGGCCGCGCCCACCCGCAGCTGGCCTTGCGCGTCCTTGCAGGCCACGGGGTGCTCGGTGTTCTTGACGATGTCCTTCACGGTGGCCAGGCCGCGGAGCTCGAACGCGTCGTTCACGATGAGCACGCGCTCCAGGCGGTGCTTGTGCATGAGGGCCTGGGCTTCGTCCAGCGTGGCGCCTTCGCGCATGGTGACCAGGCGTTCCTGCGGCGTCATGACGTTGCGCAGCGGCTGGTCGAGGTTTTCTTCGAAGCGCAGGTCGCGGTTGGTGACGATGCCGACCACTTTGCGGCCCTCGACGACCGGCAGGCCGGAGATGCCATGCTGGCGCTGCAGCGCGATGGCGTCGCGCACCTTCATTTGCGGAGTGACCGTGACCGGATCGATCACGATGCCGAACTCGTGGCGCTTGACGCGGGCGACTTCACGGGCCTGCGCGTCGGCGGAGAGGTTCTTGTGGATGATCCCGATGCCGCCCTCTTGCGCCATGGCGATGGCCAGGCGGGATTCGGTGACGGTGTCCATGGCGGCGGACACGAGGGGGATGTTGAGATTGATGTTGCGAGTGAGGCGCGTGGCCAGGGAGGTGTCGCGCGGCAACACCTCGGAATACGCAGGCACCAACAACACATCGTCGAAGGTGAGCGCTTTTTGAACGAGACGCATGGGTAACTCCGGGCGCAAAGCAAGATTATACGCCGACCGAGGGTTTTGCCTAGGTATAACCCTAGGTTTTTTGCGGGAGAAAACCGGCCCGGCCCCGCGGAGGACAGCGCCAGACGCGGGCGTGGCGGGGGTCCGTCCGCCCTACCCCGGCCGGTGCCGCCGCACTATTGTTTTCCGCGTGGCCTGGCCGCGATACTGGGGCTTGCTTGCCCTGGAGGTGCGCCTGATGCACAAGCAGATTCAAGAACTCGGAGCCGAGGCCGCGCGGCACGGGCTGCGCCTGTGGGACTGCCCTTATTACCGCGCCGCCGCCATGCCCGGCCACACCGGCGAATCGATCGCGCGCTGGCTGCGGCGTGTACAAGCCTGGGAAACGGGCTGGAAGCGCGAAATCGAAAAACGTCGCCCGCATCCGTGGTAGGGTTGCGCGCCGCCTCGCCTTTCCCGGCCCGCGCGGCGCGCGTCCTGGCATGCGCGGCTGGCGCACCGGCTATTGACGTTTAATTTTACCCGGGTCATAATCTCTAAAAATCACCCGGATCAAATTATCGTGCTGGTGCAGTCATCATGATGAATTCGCTTTTTCCCGCCACCCATACCGCTTTCGTCGGACACCGCCTGCTGGCGGCGGGTCCGCTACCCGACGTGGCGCTGGCCGTCAAGGCAGCCGCCCCCAGGAGCGCCGACGCCATACTCGTGTTCGAGGACGCGACCGGACGGCAGATCGATCTCGACCTGAGCGGCACCGATGCCGACGTGGTGCGCCGGCATCCCGCTGTGGAGCCGGAAGAGCGTCCGCCGCTCGATCTGGCGCCGGCCCCCGCCGCCGCCCGCGCCCGGGGCCGCCCCAAGCTCGGCGTCGTGGCCCGGGAGGTGACGCTGCTTCCCCGGCATTGGGAATGGCTGGCGGCCCAGCCGGGCGGCGCTTCGGTGGCGCTGCGCAAACTGGTGGAGAAGGCGCGCCGAGAAAACGAATCCGCCGACCGCCGCCGCCGCCGGCAGGAGGCCGCGTACCGGTACATGTCCAGCATGGCCGGCAATCTGCCTGGCTTCGAGGAGGCGGTGCGCGCACTGTATGCGGACGACCCGCAAGCCTTTGCCGAACATGTCCAGTCCTGGCCCGAAGACGTGCGGGCCTACGCCACGCGGCTCGCATGGCGCGATGCACAAGCACGCGAAGACCTGGCCTGAAACCGCCGCAACGCAGGCAAGCAAAGGGCGCGCGCAGCGTCCGCCTTGCGCTGCGGGTCTTGAAAGCGGCGCAATCGCAACCACATCTGTGATGTAGCGGACGGCAAGCCAGGACGGCAACGCCGCGCGGCTCTCCCGAGCCCTGCTACACCGATTTCATGGGAGACGATTGATGGCCACTTTTCCTTTCTTCGATAGCGGCATCGCTTCGGCCTTCGATGCGATGCAGGAGCAGATGGAACGTCTGCTGCGCGGCGCGGGTCCCCGTTCCACCCTGCGCGGTTCGGCGCGGGCCGGTTTTCCGCCCATCAACGTGGGCGTGTGCCCGGGCTCGGTGGAGGTCGTTGCGTTCATGCCGGGCGTGGAGCCCGAGGCATTGAAGGTTTCCATCGACAAGGGCGTGCTTACCATCAGCGGCGAGCGCAAGGCCGAAGAGGCCCCTGCCGGCGCCACGTTCTATGCGCGCGAACGCGCCTCCGGCTCTTTTACGCGCGTGGTGGAGCTGCCGCAGGATGCCGACCCCGACCAGGTCGGCGCACGGTATGTCGATGGCTGCCTGAGGGTGTCGATCAAGCGCAAGGAAGCGTCGCAGCCGCGCGTGATCGCCGTCCAGTAACCGCAACGCACAGGGAGCATGATCATGAATGAACAAACGGAAGTCGCCGTCAACGCCCCCGCTGGCGAAACGGCGCAAAGCAACCAGAACACCAAGCGGTCCGTCACGCTGCCGCCGGTCGACATATTCGAAGACGCCAATGGCATCACGCTGCTGGCCGACCTGCCCGGCGTATCGAAAGACCGCCTGAACATCAGCATCGACGCCGACGAGCTGCTGATCGAGGGCGAAGCTTCGGTGGAAGTGCCGGCGGACATCCGGCTGGTGCATGGCGAGCTGCGCGCGCCGCTGTTCCGGCGCGCCTTCACGCTGAGCCAGGAGCTGGACAGGGACAAGATCAGCGCGAATCTCAAGCACGGCGTATTGCGCCTGCACATCCCGCGCCTGCAGAAAGCGCAGCCGCGCCAGATCCCTGTCAATGTGGCGTAAATGCTCGCGGACGCGAGCCCGGGCGCCCGGCAGCGCCGCGCGTCCGGGCCCCGCTTCCTCGAAAGCGTAAGACGTTCTTAACGATCCCTTGCAATCCTGTTACATCGTCCGCCCTAAAATTACGGGACATAGAGAAAAACAAGGAGAGCCTGTGCAACAGCCCGTGCAAGACGATCAAGCCAAGCCCGAACCGGCGCGTCGCCGCTGGCCCTTCGGCTATGGCGAATCCAACTGACCGGCCTGCCTGCTGACTGCGGTCGGGAGCCCGCGCCATGAACCCTGTCGCCCGCAATTTCCTGCTCTACGACGGCGACTGCCCGTTCTGTTCGAACTATGTGCGCCTGGTTCAATTGCGCAAGGCCGTGGGAGAAGTCGCGCTGCTGGACATGCGTGACCACCCCGACCTGGTTGCCGCCTACAAGGCCCAGGGCTACGACCTCGACCAGGGCATGCTGCTGCATCTGGACGGCCGCGACTACTATGGGGCCGACTGCATGCATCGCCTGGCGCTGCTCAGCACCGAAGACGATCTCTTCAACAGATTCAACGCCGCCGTGTTCCGGCGCCCCTGCCTGTCGGCCACGCTTTACCCGTTCATGCGTGCGGGACGCAATGTCACGCTGGCGCTGCTGGGCAAGAGGCGCATGCGGTTCGGCTGACCCAGCCGGCACGCTGCGCGCGCCGGCTGGCGCTCCCATCAGAACTTGTACGTGGCGCTCAACATGGCGGACCGGCCGTCGCCATATTCGATGGCCGACGAGCGCGACTCCTGGCCAAGCACCTGACGCACCCGCTCCACATAAGCCTTGTCCATCAGGTTGTCCACGTTGAGCTGCAGCTTGAGGTGCTTGTCCACGTCGTAGGCGACCATGGCGCTCTGCACCAGATACTTGGACAGCTTGCCATTGGCCTCCGCGGTGACGTTGCGGGTGCCCACGAAGCGCGCGCCGTAGCCGACCGTCCACGATTCGACGGGCTTGTACGTGGTCCAGAGATTGAAGGACGTGCGCGGCGTGTTGCCCAGCGGGTTGCCTTCACGAGCCGGAGAGGCAATGGAGCGCAGCGTCTTGCTCTGCACGTAGGTGTAGTTGGCGAAAACGCTCCATTGCGGCGTGATCGCGCCCGTTGCGCTCAGTTCCAGGCCGCGCGTACGCTGGCGGCCGGCCATCGCATAGGAACCATCGGCCATGCGCTCGCGCGCGTTGGTCTTTTCGACCTGGAACAAGGCGGCCGCCAGGCCCAGCCGGTTGTCGAGCACATCCCACTTGGTGCCCAGCTCGAACGCCCGGTTCTTTTCCGGATCGAGGTCGCTGGTGGCGGCGGTGAACTGGGATCCCGTGGTGACGAGGTGCTCGGCCGACGGGTTGAACGAGGATCCGTAGGAGGCGTAGATGCGGCCGTTGTCGGTGGGCTTGAAGATGATGCCGGCGCGGCTGCTCAGGGCACGCTCATTGCCCTTGACGCGGGTGACCGCGCCCGCGGAACTCTCGCTGCGCAGCGAGGCGTCGATCCAGTCGTATCGCAAGCCCAGGCTGAGATCGACCTGACGGGCCAGCGCGATGGTGTCAAACAGATAGAGCGCCTTGACCTCCATGCTGGTCTGGTGGCGGCCGAGGGAAGCCTTGCTGGTGGGCCCCGTCCAGTAGCCCGGCGGGTTGGAGAGCTCATAGCCCGCTGCCGGGAAATAGCGGTTGATGTTGTACGAATACGTGGTGCGGTCGTAGGTTTCGCGCGAGAACTCGAAGCCCGAAACCAGGGTATGGCCCAGCCCGCCTGTGTCGAACCGGCTGGTGAGGTTGGTCTGGTTGGCCCACATGTCGGTGGCGGAATCGCGGCCGTAGCCCTGCGGGCCCGCCGGCCTGTAGCGGCCCGGCGGCAGGCCCTTGGTATTGACGTGCGAGGCCGAGATGACGGTATCACGCGCTACGCGGGAGTAGCGGCTGAGGTTCTGCAGGTTGGCGCGGTCGTTGAAGGCGTGGGTGACCTTGAGCGTGACCGCGTCGGAATCGATTTCCTCGCGGTCGAGGTTGCGCCAGCCGAAATAGGCATGCTGCGACACGCCGGGCGCCTTCTGCCCCTTCAGCGCCGGCAGGCCGTAGTCGGGCAGGTTGTGGTCGTGCTGGTGGAAGTAGCTCAGGGTGACGCGGGTGGGGCCGGTAAGGCCCAGGGAGAGCGAGGGCGCCACGCCCCAGCGGTGCTTGTAGATTTCGTCGCGGCCGGCCACGTCGCTGCGGTGGCCCATGAGATTCAGGCGGAACGCGCCGAAGCCGTCGGAGCCCGGAAGCTCGTGGTTGGCGTCCAGCGTCATGCGGCGATAGCGGTCGGTGCCCAGGCCGGTCGACAGCTCCGTGAAGCTGCCTGCGCGGGCTTCCTTGCTGATCATGTTGACCGAGCCGCCGGTGGTGCCGGCGCCGCCGAATACGGAGTTGGGGCCCTTGATGACCTCGACCGATTCGAGGTTGAACATGTCGGAGCGCGATGTTTGCGCGCTGTCGCGCAGGCCGTCGACCTGCAAGTTGGTATTGGCCGCGAAGCCGCGGATGTTGAAGGAATCGCCGGAACCGCCGCCGCCCTCGCCCGCGTTGAACGTGATGCCCGCCACGTTCGACAGCACCTGCCGCAGGCTGAGCGCGTTCTGCTCTTCGATGAGCTCGCGCGGCACCACGGTGACGGTCTGTGGCACTTCGAGCAGCGGCACGGCGTATTTGGGCGACCCGGACGACTCGGTTTTGTAGGCCTCCACCGGCGTGGCGGATACGGTGACCGGATCGAGCACGATGTGGCGGCCTGAAGCGGCGCCGTCGGCATGGGCGGGAGCCACCAGGGTTGCCGCAGCCATGGCGGAAAACAGCGTGGCGCTGGGCGGCAATGCTGAAGAAGCGAGATAACGGGCCATCAAAGAGACTCCAATTTGATAGGAATGATTCCTATTCGATTCTCTTTGGGACAGCCCAGGGGAGCCACAAGACGATTCTCGGTTTTTCGGCCATGGGCCGGGAATTTCCCCTAACCCTGTCCTAACTTGCACATTTCTCGCGGAAACATCCACCAGCGCCGCCCAGCCGGCATACCCGCCGGCGTGCGGCGGTCCGGGCGCGCGTGCGGCGCGGCACGTCCTGCGCACCGGCGGCGCGCTGCCCAACGCATCGACGGGCGTCGCCGAATCCGGCAAGGGTATTTACTTATGCCCTTTAATTATTTGTAGGACGCATACTGACTGCGCAAGAATTCGTCCTTGATATAAAGCAGCCCCCATGGAATTACGTCAACTCGAGGCCTTTGCAGCCGTCATGTCCACCGGCAGCGTGACTGCCGCCGGACGCCTGCTCGGCCGGTCGCAGCCCGCGATCAGCCGTCTGCTGCAGGAGCTGGAGGCCGAGATCGGCTATGCGCTCTTCACGCGCAGCGGCCCGCGCGTCACGCCGACCGAGCAGGGATTCCTGCTCTACGAAGACGTGGAGCGGGCGCTGGCGGGCATGCGTCATGTCGGGGAACGCGCCGCGCAGATCGCGCGTGGCCAGGCGCAGCCCTTGCGGCTGGCGGCGACTTCGGCGCTGGCGGCGGGGCTGGCGCCCGCGGCGCTCCGGCTGCTGGAGTCGGACGGCGGCCCGGGGCAGGTGGAGCTGCGCAGCGCATCTCCCGAGCGCGTGGTGCACGCCGTGCTGACCGGCGCGGCGCAACTGGGCGCGACCAGCCTGCCGCTGGAGCACCGCGGCCTGACGGTGCACTGGATCGGCCAGGCCGCCTGCGTGGCGGCGCTGCCCGAAGACGATCCCGCCGCCCGGCTGGGCGTCGTGCCGGTCGCCTGCCTGGCGGGCCGCAGGCTTATCACCATGTCCAATCCCTTCCGGCTGCGCCGCCGCCTGGATGCCGCGCTGGCCCAGGACAAGCCGGGACCGGCCACGATAGAAACCAATTCCACGGTGAATGCGCTGGCCGCCGTGCGCGCCGGGCTGGGCGTGGCCGTGCTGGAGCCCGTTACCGCCTACGGCGTGCCGATGCCCGGCGTCGCCATCCGCCCCATCGATCTCGACATTCCCTTTTTCTTCGGCGTCATCACGCCGCCGTCGCAGGCGCTGTCCACGGCCTGCCAGGCCATGGTCGACGCCCTGGCGCGCGCCGCCGCCGATCTGCTGCCGGGCTTCGTGCTGCACGACGCCGGCGCGCACGGCGCGCTGTTGAACACGCTCTACGGCGACGACGCCGCTGTCACGGAAACCGCTCAATCATGAATCTGCCCGTAGCTGCCCCGCCCCATGGCCTGGACGCGCTGGAGGCGCGCCTGCGCCAGGATCTGGCCTGGCTGGAACTCCCCGCGAAGAACTGGGTCGTGCCCCGCCTGGAGAATGGCGAGCCGGTGCTGGAGGTCGCCATCATCGGCGGCGGGATGGCGGGGCTGGCCGCGGCCGCGTCGCTGCGGCACCTGGGCGTGCGCGCCGTGATTTTCGACCAGGCGCCGCAAGGCTACGAAGGCCCCTGGGCCACGACGGCCCGCATGGAAACCCTGCGTTCGCCCAAGCAGCTCACGGGCCCGGCCCTGGGCCTGCCGGCGCTGACCTTCCGCGCCTGGTTCGAGGCGCAGTTCGGGCTGCGGGCCTGGGAGGCGCTGGACAAGATTCCGCGCCTGCAATGGATGGACTACCTGCGCTGGTACCGCCGCGTGCTGGAACTGGACGTGCGCAACGAGCACCGCGTAACCGCGGTGGCGCCGCGCGCCGACGGCCTGGTGCGGCTGGACGTGGCCGCGCCGGAGGGCGCGCGCACGGTGCTGGCGCGCCGCGTGGTGCTGGCCACCGGCCGCGACGGGCTGGGCGGCGCGTACGTGCCGGACTTCGCGCGCAAGCTGCCGCGCAATCGCTGGGCGCACTCGTCCGACGTCATGGATTACGGCAACCTGGCGGGCAAGCGCGTCGGCGTGGTGGGCGCGGGGGCCTCGGCCATGGACAGCGCGGCCACCGCCCTGGAAGCCGGCGCGGCCAGCGTGGACCTGCTGATCCGGCGCGCCGACATTCCCCGCGTCAACAAGGGCAAGGGCGCGGGCAATCCCGGCCTGACGCACGGGCACCTGAGCCTGCCGGACGAATGGAAATGGCGCATCCGCCATTACATCAACGTGCAGCAGGTGCCGCCGCCGCGCGGCAGCACGCTGCGCGTTTCGCGCCATCCCAACGCGCGCTTCAACCTGGGCTGCGGCATCCTGGATGTTTCCATGTCGGGCGACGAGATCCGCGTGGCGACGCCCAAGGGCGTTTTCGTGCTCGATTTCCTGGTTTTCTCCACGGGTTTTCGCATCGACTGGAACGCCAGGCCGGAGTTCGCCGCGCTCGCTCCCCACGTGCGCGCCTGGGGCGACCGCTACACGCCCGGGCCCGGCGAGGAAGACCAGGAGCTGCACGATTCTCCCGACCTGGGGCCGGCGTTCGAGCTGCAGGAGAAAACCCCGGGCGCCTGTCCGGGGCTGGACCGCGTGCACTGCTTCTCCTACCCCGCGGCGCTCACGCACGGCACGGTGTCGGGCGACATACCCGCCATCAGCGACGGCGCCAAGCGGCTGGCGCAAGGCATCGCAGCCTTGTTCTACCGCGAGGACGTGGAGGCGCACTACGCCAACATGGTGGCGTTCAGCGAGCCGGAGGTGTTCGGCGACGAATGGACGCCCGCCCCCGCTCCGCAGGCGGAGACCGCGCAATGACGGGCTGGCTGATCCGGCGCATCGGGCAGGCGGCCGTGGTCGTGCTGCTCATGACGCTCATCGTGTTCGTGGGGCTGCACGCCATCGGCAACCCCGTGGACATCCTGATCGGGCAGGACGTGGACCAGGTGGACCGCGCACGCATCATCGCCGAGCTGGGTCTGGACCAGCCGCTGTGGCGGCAATACCTGGCCTTTCTCAATGGCGCGCTGCACGGCAACCTGGGCAACAGCTTCGTCTACAACATCCCGGCGGTGGAGCTGGTGATCCAGCGCCTGCCGGCCACGTTCGAGCTCGCCATCGCCGCCATGCTGCTGGCCATCGTCATCGGGCTGCCGCTGGGCCTGCTGGCGGGGCTCTATCCAGACAGCCGGTTCTCGAAGCTGGTCATGGCGGGCAGCATCGTGGGCTTTTCGCTGCCCACGTTCTGGATCGCGCTGATGCTCATCATGACGTTCAGCGTGCACCTGGGCTGGCTGCCGGCCAGCGGGCGCGGCCAGACGGTGGAGCTTCTCGGGCTGCAATGGTCCTGGCTCACCGCCGACGGCTGGCGCCACCTGATCCTGCCGGCGCTCAACCTGTCGCTCTTCAAGATTTCGCTGGTGATCCGCCTGACGCGGGCCGGCGTGCGCGACGTGCTGCCCATGGACTTCGTGCGCTTTGCCCGCGCCAAAGGGCTGTCGCCCTGGCGCGTGGTCTGTGTGCACGTGCTGCGCAACACCATGATCCCCCTGGTGACGGTGCTGGGCCTGGAGCTGGGCTCGACCATCGCCTTCGCCGTCATCACGGAAAGCATTTTCGCCTGGCCGGGCGCGGGCAAGCTGATCCTGGACAGTCTGAATTCGCTGGACCGCCCGGTCATCGTGGCGTATCTCATGGTGGTGGTTTTCATGTTCGTCACGCTCAACCTGATCGTGGACATTCTGTACAAGGTGCTGGACCCCCGGGTGCGGCTGGAGGCGACGGCATGACTCCGGCCCGCCCCCCCGAAAACGGCGCAGCGCTTTCCCTGCCGCCCGCCGCGCCCGCGCTGCGGCGCGAGTCGCCCTGGCGCCGCAACCTGCAGGAATTCCTGTCTTCCAAAACGGCCGTGCTGGGCCTGGCGCTGACGGTGCTGCTCGTGCTGGCGGCGGCGCTGGCGCCGTGGATCACGCCGCAGAATCCCTACGACCTGATGCAGATCGACGTGCTGGACGCGCGCCTGCCGCCGGGCTCCATGAACGGCATGGAGACGTTCCACTACTGGCTGGGCACGGACGGCCAGGGCCGCGACCTGTATTCGGGCATTCTGTACGGCCTGCGCATCAGCCTGATGGTGGGCGTGGGCTCTGCCCTCATCGCCGGAGTGGTGGGCACGCTGCTGGGGCTGCTCGCGGCCTACGCGGGCGGCAAGGTGGACGCCTTGCTCATGCGGCTGGTGGACCTGCTGCTGTCTTTTCCGTCGATCCTGGTGGCGATGATGATCCTGGCCTACCTGGGCAAGGGCGTGGGCAACGTGGTGCTCACGCTGGTGCTGCTGGAATGGGCCTATTACGCGCGCACGGCGCGCGGCCAGGCGCTGGTGGAACGGCGCCGCGAGTACGTGGAGGCGGCGCGCTGCCTGGACATTCCCACGTGGCGCATCATGCTCAAGCACATCCTGCCCAACTGCCTGCCGCCGCTCATCGTGATCGGCACGCTGCAGATCGCGCGCGCCATCACGCTGGAAGCCACGCTGAGCTTCCTGGGGCTGGGCGTGCCCATCAGCGAGCCCTCGCTCGGCCTGCTCATCTCCAACGGGTTCCAGTTCATGCTTTCCGGCGAGTACTGGATCAGCTTCTACCCCGGCATGACGCTGCTGGTCACCATCGTGGCGATCAACCTGGTAGGCGACCGCCTGCGCGACGTGCTCAACCCGAGGACCCACAAATGAACGCGGCCTCTCCCGCGCAGCACGCGCCGGCCACGCTGCAGGTCCGCGATCTGCGCACGCATTTCCATACCCGGGCCGGCGTGCTGCCGGCCGTGGACGGCGTGTCGTTCACCCTGGAGCGCGGCAAGATCCTCGGCCTGGTGGGCGAGTCCGGATCGGGCAAGTCGGTCACCGGCTTTTCCATCATGGGGCTGGTGGACCCGCCCGGCCGCATCGTGGGCGGCGAAGTGCTGTTCCAGGGCCGCGACCTGGCCAAGCTGCCCGCGCGCGAACTGCGCAAGCTGCAGGGCAACCGCATCGCCATGATCTTCCAGGATCCGATGATGACGCTCAATCCGGTCCTGCGCGTGGACGTGCAGATGATCGAGACCGTGCTGGCCCACAGCAAGATGAGCCGCTCGCAGGCGCGCGAACTCGCGCGCGACACGCTGGGCATGATGGGCATTCCCAGCCCCGAGGAGCGGCTGCGCGCCTATCCGCACCAACTGTCCGGCGGCATGCGCCAGCGCGTGGCGATCGCCATCGCCATGCTGCACCGGCCCGACCTCATCATCGCCGATGAGCCCACCACCGCGCTGGACGTAACCATCCAGGCGCAGATCCTCTCCGAAGTGCAGAAGCTCGCCCAGCGGCACGGCACCAGCCTCATCTGGATCACGCACGATCTTTCGGTGGTGGCCGGGCTGGCCGACGAAGTCGCCGTGATGTATGCCGGCCGCATCGTGGAGCACGGCAGCGTCGACGACGTGCTCGACCGTCCGCAGCATCCGTACACGGCGGGCCTGATCGGCAGCCTGCCCAGCAACAACCGGCGCGGCCAGCGGCTGCGCCAGATTCCCGGCATGACACCCAACCTGCTCGCGCTTCCGCCCGGCTGCGCCTTCGCGGCGCGCTGCCCCCGCGCAACCGCCGTCTGTGGCCAGACGCCCGGCATTACCGAACCGCTGCCCGGCCACCGGGTGCGCTGTTTCCATCCCGCCCTCAACCTCGCGGAGGCGGCGGCATGACGGCGGCGGTCCGACAAGACGCGGCCACGCCGCTCATCGAGCTGCGCCGGGTCAGCAAGCGCTTCGGCGAACGCCGGGTGGGCGCGGCCGGCCGCGCCATGCAGAAACTCGGCCTGGCCCGTCCGCCCGCCATCACCCGCGCCGTGGACGGCGTGGACCTGGCCGTGCGCCCGGGCGAGGTGGTGGGCCTGGTGGGCGAATCGGGCTGCGGCAAGTCCACGCTGGGCCGCATGGCCGTGGGCCTGCTCGCGCCTTCCGACGGCGATGTGCTGGTCAACGGCCGCAGCGCGGCGCAGATGACGCCGGCCCAGGCGCACGAGGCGCGCCTGAAGGTGCAGATGGTGTTCCAGGACCCCTACGCCAGCCTGAACCCGCGCCTGCGCGTGGACGAGATCGTGGGCGAAGCCGCGCGCATCCACGGCCTGGTGGACCGCGCCGGGCTGGACGACTATGTGAGCGCGCAGCTCGAGCGCGCCGGGCTCGACCCCGCGCTGCGCCAGCGCTATCCGCATCAGTTCAGCGGCGGCCAGCGCCAGCGCATCGGCATCGCGCGCGCCCTGGCCGTGCAGCCCGACATGCTGGTCTGCGACGAGGCCGTGGCGGCGCTGGACGTGTCCATCCAGGCGCAGATCCTGAACCTCTTCATGGACCTGCGCGAAGAGCTGGGCCTGACCTATCTTTTCATCAGCCACGACCTGGGCGTGGTGGAGCACCTGTCGGACCGCGTGGTCATCATGTACCTGGGCCGCGTGGTGGAGAGCGCGCCGGTGGAGGAAGTGTTCCGCCGGCCCAACCATCCCTACACCCAGGCGCTGCTGGCCGAGATCCCGAGCCTGAAGGCGCGCCACAAGACCTTTACCGCCATCAAGGGCGAGATCCCCAGCCCGATCAACCCGCCCGCCGGCTGCCATTTCCACCCGCGATGTCCGCATGCGATGCCGCGCTGCAAGACCGAGGTTCCCACGCTGAAGGGAATCGCCATCAACCACCAGTCGGCCTGTCATCTCAACGACATGGCCTGAACTGGACCATTCCGACGAACGTTCCCCCTTACCAAGGACTCCGGACATGAAACGCCTGATTCTCTCCACCCTGGCCGCCGCCCTTTTCGGCGTCTCCGCCGCCGCCAGCGCCGACGACCTCGCCATCGGCTTTGCCGACCCGCTCTCCTCGCTGGACCCGCAGCTCAACAACCACGCGGGCGACCGTTCGGTGGACCTGCATTTCTGGGATCTGCTGATCGAGAACAAGTGGAACAAGCTGCAGCCCGGCCTGGCCGTGAGCTGGAAACCGCTGGACAACACCACCTGGGAATTCAAGCTGCGCGAAAACGTGAAGTGGCAGGACGGCGCGCCCTTCACCGCCGAAGACGTGATCTTCTCCTACACCCGCGCGCGCGCCGTGCCGGGCAGCGTGGCGACCTTCGCCGGCTACCTGCGCACCATCGACGGCATGACGGCCAAGGATCCGCACACGCTCATCATTAAGACCAAGGCGCCCAACCCCGACCTGCCGCTCAACCTGGCTTCGGTGCATATCGTCAGCAAGCACATCGGCGAGAAGTCGAGCACCGAAGACTACAACTCGGGCAAGGCCGTAATCGGCACCGGCCCGTACAAGTTCGTTTCGTACACGCCGGGCGACCGCGTCCTCATGACGCGCAACGAAGCCTACTGGGGCGACAAGCCGATCTGGGAAAAGGTCAATTACCGGTACATCAACAATGCGGCCGCGCGCACCGCGGCGCTGCTGGCCGGCGACGTGGACGTGATCGACAAGGTGTCGGTGTCCGACCTCGCCAAGCTCAAGCAATCGCCCAACATCTCGGTCTTCCCGTACAACGGCCTGCGCGTCATGCTGCTGCAGCCGAGCTTCAACCCGGCGCCCAATCCCTACATCACCGACAACGCCGGCAAGCCGCTGCCCAAGAACCCGCTGCTGGACGTGCGCGTGCGCGAGGCGCTCAACCTCGCCATCAACCGCAAGGCCATCGTGGACCGCATCCTGCGCGACGCCGCCACCGAGGCCAACCAGTGGATGCCGGAAGGCACCATCGGCTACAACCCCGACATCAAGAACGTTCCCTACGACGCCGAGCGCGCCAAGAAGCTGCTGGCCGAGGCCGGCTACCCCGACGGCTTCAACCTGACCATGCACGTTCCCAACGACCGCTATCCGCAGGGTCCGGAAACGGCGCAGGCGGTGGCGCAGTTCTGGTCGCGCATCGGCGTGAAGACCAAGGTGGAAGTGGTGCCCTGGGCGGTGTACTCGGGCCGCGCCAACAAGAACGAATACGCCATGAGCATGCTGGCCTGGGGCAACGGCACCGGCGAAGGCACCTACGCCATGGTCAACATCCTGGCCACCGTGGACACCAAGAAGGGCCTGGGCGCCTCCAATTGGGGCCACTACAGCAGCAAGGCGCTGGACCAGGCGCTGGAGCAGGCCACTTCCGAGTTCGATCCCGAGAAACGCGAAGCCATCATGCGCGCCGCCGCCAAGACCGTGTCGGACGACGTGGGCATTATTCCGCTGTACCACTACAAGAACATCTGGGCCGCCAGGAAAGGCCTGAAGGTCACCCCGCTGACCAGCGACCGCACGGCCGCCATGATGGTGACCAAGGACTCGGGCAAGTAACGCCATGGCGCCTACCCTTTCCATTACGCCGCCGGACGCCCTGATCGACGTGCCGCGCCACATCCGGGTGGAACACGTCGCGCCCGGCCAGACGGTGGAGATCACCGCCCTCACCCGCCGCAACGGCGTGCTGTGGCAAAGCCATGCCGCCTACGCGGCGGGTGAGGACGGCAGCGTGGACCTCACCCGCGACGCGCCGGTCTCCGGCGACTACGCCGGCCTCTCGCCCATGGGTCTGGTCTGGTCCCAGTCCCCCGTGGATCCGCCCAGCCGGGAGCTGTTCAACCATCCCGTCGCCGAACCGCTGGTTACCGAGGTGATCGTGCGCGCCGCCGGCGCGCAAGCCCGCGCCAGCTTCGTCCAGCGCCTGGCCGCCGACGGCGTCACGCGCCAGGACGTGCGTGAAGAAGGCCTGGTCGGCACGCTGTACCTGCCGCCCGGCCCCGGCCCGCATCCCGCGGTAATGATCCTCAACGGCTCGGGCGGCGGCATCAACGAACCGCGCGCCGCGCTCTATGCATCGCGGGGCTACGCCGCCTTCGCCCTGGCGTATTTCAAGGCGCCCGGCCTGTCGGACTACATTTCCAACACGCCGCTGGAGTATTTCCAGACCGGCCTGCGCTGGCTGCGCAAGAAGGTGCGCCCGCTGCACGACTTCGTGGCGGTGAGTGGCCAGTCGCGCGGCGGCGAACTGGTGCTGTTGCTGGGTGCGACCTTCCCCGACGAAGTCTCGGCCGTGGTGGCCTATGTGCCGGGCGCGGTGGTGCACAGCGCGCAGAACGCCTGCGACCCCAGGCTCGGCCGCGAGGGCCCGACCTGGCTCCTGGGCGGCAAGCCCCTGCCCCACGTCTGGGAAAACAACCGCACCGCCACCTGGGCGCCCTTTGACGAAGGCCCCGCCCCGCACCGCCACGAACGCGCCATTCTCACCGCGCTGCGGGATCCCGACGCCGTGGCCCGCGCCCGCATCAAGGTGGAGAACATCCGGGGCCCGGTCATGCTGCTCTCGGCCACCGACGACGGCTCCTGGCCGTCGAGCCTCTACTCGAGGATGGTGCGCGACAAGCTGGAAGAAGTGCGGCACCCGTATCCGGTGCGATGGCTGGACTATCAGAACGGCGGTCACGCCATTCTGTTTCCCTACGTGCCCACCACCCAGCTCGTCTACGCCCACCCCGTGTCCGGCAAGATCAGCACCAGCGGCGGCAACCCCCGGGACAATGCGCGCGCGGACGAGGAGTCCTGGGAAGGCGTGCGCGAGTTCCTGGACGCGGCGGTCAAGGCCCGCGCCGGCGGCGCGCAGGCCGCCCCTGCCGGCCATGCCGCCGGCTGAACGACACCTCAGGAGATTCTCTAACATGGCACAGCAACCCATCGTGTACGACGCTGCCCGCGACCTGGTGGACCAGATCGCCGGCCTGAAGCCCGACAGCAGGACCTACGCCGTCCGCCACCAGCGCGACAAGGTCGCGGCCGCCACCCAGGGCAGCTACGACGCCCTCTTCGACCCCGCGCTTGCCGGCCTCACGCTGGCCGAGCGCCTGCTCGTCGCGCTCTACGCCTCGCGCCTGACGCCCGCGCCCGAACTGGCCGCCCACTACCGCCAGCGCCTGGCCGACGCCGGCGCCAGCGCCGCCGATATCGCCGTCGCCGGATCCGGCAAACCCGCGGACGCCGCCGACCCGCGCCTGGCGGCCATCCTGGAGTTCACGCGCAAGCTCATCGAGAAGCCTGTCGAGGGCGACGAGGCCGCGCTCAAGACCCTGCCGGCCGCCGGCGTGTCCACGCCCGCCGTCGTCACGCTCTCGCAGCTCATCGCCTTCCTGTCGTACCAGGTTCGCCTGGTCGCCGGCCTGAACGCCATGAAGGCGCTGGAAAGCCGGCCCAGCGGCCCCGCCGTCGCGCCGCCCCCCGCCTGCACCGCGCCTGCCGCGCAGGGCAATACCCTGGGCGCCGTCATCAAGGCCCATGGCTTCACCAACGAAACCCTGGAATGGAAGGCCTGGCTCGACGTGGTGGACCTGGACAAGGCCACGCCCGAACAGATCGCCGTACTGGAAGAAAGCCACCCCAAGGCCAAGGTTTCGGACTACTACCTGTTCCTCGTCCACCAGCCCGAAATCCTGCGCCAGCGCTCCACCGCCTTCAACGCCATCATGTATGCCCCGGGCGGCATGGCGCGCGCCGAACGCGAACTGGGCGCCACCGTGGTGTCGCGCGTGAACGGCTGCGTCTACTGCGCCTCCGTGCACGCCCAGCGCTTCGAACAGCTCGCCAAGCGCAACGACGTCATCGCCCAGGTCTTCGAAGACCCCGCCACCGCCGGCACCACCGAACGCGAAAAAGCGATCGCCCGCTTCTCCATCCAGATCACCCAGGCGCCCGCCTCCGTCAACGCCGACAGCGTCCAGGCGCTGAAAGACGTCGGCCTGAACGAGGCCGAGATCCTGGACCTGCTGCACTCGGACGCGATCTTTGCCTGGGCTAACCGGCTGATGCTGAACCTGGGCGAGCCGGTGTTTCCGGGGGATTGAGGCGGCCTGCCGCCAGAGCCGGAAGCCCCCGGGACAGGCCGCTTTTGCGGCCTGTCATTTCTGGCGCGCTTCCACCCTTTGCGCCAACAGGTCATAGAACAGGCTTGCCACCGGATTGAGCGCCTTGCCGCGCGGATGAATCAGGCCGATCGTGCGGCTCACCGCCGGGTCGCGCAACGGAATGCTGACCAGCATGCCATGGCCGTCGTCCGGCATTGCCAGGCGCGGAACGACGCCGACGCCCAACCCCGCTTCCACCATGCTGACCAGCGCCGGCACATGCTGCACTTCGCAGAAATGTCGCGGCCTGCCGGCGCTGTGTACGCCAGGCCATGGGGTTGCCGCGCGGACGGGGCGGCGCGGCGGCCCGGGTGCTGGCGGCGTTCGTGGAAGACATGAAACGCAGCGGCTTCGTTGCCCAGGCGCTGGCCCGCCACGGCATCGAAGGGGCCGCGGTCGCGCCGCCCGCGCTGGCCTGAATCCTTCCGGAAGCGGAAACCGCCCGCACTTTCGCTACACTGACGCTTTCCGCCTTTCCCAGCGCCCCGCCCACGCGGGGCGCATTGCCTTGCCCCCATGCCCGAGAAAACCCACGACATCCGCCCCGGCCAGTCGATCGAACTGCTCAAGGCCCTGCACATCCTGACCCGCGACGGCAAGATGAACCAGGACAGCCGCCGCAAGCTGAAGCAGGTCTACCACCTGTTCCAGTTCATTGAACCGCTGCTCAAGGACGTGCAGCAGCGCGGCGCGGTCACCCTGGTGGACCACGGCGCGGGCAAGTCGTACCTGGGCTTCATCCTGTACGACCTGTTCTTCAAGGAACAGCCCGACGCCGCGAAAAGCGGTTCGCGCATCTACGGCATCGAAACGCGCGAAGAACTGGTCAGATCCTCCGAAGAACTGGCCAAACGCCTGGGCTTTGCCGGCATGTCTTTCCTCAACCTGTCGGTGGCGGACTCCATCGCCTCCGACAAGCTGCCCAAGACGGTGGACATCGTCACCGCCCTGCACGCCTGCAACACCGCCACCGACGACGCCATCCGCTTCGCGCTGGAAAAGAAAGCCAGGCACATCGTCGTCGTGCCCTGCTGCCAGGCCGAAGTGGCCGCCGTGCTGCGCAAGAACAAGGCCAAGGCCCTGGCCGACCCGCTGGCCGAGATCTGGCGGCATCCGCTGCACACGCGGGAATTCGGCAGCCAGATCACCAACGTGCTGCGGTGCCTGCAGCTTGAGGCGCATGGCTATCAGGTCAGCGTGACCGAGCTGGTGGGCTGGGAGCATTCGATGAAAAACGAGCTCATCATCGCGCAGTACAAGAACCTGCCGCGGCGCAAGCCCGCGGAGCGGCTGACGGAGATGCTGGAGCGTATCGGGCTGCAGGAGTTGAAAGACCGTTTTTTCCTGCCGCAGGCGGCGCAGGAATGAAGATCGACAAAGGATCGCAACGCGGTCCTTTGCGTTCTTGAGCACTCGCATGCGCCATCCGCCCGATCCGTTCGCCCCGCCCCGGAAGCAGCGCCCTGCGCGCCCCAACTCGCTTCTGTGGGTGCTTGAGACGCTGGAACGGGACGCCGGCTACGCACGTCGAAAAATGTTCGGCTGCGACGCGGCTTACCTGGACGACGTGCTGTACCTCGTCGTCGCCGACCGCGGCGATCCCTGGAGCGGCGTCCTGGTATGCACGTCCAGAGAACGCCACGCGGCGCTGGCGGCCGACCTCCCCGGCCTGCTGCCGCATCCGGTCCTGGGAAAGTGGCTGTATCTGCCGCAGACAGATGAAGATTTCGAGGCCATCTCGGCGAAACTCGCCACGCTTGCGCTGGCGCGAGATGCGCGGATGGGAGTGGCATCCAGGCCGAAGGCGGCGCGGCGCGCGGCCTGGCGGCCATCTCGCTGAAATCGGCTACACGGAAAAGCAGGCGCGCGGGAAGGGACCGGCTCCACAGGGAATGGCGGCGTCGCAGATCCCGATGTGACGATTTCGTCTCTCATCTACAATTCGTGGCCACATTGGCTGCCTGCCGCAGCCGGTCAGCAGTCCACAGGTAGCATGACGCGAGCGAAGACATCCGCCTCCCGGAAGAGAAGTTCCGCTAACAGTAGAAAAACCAGAACGGGCGCCCGGTCGTCCGGACGCGTGACGCGGTTCCTGCGGGCGCTGGCCCTCTCGTCGCTGGCGGGTTTCGGCGCCGGGACGTACATGCTGCATTCGCAATGGCGCATTCCGGCTTCGATTTCCGTTCCGGTTCCGGTTTCGCTGGAGCACCTGCTGGCGCGCCTGGGATGGCCGCCGCGGGAGCACGCCGCGCCGGGCAGGACGCCTGCCGCCACGCCGGCCGCCACGCCGGCCGCGGTGCCGGTCTCGACGCCCAAGGGCCCGCTGGCCCATACGATGTTCGCGGAGTGCCCGCAGTTCTTTCCGGACGCGCGCCCGCCCGTGGTTCCCGCCAGCCAGCAGTTGCGCGAGATCTGTTTCTCCGCGTTCGCCATCCTGCACGACGGCCAGACCAAGACGCCGGTTTTCGTGGCCGAGCGGCTGAACCGCAAGATGCTGGCCGACGGGCAGGGACTGCGCCGCACGGACAAGTTCTACGCCGAGGCGCGGCTGCCGCGCTCGGAGCGCGCCGAGCTCGACGATTACCGCGGTTCGGGTTATTCGCGCGGCCACATGGCGCCGGCGGGAGACATGTCCACGCCGCAGGCCATGGCGCAAAGTTTTTCGCTGGCGAACATGGTGCCGCAGGACCAGACGCACAACGCCGGCGCGTGGAGCCATATCGAGCAGGACACGCGGAAATACGTGATGCGCGCGGCGGGCGACGTGTACGTGTTCACGGGGCCGGTGTATGCCGGCAAGCCCAGGACGATAGGCTCGGGCGTGGCCGTGCCCAGCTATCTGTACAAGGTGGTGTACGACGCCACTACGCACCGCTCCTGGGTGCACTGGCAGGCGAACGCCGCGGGCACCAAGGCGGGTCCCCCGATCAGCTACGACGAATTCGTGCGGCGCACGGGCCTGAACCTGCTGCCGGACAGGGGATGAACCCCGGCGGCGGCCCGTTCCGCCGCAAGGGCCGCCAGCCGCACGAGGCCCCGCCCCCTCACCCGCGCCGCGCGGCCTCGATCGCGGCGACGTCGATCTTGCGCATGGTCATCATTGCCTCGAAAGCGCGCTTGGCCGCGGCGGCGTCGGGATCCGCGATCGCTTCCAGCAGCACGCGCGGCGTGATCTGCCAGAACACGCCCCATCTGTCCCGGCACCAGCCGCATCCGATTTCCTGGCCGCCGTTACCGACGATGGCGTTCCACAGCCTGTCGGTTTCGGCCTGGTCTTCGGTGGAGATCTGGAAGGAAAAGGCTTCGGTGTGCTTGACCGACGGGCCGCCGTTCAGGCCCACGCAGGGAATGCCGGCCACGGTGAATTCCACCGTCAGTACGTCGCCCTGTTTGCCGGACGGATAGTCGCCGGGCGAGCGCAAGACCCTGCCCACGGCGCTGTCGGGAAATGTCCGGGCATAAAACTGCGCGGCGTCCAGGGCGTCGCGATCGTACCAGACGCAGATCGTGTTCTTGCTGGCCATTCTGCTTCTCCAATCGATGTGGAACCCGGCCCGCCGGCGGACTGCCCGGCTCGAGGGATGTGCGATACATCGACGATAGCCGCCGGCGGCGCCGGCGCGGGTTACCAAGCTTTGGAAAATGTTGTGCCGTGGCGGGCGGCGGCCAGCCGCCTCGCGCTCGGAAAAGAGGCGGCTACCGAAGAGGCGGCCATCGGGCGCCCAAGCGATTTCTAGGGGTATACCCGAGCCAATATTGTGGCCAAAGTGAAATCTACTTAATATTTTTGAAGTGTGATTGAAAAATAAAGACGGATTTCATGAAAACCGACAGCCTGGAAAACGC
>Ga0182749_1000821_pt1 | contig 26328 bp, 20 predicted proteins | sample eDN3rd37CKraftMG_FD_128875 | JGI IMG/M metagenome (GOLD analysis project Ga0182749, IMG submission 128875) | Enriched Miracle-Growth compost microbial communities from Emeryville, California, USA - eDNA 3rd pass 37_C Kraft MG (version 2) (version 2) ...
CGGCGAGCCGTGCCGCGCCAGCACCTGCCCGCACAGCGAGCCGAGCAACTGCACATAGGCGATGTTGAAATCGCCGTAGGCGAGCGCCTCGACGATGATGCCGGTCGTCTCGCTCGGCGCGCCGATCCCGCCATGCTCCTCTGGCAGGTCGGGCGCGATCAGGCCGAGCGCGCCCATGTCGCGCATGAGCGCGCGATCGATGATGCCTTCGCGCTCGCGCGTCTGATAATGCGGCGCGAGCTTGTCACGCGCGAAACGCTGCGCGACATCCTGGAAGGCGCGTTGCTCGTCCGAGAGCAACATCGTCACCACGTTCCCACTCCCGCGTCCCTGTTGGCCAGCAGGTTCTTTGCCTGTTTGTTGCCGCCGCTACTTTGCGTAGCGGCGGAAATCCGGCTTGCGCTTTTCGGTGAAGGCGCGCACGCCCTCCTTGGACTCCTCGGTCTGGTAGTAGAGGCTGAGCGCCTGCATCCCCATCGCGCTGATGCCGCGAATGCTCTCGGTGTCGAGGTTGAACGAGCGCTTGGCGATGGCGATGGCGGTCGGGCTGCGCTCCATGATCTCCGCGCACCAGCGGCCGATCTCGGCGTCGAGCTCCTCGTGCGGGACCACCCTGTTGACGAGCCCCATCGCGAGTGCCTCCTGCGCCGTATAGCGGCGGCACAGGTACCAGATCTCGCGCGCCTTCTTCTCGCCGACGATGCGTGCGAGATAGGTGGTGCCGAAGCCCGGATCGACCGAGCCGACCTTCGGGCCGACCTGCCCGAACACCGCCTTCTCCGACGCGATGGTGAAGTCGCAGATGGTGCACAGCACGTTGCCGCCGCCGATGGCATAGCCCTGCACGCGCGCGATCACCGGCTTCGGCACGTCGCGGATGATGGTCTGCAGGTCCTCCACCGGCAGGCCGATCGTGCCGCGCCCGTCATATTGGCCTTCGTGCGCCGACTGATCGCCGCCGGTGCAGAAGGCCTTGTCGCCGGCGCCGCCGAGCACGATCACGCCGACCGATCTGTCCCAGCCGGCGCGGTTGAAGGCGTGGATCAGCTCTTCGCAGGTCTGGCCGCGGAAGGCATTCATCTTCTCCGGCCGGTTGATCGTGATGTGCGCGACGCCGTCGCGGATGTCGAAAAGGATGTCTTCGTACGTCATGGCTTCACCCGTTCTTAGCCGGCCATGGTCAGGCCGCCGGACACGCTGATCACCTGACCGGTGATGAAGCCGGCGTCGTCGCTGGCGAGGAAACAGATGGCGCCGGGCAGATCGGAGGGCTCGCCCAGGCGGCCGAGCGGAATGGCGCGGCGGAAGGCCTCGTCGAGCTTCTCCGGATTGCGCGCGCCCTTCTTGTAGTCGGCGTAAAGCTGCGTCTGCACGATGCCGGGGCAGACCACGTTGACGTTGATGCCGTGGCGGGCGTGCTCGCGGGCGATCGTCTTAGAGAAGCCGATCATGCCGGCCTTGCAGGCGGCGTAGACCGCCTCACCCGAGGACCCGCCGCGCGCGGCATCCGACGACACGTTGACGATGCGCCCGCGCTTGCGTTCGGCCATGCCCGGCAGCACCGCGTGATGCATGTTGAGCATGCCGATGAGATTGATGGAGACGATCTTCTGCCAGTCGTCCGGCGTCGTTTCGGTGAACGGCCGGAAGACGTCCCAGCCCGCATTGTTCACCAGCACGTCGACCGGGCCCAACGCCGCTTCGGCCGCGCGGATCGCGCTCTGACAGCCGGCATGATCGGTGATGTCGCAGGCGAAGGCCTCGGCCCGGCCCTTGGCGGCAGCGATCCGCTCGGCCGTCCGGGCGCCGGCTGCGGCGTCGATGTCGAAGACGGCGACCTTGGCGCCTTCTTCCGCGAACCGGACCGAGGCGGCCGTGCCGATACCGCCACCCCCGCCTGTTACCACCACGACCTTGTCGGCCAGACCTCGCACGAAAACGCCCCCTCTGCACTGGTCGATATGGCAATGCTATGATACATTTTCCGATGAAGCAATACATTGATATATCGGCATGGCCATCCCCACTCACGCACCCCCGGCGCCGGCGACGGACGATGAAAAAGTCCGGTTCGAGATCGCTAACCGTTTGTTTTTCCGGCTCTATCAGGCATCCAATCTGATGCATAAGACCGGCTCGCGGTCGGTGGCCGAGTTCGAGACCACCACCCAGCAATGGGCGGTGCTCGGGGCGCTGTCGCGCCCCTCTGTCCGGGATCGAGGGATGACCGTGAAGGAGCTCATCGAATTCCTGCTGCTCAGCCGGCAGAACCTGACCGCCGTGCTCAACCGGCTGCAGGACCAGGGACTGATCGAGCGCACCCGCATTGCCGAAGACGGTCGCGTCCGCCGCATCCACCTGACGCCCAGGGGCACGGAGACCTGGTCCCGCATGCTGGTGAACATCAGCGGCTACTACGAGAAAGCCCTCGCCGATTTCACGACCGAAGAAACGTTGCTGCTATACCGGCTGCTCGACCGGTTGAAGACGCGCCTGCAGACCCTCTCATCCGATCCGACGACGCCATGATCCGTGACCCCGCCACCCTTCAGGCCCTTGTCGAGCAGATCGCGCGCTTCGTGCGCGAACGGCTCATTCCCAGCGAGGCGGAGGTCGCCGAGACCGACCGCGTTCCACCCGGGATCGTCGCCGAGATGCGCGCGCTCGGTCTGTTCGGATTGTCGATTCCGGAGGAATTCGGTGGGCTTGGCCTGACCATGGAGGAGGAAGTCGCGGTCGCGCTCGAGTTCGGCCGCACCTCGCCGGCGTTCCGCTCGGTCTTCGGCACCAACAACGGCATCGGCAGCCAGGGCCTGATCATGGGCGGCACGGCCGAGCAGAAGCAAAACTATCTGCCGGGCATGGCAACCGGCGAGATCATCGGCTCGTTCGCGCTGACCGAGCCGGAAGCCGGCTCCGACGCCGGCAGCCTGCGCACCTCGGCGCGCCGCGTCGACGGCGGCTGGCTGCTCAACGGCACCAAGCGTTTCATCACCAATGCGCCGCAGGCCTCGCTCTTCACCGTGTTCGCGCGCACGGACCCGGCGAGCAACAACGCCGCGGGGGTGTCCGCCTTCCTCGTCGAGCGGGACGCACCCGGCCTGCGACTCGGCAAACCCGACCGCAAGATGGGGCAGAAGGGCGCGCAGGTCTGCGACGTGATCATGGAGGACTGCCGCGTGCCGGCGGAGGCCCTGCTCGGCGGGCGCGAGGGCCAGGGCTTCAAGACCGCCATGATGGTGCTCGACCGCGGGCGGCTGCATATATCCGCCGTCTGCGTCGCCGTGGCGGAGCGGCTGATCGACGACGCCTTGCACTACGCGATGCAGCGCAAGCAGTTCGGCAAGCCGATCGCGGAGTTTCAGCTCATCCAGGCGATGCTCGCCGACAGCAAGGCGGAGGCGCTCGCCGGTCGCGCCATGGTGATCGAGGCGGCACGCAAGAAAGACGAAGGCCACGACGTCGGCACCGAGGCCGCCTGCTGCAAGTTGTTCTGTTCGGAAATGGTCGGGCGCGTCGCCGACCGCGCCGTGCAGATTCACGGCGGGGCGGGCTATATGGCCGAATACGCCGTCGAAAGGTTCTATCGCGACGTGCGCCTGTTCCGCATCTACGAGGGCACCTCGCAGATCCAGCAACTGGTCATTGCGCGCAACATGATCCGCAGCGCCGCCGGCCGGTGAGGCCGCGCCTCGTCGGCACGCGGCCGATCCGCCGCTGACGGCAGGCCCACGCCCGTTACGCATCCGCGCGCCGCGATCATCGGCGGCCGCGGCCGCCGCCGCTGCGGAAGAGGCTGGCGAAGATGTCGCGGATCCACTTGCTGCCCGGCTCGCGGTGGAACCGATCGTGCCAGTACTGGTAGATGTCGAGCTTCGGCAACTTGACCGGCGGCTTGATGACTTCGAGATCGAGATCGTCGGCGAGAACGGCGGCGATCGACATCGGCAGCGTCGCGACCGTGTCGGTGTGCTTGGCGATCACCGCGGCGGCGATGAAGATCGGCACGCGACAGAGGATGTTGTCCGCGGGAATGGCCGCCTCGAGGGCCCGTTCGGCGTGCCGGTGCGCATGCCCGGTGCCCATCGTCGAGGCGAGGACGTGCTTCTCGGCCGCGAAGTCGCGCGCCGACGGCGCCGCCGACAGGCGCGGATGGCCGCGGTTGATGACGCTGACGTATTCTTCCGTCCAGAGGTACTGACGCCGGACGCTCTTGCCCAGATCCGGAAACGAACCCATCGCAAAATCGACCGTTCCCGTCTCCAGCCAGGACTCCAGATGCGCGCCTTCGAGTTGCACGACGCGAAGGCGCACGTGCGGCGCCTCGCTCGCCACCCGCTTGAGCAGCGGCGGCAGGAGCTTGATCACCCCGGCGTCGACGACGCAGAATTGAAATGTCCTGCCGGAGGTCTTCGGATCGAACACCACATGATCGCCGTGCAGCGCGCGCATCTTTTCCAGGACGTCGGCGACCGGCGCGGTCAGCGCGAGCGCCTTCGGCGTCGGCTCCATGCGATGCGAGACGCGCACGAACAACGGATCGTCGAAATAGCGGCGCAACCGCGCCAGCGTCTTGCTCAAGGCCGGCTGCGTGACATCGAGCACCTTGGCCGCGCGCGTCAGACTTCGCTCGCGCAGCAGCACGTCGAGCACGCGCAAATGCTGCAGATCGAGTTCGGCCGCATAACCTGACGGAATGTAATTTATATCCATGGATTGATAGTATATCGGCGCGCGGCCTCCTAGGCTACCGGATATGGAGGCGCGGCCTTGGTGGCCGCCCTCACGGGTCGGGGATGCGACTTATGCCGCACGTCTCGGAGCCAGAACGCCCCGCCCGCGTGCCCGGGACGATCCTGCCGGGCGGCGTCTCGACCGCCGAGTTCCGCGGCGCTTTTGCCAATTTCGCAACGACCGTCTCGGTCATCGCGACGAACGGACCGGCCGGACGCGCCGGCCTCACCTGCTCGGCGGTCTGCGCCGTCAGCGACGACCCGCCGCTGCTGCTCGCCTGCGTGCACGGCAAGAGCGCCGCCAACGCCGCGATGAAGGTCAACCGCGTGATGGCGGTGAACTGCCTTCAGGCCGACCAGAGCGCGCTGTCGCAGGCCTTCGCCGGCGTCGGCGGCCTGCCGGTCGAGGATCGCTTCGCGCTCGGCGAATGGCACGCGCTGGCGACCGGCGCGCCCTGCTGCCGGCACGCGCTCGCCGTGCTCGATTGCCACGTGGTCGATATCCGCGACGTCGGCACGCACAGCGTATTCATCGCCAAAGTGGTGGCGACCAGCACGCGCGATCTCGGCGAGCCGCTCGTCTATCAGCGTCGCGCCTATGCGACGACACGCAAGCTCTAGGCCCGGAGACAGGACAATGCTGCGAACCGGCGAGCACTACCTCACGTCGCTTGATGACGGCCGCGTCGTCTGGGTCGGCAATACCCGGATCGACAATGTCGCGACCCATCCCCTCACCCGCGACTATGCGCGGATCACCGCGGAGTTCTTCGACCTCCACCGACGGCCGGACCTCGAGGACGAACTCACCTTCCTCGACGAGGCGGGCGTGCGACGATCGATGATGTGGTTCAAGCACCGCAGCAAGGACGCGCTCGTCCGCAAGCGGCGCTATCACGAATTCATCATGCGGCAGTTCGTGGCGGCCTCCTGCCCGCGCACGCCGGATTCGCAGAACTACATGCTAGTGACCTATATCGACGACCCGGACCCGTGGGAGAAGGCCTCGGTCGGCGCCGAGGGCCGCGGACTCGCCGACAACATCCGCAATTTCTGGCAGTTCGCGATGGACCGGGACCTCGTCGTCGCGCCGCACTTCGTCGATCCGCAGGCCGACCGCTCCGACCCGAATGCGCACGCCAATTCGCCGGCGCTGCGCATCGTCGAGACCACCGACGAAGGCATCGTCGTCAACGGCGTCAAGGCGATCGGCACGGCCAGCGCCTTTGCCGACTATCTGCACCTCGGCGTGTTCTTCCGGCCGGGCGCCAAGGGCGACCAGATCATCTACGGCGTGTGTCCCGCCAACGCTCCCGGCATCACAATCGTCTGCCGCGAGAGCGTGGTCGCGCACGATCCGGTCGAACACCCCCTCGCCTCGCAGGGCGACGAGCTCGACGCCACCGTGCTGTTCGACCGGGTCCTCATCCCGTGGAAATACGTGTTCCACATCGGCAATCCCGATCACGCGCGTCTCTACCCGCAGCGCGTGTTCGACTGGGGCCACTATTACGCGCTGGTGCGGCAGGCGGTGCGCGCGGAACTGCTCGCCGGCCTCGCCATCCTGATGTGCGAGCACCTCGGCACGGCGAAGATCGAGGCGGTGCAGTCGCGTCTCGTGCGCATCATCGCCTTCCAGCAGTCGACCTACGCCCACGTCCTCGCCGCCGAGGACCAGGGCTTCTACACGCCCGGCGGCCTCTACAAGCCGGACATCCAGCTCTTCAACTGGGGGCGCGTCTATTTCCTCCAGAACTTCGGCACGATGGTCGACGAGCTGATCGACCTGTGCGGCCGCAGCGCCGTCATGTTCCCGACCGAAGCGCAGTGGCAGAACGCGCAGATGCGACCGTGGCTGGAGAAGCTGAACAAGGGCGCGACCGGCGAGGCCTACGACCGCATCAGGATCGCGCGCGTCGTCCGCGATCTCTATCTGACCGACTGGGGCAGCCGCCTGTTCATGTTCGAGAACTTCAACGGCACGCCGCTGCAGACGCTGCTGTCGCTGACGATGAAGCGGGCCGAGTTCACCGGCACCGGGCCCTTCGCCGCCTTCGCGCGCCGGGTGGTCGGTCTTGCCGAACCGAGCGAGCAGATGACCGAGTACAAGGGCGTCGCCGATTATGCCAAAGCGCAGGATTCGGCCCGCCGCGATTACCGGTCCGCGCCCATGGCCGCGGCCAAATAGAGAGCCGAAGTTCAACCAGGAAAACGGGAACGACGACATGCCGAAGCAACGCATCAGCTACGTGCCGCTGGACAAGATGGACGCCAGGATGCGCGCCGAGATGGAGCGCTGCCAGCGCGAGGGCACCCCGCGGCCGGAAAGCTCGGCGGTGCGCGCCCACGTGCCGGCCTGTTTCTGGTTCTTCGCCGACTCCTGGAACAACATCTTCCGCAACGGCGTGCTCGACCACGCCGTCAAGGAGCTTTGCCGGCTTTACGTCTCGCGCTCGGTGCAATGCGAGTATTGCGGCAACCAGCGCTCCGTGAAGTCGACGACGAGCGGCGCGCTGGTCGAAGACCACGTCATGGACCTTCTCAACTTCGAGAAATCGACCAGATACGACGAGCGGCAGAAGGCGGCGCTCGCCTATGCCGAGGCGATCACCTGGCATCTCAACACCGACGACGCCTTCTGGGATCGCCTGCACCAAAACTTCACCGAGCCGGAGCTGGTCGAGCTCGGCTGCATGATCGGCCTCACCCTCGGCCAGCAGAGCTGGCTGCGGCTGCTGAACATCGAGCACCATCAGGTCCTGGCCGGCACCTCGGCATCGATGGCGCCGGGCTACGAGGACGCGCAGAAGCTGAAGGTCACCAAGGCGTCGTCGGAATACTGGGCGAAAAGCAAGCCCGGCGCGGTCGCCTGAGACGACACGCGGCTGCGCAACGATCCATAGACGAGGAGTCCACGGAAGAAGACCACATCGCGTGCGTTGCGGCGGAAGGCCAGAACAAACGGGTGCCGCCGCGCCACGTTTCATCGGTTCACCTGGGGAGGGGCGACATGGCTGGTTCGGAAGGAAGGCAAGTCGATGCGGTCGGCGTTGTCGACGGCGCGCCGCTGGGACGATTGATCTTCGCGGTCGTGGCGCTCTGCGCCGGGGTCTCGTTCCTCGACGGCTTCGACATCCTGGCGATCTCCTACGTGGCGCCGGTGATCGGCGCCTCGTGGCAGTTGCCGCGCGAGGCCTTTGGCCCGATCTTCGCGGCACACTACATCGGCGCGGCGGCGGGATCGGTCTTCTTCGGCTGGTATGCCGACCGCTACGGCCGCCGCATGGGCGTCATCCTGCCCACGGCGATCTTCGGCGTGTTCGCCCTCTTGACGATCTACGCCTACGATTTCCGCTCGCTCTTCGCCTTTCGCGTGCTGATCGGCATCGGGCTCGGCGGCGCGCTGTCGAACGCCATCGCCATGGTCGCCGAGTATTCGCCGCAGCGGGCGCGCGCGACCCTGGTCAGCGTCATGTATGCCGCCTTCCCGCTCGGCGGCGTCATCGGCGGGCCGATTTCCGCGGCGCTGATCGCGCTTTACGGCTGGCACGCGGTGTTCATCCTCGGCGGCGTGCTGCCGATCCTGCTGACCGTCGCCCTGTTGCTCTGGCTGAACGAGTCGATCCGCTTCATGGTCCTGAGCAAGGCCTCGCCCGCGCGGATCGCGGATATTCTCGGGCGGATCGCGCCGGGCTTCCCGGCGTCGCCCGGCGATGTCTATGTCCTGCCGGAGAGCCGCGGCGTCTCGGCCCGGCCGACGCGCGAAATCTTCAGCCGCGACTTCGTGCGCGCGACGGTGCTGCTCTGCATCGCCGCCTTCATGGCGCAACTGGTCATCGTGTATGTGGTGACCTGGATGCCGCTGGTGCTCGCCTCGATCGGCATGCCGGTGACGAGCGCGATTCTGGCCTCCGTCGCCTTTTCGGTCGGCGGCATCTTCGGCGCGGTGGGGCTCGCCCGCATCATCGACAAGGACAAGTCCTATCGCGGCCTCGTCGTCACCTTCTTCCTGTCGGCGGCCTCGATCGCCGGCATCGGCTATCTGGCGTCCAACTGGTACGGCCTGCTGGCCATCACCTTCCTCACCGGCCTGCTGACGGTCGGCGCCAACATCGTGCTGTCCGCCTATTCGGCGACCGTGTACCCGACCGCCATCCGCTCGACCGGGGTCGGCTGGGTGATCGGCTGGGGCCGCATCGGCGCCATTGCCGGGGCCCTGTTCGGCACCGCCCTGGTGGCGGCCGGCCTGACCATCGAAGTCGCCTACGTCATCGCGGCGGTTCCCGCGATCGTCGGCGGCGCGGCCATCGCCCTGGTCCGCGCGAAGCATCAATCCGCCGTTGTCTACGCCTGACCCGAACGAGGACACCATGCACGGGCTTTATCCAAACGACGCCTCCTGGATCGACACGGCCGGGCGGCTGCTGATCGTCGCGTTCTTCGCGATCGTGTGGCTGCGCAACCTGTCCGGTCATCACATCCAGGACCACATCAAGCGCCTCACCATCTTCAGGGCGCCGTTGCCGCGGGTGACCTTCTGGATCGGCATGGCGCTCGATGCCGTCGGCTGCGTCCTCATCCTGATCGACTGGCATCCGGCGATCGGCGCACTGTGCCTGATCGTCTTCACCGTGCTCGCCTCGCTGCTGCTGCTGCGCTTCTGGGAGATGGAGGATCCGATGAAGCGCACGGGCATGCAGAACGGCTTCCTCGCCAATATCGGCGTGGTCGGCGGGCTGTTGCTGTTGCTGCAGAACGTGATGTGACGCGCGCCGCCATGCCGGACACGCCACGGTCTCAGCGCCTCGATCCGCTGCCGCCCGAGCATTCGCCGGAGCTGAAGGAGGAGTTCGACTCCTTCTTCAGGACGCTCGGCTTCGTGCCGAACAGCGTGCTGACGATGCAGCGCAAGCCGAAGCTCGCCAAGGCCTTCGTGCAGATGCAGCGCGCGCTGTGGGATCCAGAGAGCAAGGTCGATCGCGGGCTGAAGCGGCTGATTGCCCATGCCGCGAGCCGGGTCGCCGGGGACCCCTACAGCATGGCCCACACGGCGAGCGGCGCGCTGCATTTCGGGATCGCCGCCGAAAAGCTGGCGGCGATCCGCGACTACAGCACGAGCGCGCTGTTCGATCCGGCCGAGCGCGCCGCGCTCGATTTCGCGACAGCGGCCAGCGCGACGCCGAACGCGGTGAACGAAGCCACCTTCGCGGCGTTGCGCCGGCATTGGACCGAGGACCAGATCGTCGAGATCGCCGGCGTCGTCGCCATGGCCGGCTTCCTGTCGCGCTGGAACGTCAGCATGGCCACGCCGCTCGAGCCGGAGCCGCGGGCCGTCGGCGAGGACTATCTCGCGCCGCTGGGCTGGAGCGCCGGCGCGCACCGGCGCTGACGCCTCAGCCGTCGAACTCGACGATCGAGAGGCCGCCGTTGTAATCGGTCGCGTAGACGATGCCCGCGGCGTCGACGAACACGTCGGCGGACTGGATCACGCGCGCGCGGTTCGGGCGCTTGTCCATCATGCGCGCCGGCGCCCGCGGCACCAGCGCGCCGACCTCCTTCGGCGCGTACGCATCCGATATATCGAAAACCCGGATGCCGGCGTTCTGGTAGGTCGCGAAGACGAGCTGCGCGCTGACGAAGCTGCCGGGCCGGTTCTCGTGGATGTTGTGCGGACCGAAATGGCCGCCTTTGCTGCGGTAGTCGGCCTCGGCCGGCGTGGGGCACGTCGCGATGCTGACCGGATTGTCGCGCACCCGGTTATCGAACAGCCAGATCAGCTTGAGCCCGTCCGCCTGATGGTCGAGCACGGCCTCGTCGAGCACGACCAGCAGGTCGCGCTCCGGCAGCGGCAGGCAATTGTGCGTCCCGCCGCCGAACGGCGGCGACCAGTTCCTGTGCACGACGAGCTTCGGCTGCGCGCGGTCCGCGACGTCGAGCACGACCATGCCGGCGTCGCGCCAGGCGGCATAGGCGGTATCGCCGTGCACGATGGCGTGGTGCAAGCCGTAGCGGCGCGACGCCTCCCAGTTCGGGGTCTCGCCGGCGGCGAGATTCATGCCCGGGATCCACCAGCGGCCGGCTTCGCGCGGATGCGCCGGGTCGCTCATGTCCACGGTCATGAAGATGTAATCGGTGAAGCTGTCGAGCAGGACCGAGGCATAGGCCCAGCGGCCGCCGGTGTACCAGAGGCGATGAATGCCGCCGCCGGCGACCGGCATGAAGCCGATGCGTTTCGGCTCCGCCGGCGCGGAAATATCGTAGACCGCAAGCCCCGCGCTCCAGTCCTGCGCCCGCTTCGCCTCTGCCGTCCCGACCGTCCTGCCGAGGGCGCCGCTGTAATAGGCGCGCTCGTCGGCGAACTCGGAGGCGCCGAACATATCCTTGGCATGGATCACGAGCAGCAGGTCGTCGTGCGTCTGCAAGTGGATCGACCAGGTGTTCGGCGGCGCCGCGACATAGGTCAGCGGGCGCGGATTGCGCGCGTCGCGCACGTCGAGCACCGAGAAACCGCCGGAGAACATGTGCGCGACATAGGCATGGCCGCGATGCACCATCAGCTGCATCCCGTCCGGCCGTCCTCCCTGATCGGAGTGACCGACGATGCGCATGCGGCGCGCGAAATCGGGGCGCGGCAGATCGCTCATCTGTAGGCGTCGAGGAAATGCGGCACGGCGATCCAGTCCAGCATGGCGGCGTCGCTCTGCAGGAGCGCGTGCATCCGGCGGTCTTCCTCGGTCTTCAGGTCGATCCCGAAATGCGTTCCGAGCTTGCGGCCGTGCATCACGATGGTGTTGCCGAGCGGCTGGCGCTCGGCATTGTACGCCTGAAGCGCGGCATCGATGTCGTCGTTCTCGGAGAGATGTTTCGCCAACGCCTGCGCATCCGTGCCGGCCTTCGCCATGCCGAAGCCCATATGCGGGCGCGCATTGGCGGCGGCATCGCCGACCATCGCCACGCGCCCGTAGACGATGGACGGCGCGGTGAAGTCGTAGATCGGCGTGATGAACGGCTGCGGGATCTTGAGCGCGGCGTCGAGCAGCGTGTCCGGCAAGGTGGCGCGCGCCTCCTCGTGCATTTGCGCGATCAGATCCTTGCGCACCAGCGGCGGCGGCACCGAGAATTCGTGCTGCACGCCGTTGTCGTCGCGGAGCATGTCGCGCAGCGCCGCGGCATCGGCGACGCGATACCAGATGAAATTGAAGCGGCGCCGGCCGGGCGTCAGGTCGTCGTTGAAGCCGGCGATCGGATAGGTGATCACCTCCTGGCGCGGCGGCAGGAAGAACGTAAAGTACGGGTAGACCTCGCGCCGCGTCCGCTCCGAGAGGTCGCTCTCGTTCGGCGCGCCGCGCCAGATGTAGTAGCCGGCATAGACGGGCTGCACGTCCGGCGCGATCTCGCCGCGCACGCTGGAGCGAATGCCGTCGCCGCCGACGAGAATGTCGGCCTGCTCGACGTGTCCGCCGGAGAAGGTGACGCGCACGCCGCGTTCGTCCTGGTCGACACGCTCGAAATTCCAGCCAAGGTGATAGTGCCGCTCGTCGATGGTCGTGCGCAGCAGCCGCTGCAGCCGGTCCCACGAGGTGAGGATCTGGCGAAGCGGCCGCTCGTCGGTGACCTTGCCGGACTTGTCGATCGCGATGCGCTTGGGCACCTCGACGCCGAGTTGATCGAGGCCGGCGCCGCAGGCGACCAGCGCCTCAAACAGTTCGGGATGGCCGGTGATGCCGGCGCCCCGCCCGACCAGTTCGACACGCGAGCGCTCGTAGACATCGACGTCCCAGCCGATCTTGCGCAGGAAGGCGGCCGAGAACAGGCCCGACATCGAGCCGCCGATGATGATCGCGCGGCGGCGCTTGCGGCTGGCTTGCGACGTCGGCATCGCGGCCCTTCCCGTCTTGCTTCGGCGAAACGCAATTGTCGCAGAAAGTATGAGCCGCCGACGTTATCGCGCCAATGAAAAAAGTTCATGGATGACCGAGCACGCCATCCGCCCTGCTCGTGCTCGTCATGTTTCACGCGCATCGCGGTGTGACGCTCGGGGCGTGCCGGTTCTTCGATATCGTCAAAGAACGGGGAGCAAAAAGCGTGGCGGGAGAACCGGCCGCGACCCGTCCGTCCGCAAGCCCGGACGCCGAGAGGCAGCGCCCGGAGCTACTTCGGCGGGGTCGGCGCGAAATTCTTGCGTACGATGCCGACGAGCAGCAGCACGAAGCCGGCAAGCCGGATCAGGAAGATCCAGGTGTTGTCGTCGTGCGGGCCGTCGAACCACAGCGAGCCGAACTGGCCGCTCGCGAACAGCACGAACGAAATCGAGAACATTGCGAACAAGGGCTCCCCCGTCCGCTTCCAGAAGCGGAAGAAGAAGAGCGCAGCGACGAGATAGCCGGCGGTCACCATGCCCGACAGGAAGGTGTACATCTTCAGTCGAGCTCCCAGATGAAGCCGTAGAGCAGCGTCGCCAGCGCCGCCACGTTGGCGGCGAGCCGCGCCGGCCGCAGATCGATACTGTCCGGCAGGAAGACCAGATCGATCACCACCAGAAGATTGTTGATGCTCAGCAGCACGAAGCAGGACGCCGTCCACATCAGCAGCGCCGATCGCGTCCGCCGATAGCTCCGCACCAGGAGCCAGCCGCAGCCGGCGCTGGTGGCGAAGCAGAGGAAATAGACGATCGTTGCGATCGGGTTGATCATTCTTTTATCCTGAATGCATCCGACAGTATCTTCAATTTCTCGTTCGGCGTGCTGACGATTTCCCGCATGACCGACGTCGGCTTGGTGGCGTAGAGCTTCTCCAGCTCGCCCACCATCTCGTCGGCGGCGGTTGCCGGATGATAGCGGAAACGCCCGCCCTCCTCCTCGACGACCAGCCCGGCGACGACGAGGTTGTTCAGCGCCTCGGCGATCACCACCTGGCTGCTGCGCAATTCCTTGATCAGCTCGTCGGCCGACCAGGCGCGATCGCGGGCGCGGCGAAGCGCCAACAGGAGTTCCAGGGCCCATACGGACCTGAACAATGCGGCCGCGAAGCCGAGGACCTCGTCTTCAGAAATCATGCCGGGGATACGTCATTCCAGGTCGGAGTTCTGGTTGACCGGCGCCACCCGCGAGCCGGCCGCGTGCAATGAGCGATAAATTATGCGGTGAGCGCGGAGGCCGCACCGGGCGAATTGCCGCTACCGAGCGCGGCACCGTCGCGATGCGCCGGCAACGGACCGAGCGTGTCGCGCAGATAGTCTTCGAGCGCCTCGCGCGTCACTGGCTTCTGCAGCACGGCCGCATGCGCGAAGTGCCCATCGATGCTCTCGCGGCCGTAACCGGTGACGAAGGCGAACGGAATGCCGCGCTCGCTCAGCGAAGCCGCGACCGGATAAACAGGCTCGCCGGCGAGATTGAGATCGAGAATGGCGCAGTCGAACTCGCCGGCCGAGGCCACAAGAGACTCCGAGACTGTACAGCATGGCCCGACGACGAACAGGCCGTGCTCGGTCAAAATCTCCCGCATCATCATACCGATGATCGCATCGTCTTCGACGATGAGTACACGCTTCATCGCATTGGACGGCAATTGCACGAGGTTCTCGCCACCGGCAGCCGCGGCGCCGCCGCGCTGCGCGCCGCCATCGCGGCTGATCGGCACCTGCACCGTGCAATGCAGGCCGGCCGGCCGCCAGTCCCACAGGACATTGCCGCCGATCTGATGCTTGATGCTGGCGTTGAGGATCTTGGTGCCGAAGCCCTGCGACGCCGGCGGCTCGACCGGCGGTCCGCCGCTCTCGCGCCAGGTGAGGGTCAGCATGTTGCCGTCGCTGCGCCAGTTGACGGCGAGCGTTCCCCGCGCCACCGAGAGCGCGCCGTATTTCGCCGAGTTCGTCGCCAGTTCGTGCAGCGCCAGCGCAAGATTCTGCGCCTTCTCCGGCGACAGGATCACCGCCGGCCCGTCGATTGTGACGCGCGCGGCGTCTCCGCTGCGATAGGGCGCGAGCTCCTCGCCCACCAGGGTGCCGACCTCGGCGCCCTCCCAGCGCGATTCCGACAGGAGCGTGTGCGCCTGCGCCAGCGCGTGGATGCGGCCCTCGACCGCCTCGATATAGGCCTGCTGCGAGGAGGCCCGCGTCAGCCGCACGATCGCCTGCACGACGGCGAGCGCGTTGCGCGCGCGGTGATCGACCTCGCGGGCGAGCAGAAGCTGCCGCTCCTCGGTCTGCTTGCGCTCGGTGATGTCGACGGTGACGCCGCTGATGCGCGTCAACCTGCCATGCGCGTCCAGCGTCGGCGTCGCCGTGCCGAAGCACCAGCGCATGCCGCCGTCCGGACGGAACACGCGGAATTCGGTCTGGAACGCCTGCCCGGCCCCGCCCGAGAAATCGTCGAGCATCTGCTTCAGCCGCGCGAGGTCCTCCGCCGCCACCATCGGCGCCACCGTGTCGAGCGACACCTCGAAGGTTGCCGGGTCGACGCCGAAGATGCGGCACTGGCCTTCGTCCCACATCCAGTCGCCGTTGACGAGGTCCCAGTCCCACGAGCCCATCTGGCCGGCGGCGAGCGCCAGATTGCGGCGCTTCTCGCTCTCCATCAGCCGCTCCGCCGCCGCCTCGAGATCGGCGGTGCGCTCGCGCACCCGCGTCTCGAGCTGTGCATTGAGCGCCTCGAGCTGCCGCGTCTTGCGATAGAGCTCGGCGAAGACCCGCACCTTGGCGCGCAGGAGCTCCGGCACCACCGGCACCGGCACGTAATCGACGCCGCCCATCTCGTAGCCGCGCAGATAGTCCGTGTCGGTCAAATGAATGGCGGAGATGAAGATGATCGCCGTGCGCTGGAAGCGCGGATGGTCGCGGATCATGGCCGCGAGCTCGAAGCCGTCGAGATCCGGCATGCAGACGTCGACGAGCACGACCGCGACGTCGTTGCGCAGCAGCACCTCGAGCGCCTCGGTCGCCGACGACGTCTTGATGAGGTTTTCGCCGAGCTCGCGCAGCACGACCTCATAGCTCATGAGCTTGGCGGGCTGGTCGTCGACCAGCAGGATGTTGACCTTGTCGGTGTCCTGCATGGGCATCGCCTCAGCGGTGCAGCCACATGCGCAGCACCGCGAGGAGCTGCTCGGTGTTCACGGGCTTGGCCAGATAGTCCGAGGCGCCGGCCTCCAGGCACTTCTCGCGGTCGCCCTTCATCGCCTTGGCCGTCAGCGCGATGATCGGCAGCCGCCCGAACATGCCCTTGTCCCGGATCTGCTGGATCGTCTGGTAACCGTCCATCTCCGGCATCATGATGTCCATCAGGACGAGCGCGATCTCGGCGTTCGAATCGATGAGCTCGATCGCCTCGCGCCCGGTGGTCGCCGTCAGCACGCGCATGCCGTGCCGCTCCAGAACGCTCGACAGCGCGAAGATGTTGCGCGCGTCGTCGTCGACCAGGAGGACGGCCCTGTCCTGCAGGTCCTCGTCCGAGGAGTTGAGCCGCTCGAGCATGCGCTGCTTCTCGGGCGGCAGGTCCATCACCACGCGGTGCAGGAACAGCGCCGTCTCGTCGAGCAGGCGCTCGGGCGATTCGACGCCCTTGACGACGATGCTGCGCGCCATCGTGTGCAGTTGCGCGTCCTCCTCCGGCGTCAGTTCGCGCCCGGTGAAGACGATGACCGGAACCTCCGAAAGCGCGCTCTCCTGCTTGAGCTCCTGCAGCACGTCGAAGCCGCTCATGTCCGGCAGGCGAAGGTCGAGCACGACGCAGTCGAACGGCTCGCGGCGCATGGCGGCGAGCGCGTCGCGGCCCGTCTCCGCCGCCTCGATCTCGATGTCGTCGTGGCCGAGGAGCTCAGCGATGCTCATGCGCTCGGCCGCGTTGTCCTCGACCACCAGCAGCCGCTTGCGGCGGCGTCTGGCATAAGCCTTGATGCGGTCGAGCGCGGCCTCCACCCCCTCCATCGTCGTCGGCTTGGTGACGAAGGAGAAGGCGCCGCGCGCGAGCCCGTGCTGCCGGTCCTCGTCGAGCGTGATGATCTGCACCGGAATGTGCCGCGTGAGCGGGTTCTGCTTGAGCTGGCTGAGCACGCTCCAGCCGAGCATGTCCGGCAGGAACACGTCGAGCGACACGGCCGTCGGCTGGTACTGCTTGGCGAGCTCCAGCGCCTGCGCGCCGGTCGAGGCGACCAGCACCTTGAAGCCCTTCTCGCGCGCGAGATCGCAGAGCACGCGCCCATAATGCGGATCGTCCTCGACGATGAGCAGGATCGAATCGCCGGGCGTCAGCTCGGCGCGATCGTCCGGGATGATTTCGACCGTGCGCTCGGGCAGCAGCATCGCGCTCGGCGGCGCCGGCACCGGCGCCTGGCTGCCGCCGGGCGAGCGCGCCGTCATGGTCGAGCCGGCATATTGCAGCGGCAGATAGAGCGTGAAGGCGCTGCCGACGCCGGGCGTGCTGCGCAACTGGATCTCGCCGCCGAGCAGGCTCGCCAGCTCGCGGCTGATCGCGAGCCCGAGCCCCGTGCCGCCGTATTTGCGGCTGGTCGAGGCGTCCGCCTGCTGGAACGCCTCGAAGATGATCTTCTGTTTCTCCGTCGGAATGCCGATGCCGGTGTCGGACACCTCGAAGGAGACGACCGACGCCGCCTGGCTGAGCACCGGATGGTTCGGGCTCCATCCGCTTTCGGCGCGCGCGACCCTCAGATTGATGCCGCCGCTCGAGGTGAACTTGAAGGCGTTCGACAGCAGGTTCTTCAACACCTGCTGCAGGCGCTTGGAGTCGGTCGTCAGGCTGCGGCCGAGCGTGTTGCCGACGGTGACCTCGAAGCCGAGCTGCTTGGATTCCGCCTCGTGCCGGAACGGGCGCGCCACCGCGTCCAAAAGGTTGGCGAACAGCAATTCCTCGGCCTCGACGGTGACGGTTCCGGATTCGATCTTCGACAGGTCGAGGATGTCGCTGATGAGGTTGAGCAGGTCGGTGCCGGCGCCGTGGATGGTGCGGGCGAACTCGACCTGCTTCGGCGTCAAATTGCCGTCCGGATTGTCGCCGAGCTGCTGGCCGAGGATGAGGATCGAGTTCAGCGGCGTGCGCAATTCGTGGCTCATGTTCGCCAGGAACTCGGACTTGTACTTGGAGGTGAGCGCGAGCTCCGCCGCCTGCTCTTCCAGCGCGCGGCGGGCCTGCTCGATCTCCTGGTTCTTGCGCTCCACTTCGACGTTGCGCTCGGCGAGCTGCTGCGCCTTCTGCTCGAGCTGCTCGTTGGTCTGCTGCAATTCGCGCTGCTGCGTCTGCAGTTCTGCGGCGAGCTGCTGCGACTGCTTGAGGAAGCCCTCGGTGCGCATCGTCGCTTCGATCGAGTTGAGCACGATGCCGATCGAGGCGGTGAGCTGCTCGAGGAAGGTGATCTGCAGCGGCGTGAACACGTCGATCGAGGCGAGCTCGATGACCGCCTTCACCTGGTTCTCGAACAGCACCGGCAGCACGACGATGTTGCGCGGCGCGGCGCGGAACAGCGCCGAGGTGATCGGGATGGCCTCGTCCGGCACGTCGGTGATGAGCATGCGGCGCTTGTCGAGCGCGCACTGGCCGACGAGACCCTCGCCGAGCGTGAGCACGGCCGGATGACCGCCCTCCTCGGCCCCGGCATAGGACGACAGGAGCTGCAGCCGCGGCAGGGCTTCGGTTTCCATCTGATAGATGACGCTCTGCTGCGCGTTGACGAGCGGCGTCAGCTCGCTGAGCAGGAGGCGGCCGACCGTGCCGAGGTCGCGCTGGCCCTGCAGCATGTTGGTGAACTTGGCGAGGTTGGTCTTCAGCCAGTCCTGCTCGGTGTTTCGATCGGTGGTCAGGCGCAGATTGCCGATCATCGTATTGATGTTGTCTTTGAGCTCGGCCACCTCGCCCCGGGCGTCGACCTGGATCGACCGCGTCAGGTCGCCCTTGGTCACCGCGGTCGCCACCTCGGCGATGGCGCGCACCTGCGTGGTCAGGTTCGCGGCCAGCAGGTTGACGTTGCCGGTCAGGTCCTTCCAGGTGCCGGCGGCGCCCGGCACGTTGGCCTGGCCGCCGAGGCGGCCCTCGACGCCGACCTCGCGCGCCACGGTCGTCACCTGATCGGCGAAGATGGCGAGCGTGTCGGTCATGTTGTTGATGGTCTCGGCGAGCGCGGCCACCTCGCCCTTCGACTTCACCGTCAGGTTCTGCTTGAGATCGCCGTTGGCGACGGCGGTCACCACCTTGACGATGCCGCGCACCTGCTCGGTGAGGTTCGCCGCCATCACGTTGACGGTGTCGGTCAGGTCCTTCCAGGTGCCGGCGACGCCGGGCACCTCGGCCTGACCGCCGAGGCGGCCTTCGGTGCCGACCTCACGGGCCACGCGAGTCACTTCCGAGGCGAAGGCGTTGAGCTGGTCCACCATCGTGTTGATGGTGTTCTTCAGCTCGAGGATTTCGCCCTTCACGTCGACGGTGATCTTGCGCGACAGGTCGCCGCGCGCCACCGCCGTCGTCACCTCGGCGATGTTGCGCACCTGTGTGGTCAGGTTGGCGGCCAGCAGGTTGACGTTGTCGGTGAGGTCCTTCCAGGTGCCGCCGACGCCGGGCACCACCGCCTGACCGCCGAGCCGGCCTTCGGTGCCGACTTCGCGGGCCACGCGCGTCACCTCCGCGGCGAAGGAGCGCAATTGCTCCACCATCGTGTTCAACGTCTCCTTGAGCAGCAGGATTTCGCCGCGCACGTCGACGGTGATCTTCTTCGACAGGTCGCCATTGGCGATGGCGGTCGCCACCTCGGCGATGTTGCGCACCTGCGCCGTCAGGTTCGACGCCATGAAGTTGACGTTGTCGGTGAGGTCCTTCCAGGTGCCGGCAACCTCCGGCACCTGCGCCTGGCCGCCGAGCTTGCCTTCGGTGCCGACCTCGCGGGCCACGCGCGTCACCTCGCCGGCGAAGGCGTTGAGCTGGTCCACCATCGTGTTGATGGTGTTCTTCAGCTCGAGGATTTCGCCCTTCACGTCGACGGTGATCTTGCGCGACAGGTCGCCGCGCGCCACCGCGGTCGTCACCTCGGCGATGTTGCGCACCTGGGCGGTCAGGTTGCCGGCCATCGAATTGACCGAATCGGTGAGGTCCTTCCACGTGCCGGCGACGCCGGGCACGTTCGCCTGGCCGCCGAGGCGGCCTTCGGTGCCGACCTCGCGGGCGACGCGCGTCACCTCGCCGGCGAAGCGGTTGAGCTGGTCCACCATCGTGTTGATGGTGTCCTTGAGCTGCAGGATCTCGCCGCGCACGTCGACGGTGATCTTCTTCGACAGGTCGCCGTTCGCCACCGCCGTCGTCACCTCGGCGATGTTGCGCACCTGCCCGGTGAGGTTCGAGGCCATCGAATTGACGTTGTCGGTCAGGTCCTTCCAGGTGCCGGCGACGCCGGGCACCTCGGCCTGGCCGCCGAGCTTGCCCTCGGTGCCGACCTCGCGCGCCACGCGCGTCACTTCCGAGGCGAAGGCGTTGAGCTGATCCACCATCGTGTTCAGCGTCTCCTTCAGGCGCAGGATTTCGCCGGAGACGTTGACGGTGATCTTCTTCGACAGGTCGCCCTGCGCCACGGCGGTCGCGACCTCGGCGATGTTGCGCACCTGGCCGGTCAGGTTCGAGGCCATCGAATTGACGTTGTCGGTCAGGTCCTTCCACGTGCCGGCGACGCCGCGCACCATGGCCTGGCCGCCGAGCTTGCCTTCGGTGCCGACCTCGCGGGCGACGCGCGTCACCTCCGAGGCGAAGGCGTTGAGCTGGTCCACCATCGTATTGATGGTGTCCTTGAGCTCGAGGATTTCGCCGCGCACGTCGACGGTGATCTTCTTCGACAGGTCGCCGTTGGCGACCGCCGTCGTCACTTCGGCGATGTTGCGGACCTGCGCCGTCAGGTTCGAGGCCATCGAGTTGACCGAGTCGGTCAGGTCCTTCCAGGTGCCGGCGACGCCGAGCACGTTGGCCTGGCCGCCGAGGCGGCCTTCGGTGCCGACCTCGCGCGCCACGCGCGTCACCTCGCCGGCGAAGGCGTTGAGCTGGTCGACCATCGTGTTGATGGTCTCCTTGAGCTGCAGGATTTCGCCCGAGACGTTGACGGTGATCTTCTTCGACAGGTCGCCGCCGGCGATTGCGGTCGCCACCTCGGCGATGTTGCGCACCTGCGCCGTCAGGTTCGACGCCATGAAGTTGACGTTGTCGGTCAGGTCCTTCCACGTGCCGGCGACGCCGGGCACCTGCGCCTGGCCGCCGAGCTTGCCCTCGGTGCCGACCTCGCGCGCGACGCGCGTGACTTCCGAGGCGAAGCCGTTCAGTTGGTCCACCATCGTGTTGATGGTGTCCTTGAGTTCGAGGATCTCGCCGCGCACGTCGACAGTGATCTTGCGCGACAGGTCGCCGCGCGCCACCGCCGTCGTCACCTGCGCGATGTTGCGCACCTGATCGGTGAGGTTGCCGCACATGGCGTTGACCGAGTCGGTCAGGTCCTTCCACGTGCCGGCGACGCCCGGCACGATCGCCTGGCCGCCGAGCTTGCCGTCGGTGCCGACCTCGCGCGCCACGCGCGTCACTTCCGAGGCGAAGGAGCGCAACTGGTCGACCATCGTATTGATGGCTTCCTTGAGCTGCAGGATCTCGCCGCGCACGTCGACGGTGATCTTCTTCGACAGGTCGCCGTTGGCGACCGCGATCGTCACCTCGGCGATGTTGCGCACCTGCGCCGTCAGGTTCGAGGCCATGGAATTGACCGACTCGGTCAGGTCCTTCCACACGCCGGACACTTCGCGCACCTGCGCCTGGCCGCCGAGCTTGCCTTCGGTGCCGACCTCGCGGGCGACGCGCGTCACCTCGGAGGTGAACACCGAGAGCTGCTTGATCATCGTGTTGACGATGTTCGCCGACTCCAAGAACTCGCCCTTGAGCGGGCGGCCGTCGACCTCGGTGCGCACGGTCTTGATGAGGTCGCCCTGCGCCACCGCCGCGACCGCGCGGGTGACTTCCTTGGTCGGCCACAAAAGGTCGTCGATCAGCGTGTTGACCGACAGCTCCATCTCGCTCCAGGCGCCGCGCGACAGGTCGAACTTGACGCGGTGCCGGGTCTTGCCCTCGCGGCCGACGATCTCGCCGGCGCGCTCGAGCTCGCGCGCCATGCACTGATTGGCGGCGACGATGTCGTTGAAGGTGTCGGCGATCTTGCCGGCGATGCCGTCGAGGTCGCTCGGCATGCGCACCGAGAAGTCGCCGGCCCGCATCGCCTGCAGCGCGTGCATGAGCTGGTGCAGCTCGTCGGCGTCCTTGCCGTTGGCGGTCTGTGTGCCGTTGCCCGCCAGCACCTCGCCCGCAATGAGCCCCTGCTCCTTCGCGCCGGCTTTAGCCTTGGCCTGCCGACCACCGCTCTGACGCGCCATTGCCGATCCTCCCCCATCGCCTAAGGCTTATGCGACCGACGCCCGAGGGAGCCCCACGGGACAGTCGATCGAGCGGCGAAACGGGGCGCAGGTGCGCCGACAGCCCGCCGCGCTGCGGCGCGCCGGGGGCCAAGAGCGTGTTGCTAGGTGTGGTCTGAAGCGCCAGCCCGGCCGACCCATACCCCCGATTTCACCGGTAAATCCAACCCGCCGCGCGGTTATTGGTTCCGGCAACGGTATGAATTTCTTGCGGAGATCGGCCCGTTTCGGCGCGATTTCGCGCCGTTGCGGTATTTAAATGACGCTCAGCTCTCGTAGCGCGTCGTGCCGCGGCGGCTGGTGTCGATCGGCAGTTCCATGAACACCGGCTGGTGGGCGCGCTGGGTGCAGGCCTGCCGCGGGCAGAGATGGCAGTTGATGCCGATGCGGGCGAAGATGCGCTCGTCCTCGACGTTGAACGGCGCGGCGTAGCGCAGCTTCTTCGCATATTGCAGCTCGCAGCCGAGCGCGATCGACAGGCGATGGTTCTGCGTCTCGAGATTGATCGCCGGCCGCTCGGCGCTGCGGCTGATGGTGAAGAAGCGGGAGCCGTCCGGCAGCTCGACGAACTGCGGGAGGATGATGCCCGGCGTGCGGAACGCCAGATGGACGTTCCACACCGGACAGGCGCCGCCATATTCGGCGAGATGGAAGGATGTCGAGTTGAAGCGCTTGGTGACGTTGCCGGCCTTGTCGACGCGCACGAAGAAGAACGGCACGCCCTGCGCTCCCGGCCGCTGCAGCGTGGTGAGCCGATGGCACGTTTGCTCGATCGAGACGGCGAAGCGCAGCGAGATGCGGTCGATGTCGTAGGCGGTGCTCTCGGCCGCGTCGAGGAACGGCTCGTAAGGCATCAGGAACGCGGCGGCGAAGTAGTTGGCGAGCTCGACGTGGCAGCGCGCACGATGGGTGCTGTTGGCCAGCCCGCTGCCGGCGGTCGTCTGGTCGAGCAGGTGCTGGAATTCGACCAGGCAGACGACGTGCGCGAGCTGAAACACCTGGTTGGGATGGTCGAGCGCCTCCGACAGATAGACGACTTTCGCGTCGCGATCGTAGACGCGTAGCGCCCGCGTCATCTCCTCCGCCGGCCGCCGCTCGACGCCGATGCCGTGCGCCCGCGCCAGCCGCGCCTTCAGCACGCTGTAAGTGTCGTCCGGCTCGCAGGGCGCCTCGGCGCGCAGCCGCTCGGCGGCGCGTTCGAGTGAATCGAAATAATTGGAGTGGTCGCGGAAGAAGTCGTGGATCACCGCTTCCGCCGACGACGCCATCAGCCCTTCCGGCAGGCGGCCGGCGCCCTGGCTCATGATGCGCTCGAGCGTGGTGCGGTGGATGTCGTAGAGCTTGAGGAACTGCTCGACGAGCCGCGGCGCATGGTCGAGCGCGCCGCGCATCTCCGGCAGGTCGGGCACGTTGCCCGAGAACATCGGGTCCTTGATGACGGTGCGCAGCTCGGCGAGCTGGTGCGAGGCCTCGTCGCGGACGATGTCGCGCCAGTCGACCTTGTAGTGGTCGGCCAGCGCCATCAGCAGCCGCACCGACAGGCTGCGCTGGTTGTTCTCCAAGAGGTTCACGTAGCCGGGGCTGATGCCGAGCACCGCGGCCATCTGCGCCTGGGTCTGGTGGTGCTCGCGGCGCAACTGGCGCAGTTGCGCCCCGACGAAGGTCTTGGCCACGGCGGGGCCTCCGGGACGTTTACAATACAACAGATACTGACGCATTGTATGCAAACTTGCAACACAAATACCCATTTTTGAATGCAAACCAGCCCCGACGGGTGTTAACCCGCGATCAGGCGGGTTGGCGCGCGCTGCCACCCGTGCCGGAGGCCAGTCTGGAGGTTTGCATGATCCACCGAATCCTCGTCCTCGGGGCCTCCTACGGCTCGCTGTTCGCCACCAAGTGCCTGATGGCCGACCATGACGTCACGCTGGTCTGCCGCACGGCCACGGCCGAGCTCATCAATGCCGCGGGCACCGAGGTCCGCCTCACGCTCAAGGGCGAGGGCGCGCCGCGTGCCCTGCGCTCCGCCGACCTCCCCGGCACCCTCGACGCCACCACCCCGGAACTCGCCGAGCCGGCCGATTACGACCTCGCCGTCCTCGCCATGCAGGAGCCGCAATATGCCCACCCCGCGCTGCGCGCCCTGCTCGCGCGCATCGCCGACGCCGGCCTGCCCTGCCTGTCGCTCATGAACATGCCGCCGCTGCCTTACCTCAAGCGCATCGCGGCGATCGACGCCGCGGCGGTCGAACACGCCTACACCAATGCCCGCGTCTGGGACCGCTTCGATCCCGACAAGGTGACTTTGTGCTCGCCGGACCCGCAGGCCGTGCGCCCCGCCGGCGAGCCGGCCAACGTGCTGCGCGTCGGCCTGCCGACCAATTTCAAGAGCGCCTCCTACGCCGACGCCGAGGGCACCGAGATCCTGACCCGCATCGCCGACGGCATCGACCGGGTTCGCCTCGATGGCCGCGACGTGCCGGTGAAATTGCGCGTGCACGACTCGCTTTTCGTGCCCTTCGCCAAATGGCCGATGCTGCTGACCGGCAATTATCGCTGCATCACCGCCGGCGCGCCGATCGCGATGCGCGAGGCGGTGCTCGGCGACGTCGCCATGTCGCGCGAGATCTACGACTGCGTCGCCGCGATCGTGCGCAAGCTCGGCGCCGCCGCCGACGACCTCGTGCCGTTCGAGAAATATGCGGCCGCGGCCGAGCAGCTCACCGCGCCCTCCTCGGCGGCGCGCGCGATGGCTGCCGGCGCGCCGGCGATCGAGCGCGTCGACCGCCTGGTGCAGACCATCGGCCGCCAGTTCGGCATCACGCATCCGGCAATCGACCGCACCGTCTCGCTCGTCGACGCCACCGTCGCCCGCAACAAGCTGCGGGTGGCCTGACGGCAAAACCGGACATGCGGGGGGCGCGCGCAGCCGCGTGAAGCCGCCCCTCACGACCTCGCAACGGATCCCCCTCGTTCACTCTTTTTCTTGATTGGAGATTTGGAAATGCCAGGCTTCAAAGGAATGTTCGTCCCCGGGCCGACCAATATGCCGTTCCGGGTCCGCCAGGCGATGGACGTGGCGCTGGAGGATCATCGCGCGCCGGACTTTCCGCAGTTCACGCTGCCGCTGTTCGCCGATCTGAAGAAGATCTTCCAGACGAAGACCGGCCAGGTCATCGTCTTCAACGGCTCCGGCACCGGTGGCTGGGAATCGGCCATCGCCAATACGCTCTCGCCCGGCGACACGGTGCTCACCGCGGTGTTCGGCCAGTTCTCGCATCTGTGGGCCGAGATGTGCCGCCGCTTCGGCCTCACGGTCGACGCCATCGACGTCGAATGGGGCAAGGGCCTGCCGCTCGACCGGTATCGCGCGCGGCTCGAAGCCGACAAGGCGCACGCCATCAAGGCCGTGCTGGTCACGCACAATGAAACCGCGACCGGCGTCCGCTCCGATGTCGCCGGCGTGCGGCGCATCCTCGACGAATTGAAGCATCCGGCGCTGTTGTTCGTCGACGGCGTGTCCTCGATCGCCTCGCTCGACTTCCGCATGGACGAATGGGGCGTCGACGTCGCCGTCACCGGTTCGCAGAAGGGCTTCATGCTGCCGACCGGCCTCGGCATCGTCTGCGTCAGCGAGAAGGCGCTGAAGGCGGCCGAGACCGCGAAGCTGCCGCGCAGCTTCTTCGACTATCGCGAGATGCTCAAATCGAATGTGCAGGGCTTCTTCCCCTATACGCCGGCGACGACGCTGCTGCGCGGCCTGCGCGCCTCGGTCGACATGCTGCTCGAGGAAGGCCTGCCGAACGTGTTCGCCCGCCACCACCGCCTCGCCGGCGCCGTGCGCGCCGCGGTCGAGGCCTGGGGTCTGCGGCCGTGCGCGCAAAGCCCGCAATGGTACTCCGACACGGTGACCGCGGTCGTCGTGCCCGAGGGCTTCAACTCGAACGACGTCATCAACGTCGCCTACGAGCGTTACGACCTGTCGCTCGGCGGCGGCCTGAGCAAGGTGGCGGGCAAGGTGTTCCGCATCGGCCACCTCGGCTGGCTGAACGAGATCATGGTGCTGCAGGCGCTCGGCGGCGTCGAGCTCGCCATGCGCGACGTCGGCATCCCCTTCGAGCCGGGCGCCGGCGTCGGCGCCGCGGTGCGCCACCTCTCGCGCGC
>Ga0182749_1000822_pt1 | contig 26317 bp, 27 predicted proteins | sample eDN3rd37CKraftMG_FD_128875 | JGI IMG/M metagenome (GOLD analysis project Ga0182749, IMG submission 128875) | Enriched Miracle-Growth compost microbial communities from Emeryville, California, USA - eDNA 3rd pass 37_C Kraft MG (version 2) (version 2) ...
CACATCCTGCGCACCGACCCGGCGATCCCGGACGTGCCCTTCAGCGCCGGCGGTGCTGCGCTCGACTTTCCGCGCGCCGGCGCAATCCTGATCGAGTCCTATTCGCTGGAGGCGCTCGCCGCGTCGCGCCCGCGCATCGAAGCCGCATTCACCGATCTCGGCGCGGGCGATGCAGCCCGCAATGCCACGCTCTACCGCCTCGCTTATGCGCTCGGGCACGGCTCGGCGGCGCGGTGCCGCGCGGTGCGGCGGCCGTGACGTCAGCTACACGCGATTGGCCGGCCCACGCAAAAACGGGAAGGATAGGCCACATGGTCCGGCTCGAGCCGGACAGCGGCTTCGGCCCGTCGCAACGCCCCAGCGGCTAACACGACCGCTACGCCGGCCTTCTCATTGATGATTCGCCAGCCGGCCGCGTGCCTCCGCGACTGCGCGCGACACCAGGCGCGGAATCAGCATCATCTTACAATCCACAGCGCCACGCACGTCGTCCGTCGGCGAAGCCGCCTCTCGCAACAGGCTGCATGCTGCGGAGATATCGGAACCGGAGAGCGATGTCCCGATCACCCGTTGCTCCGCAAATGCAACCCGACCGGCGCTCGGCCCGCACGACCCCAGCGCAACCTTCAGCCTTTTCGCATCGGTCGCCTCGCAGGCCCAGAATGAGCGCAACGGACGCCGTGGCGAAATCGCCGTCGGCGCGCGCGCACTTCTCGTAGACACCGCCAGCGTTCGCCGGTGCAGGCCCCTGCGGTTGGTCAACCCATATCGCAGCCGCGTTGCGCAGCAGCCGGAGCGCCCAAAGACTTTTGAACGCCGGTCGGGCAACAACGCTCTGTCAGCCGCTGCTGCGCGTTCCCGCAATTTGCGCCACGACACCGACGCCCGCGGATGCCGACAACATCAGTCAGCCCAAGCTTGTGCTTATCCATTCCTCAAGCATCGCCCGCGAGACGTTCCCGACTTTACGTTCTGCCGGTTTGTCCTTTGCAAGAAGCACCAGCGTGGGCAAACCGCGAACGTTGAAGCGCGCCGCAATACTTTCGGACGCGTCGACATTCACCTTGACCACCCGGATCCTCGCCGCGTTCGCCGCCTCGATCTCCTCCAGAACCGGAGCCAGAGCCTGACACGGTTTGCACCAGGGCGCCCAGAAGTCCACCAGTACGGGAGTCGTATCCTCGGCGAGGACCTCGTCGAAATTGGTATCGTCCGCAATTCTTGACACTGCACTCTTCTCCTTTACGTTCGATCGGCACCTGCGAGCTGGACGCTCTTGATGTGCGACCAGGGAGCCATTCACACGGGCGATGACACTCTGACTGGAGTGAATGGATCAGGACGTCGCTCGATGCGCCAGGTACCGTTCTGCTTCCAGCGCGCTCATGCAACCGGAGCCCGCCGCCGTCACCGCCTGACGGAAAATCTTGTCCTGAACGTCGCCTGCCGCGAACACGCCCGGTACACTGGTTTGTGTGCTGCCGGGCGTGGTCACAATATAGCGTTCCTTGTCCATCGCGAGCTTGCCTTCAAACAACGACGTATTCGGCGAGTGCCCAATGGCAACGAACACGCCATCGACGGCAATCTGCGACGTCCGCTGCGTCACAGTATCCCTGAGACGCAACCCGGTAACGGCAAGCGGATCGGCGCTGCCCAGAATCTCATCCACCGCGGAATTCCAGGCCACTTCGATCTTCGGATGTGCAAACAACCGTTCCTGCGCAATCTTCTCCGCGCGCAATTCGGAACGCCTGTGGATGAGGGTGACCTTGCTCGCATGGTTGGTCAGATAAAGCGCTTCCTCGACCGCCGAATTGCCACCGCCGATCACGGCAATATTCTTGTTGCGAAAGAAGAACCCGTCACACGTCGCACAGGCGGAAACCCCGAACCCGCGATACTCAGCCTCACTTGGAATTTCGAGCCACCGCGCCGACGCACCGGTCGCGACGATCAGGCTCTTGCCGATGTAGCGATCGCCGGACTCGCCGATGCAGGCGAACGCTGGTCCGCCCAGATCCAGATCGACGATGGTGTCAGTCACAAATCTCGCCCCGACGTGCTCAGCTTGCTTCTGCATTTGCTCCATAAGCCAGGGACCCTGGATCATGTCCGCAAAGCCCGGATAGTTCTCGACATCCGTTGTAATGGTTAGCTGCCCGCCAGGCTGCGATCCGCTGAGAACGATTGGACGCCTGTTTGCGCGCGCCGCGTAGATCGCGGCCGAGCAACCGGCCGCGCCGGATCCGAGGATCAGGACATCGGTGCAATATTCGGGCATTGGGCCTTTCCGAACGACAGATACGTCAGACAACGGGATTGGATAGCGTGCCGATACCGCTTATCTCGACCGACACGTGATCACCGGAGTGCAGATAGCGCGGCGGCTTGAACCCTATGCCGACGCCCTCTGGCGTGCCGGTGGCGATGATGTCCCCCGGTTCGAGCGTGATCTGCGCAGAAATCACTTCGATCAAACTCGGGATATCGAAGATCAGATCGGCGACCGATGCGTTCTGTCTCAACTCGCCGTTCACGCGCGTCGTCAACTGCAGCGAAGCGACATCCGGGATCTCATCCCTCGTCACGAGAACCGGCCCCATCGGGCAGAAGCCATCAAGGTTCTTGCCGAGAAACCATTGCTTGTGGCGGCCCTGCAGCATCCTCGAGGTGACGTCATTGACCAATGTGTATCCGAATACGTGCGCAAAGGCATCCTTGCTCGAGATGTTGCGCCCGGCTCGGCCGATTACCACCGCCAACTCGCCCTCGTAGTCCACCGAATTCGTCAGATCCGAGCTCGCGGGGATCGGATCGCCGTCGGCGATCACGGTGTTGGATCCCTTGGTAAAGATGATCGGATGCTGCGGCACGACCTCCTTTTGCGAGCTTGCATCGAACCCGCTCGACTCGAACTCCGCGGCATGCGCGCGGTAGTTCTTTCCGACGCACAGGATATTCCGCAGGAGCTGTGGAAGTGGCGCCTCCAGGCGGACCTCGGACAACGGGATACGCGCTCCGGCAGACCGCGCCGCGCCCCGCGCTTCGCTCCAGGCCGGCTCCCCCCCGCGTATCAATTCGAGCATGGACCGCCCGCCCGCGCCGCCTTTGCCGATTTCGCAAATCGTCTTCGTTTCGGCGTCAAAAACGCCGATCGACATCGCGGCATCACGAGAGAATGTCACAAGTTTCATGACGCCCGCTCAATCCGCCGCCCGCGCGACAGCTTCGACCTCGAACAGAAAGTCCTCCTTCACCAGCCGATCGATGACGCAAATCGTGTTCGGAGGAAACTGTTTGGTCTTGAAAAGCGTCGGGAACACTTCGTTTCGAAGGCGCATAAACGCCTCAATATCCTGCGAGCGGACGAAATAGGTGGTGAACTTCGCGATGTCGTTGAAAGTTATACCGAGACCTTTGAGCACGATGTCCATATTGGCAAAGACCTGCCTGAACTGCGCCTCGAAATCATTCTTGCCGACGACATTGCCCTGCTTATCGATGGACAGCTGCCCCGCGATAAAAACAATGTCCCCTGCCTGAACCCGGGCAGCGTGACTGTAAGACCCTTGCGCGGGACCAGCGAGCGGCGGATCGATGTATTCAACGACGGCACGAGACATAAACGTAACTCCTCATGTGGCAGCGACAAGACTGGCGGCCTCGGCTCCCCGTCGGAGCCGAGGCCGTCTGCGATTTTTATTTGGCGGAAGCGCCGACGAGCCACAGCGGCTTGAAGGAGGGGTCGGACACAGTCGTAAAGCTCGGCGCTTTGCCGCTGATCTGGGCGTTCTTCAAAAGCAGGTCCATCGTATTATCGATCATTTCCTGCTTGAACTCCGGGCGGAATGTCCCGAGTTGCGCCTCGACGCTCTTGCGCAGCGTCTCGGGCTTGATCTCGGGGAACACGCCACCTGCGATAGCTACCGATCGGTCCAGGTTCTTCTTGTCGGTGATGAAGCGCTGGGCCTTGACCAGCGCACGCACCACCTTCTCGGCTACCGGACGATTCTTCGAGAGGTACTGCGGAGACACCTGCAGCGTGATGTATCCGATATCGTGGAACACCTTCGGCCCTTCGCCGACGGTGATATTCGTCACCATTTGCCAATCCCCGACCTCGTGCACGGCAATCGTTTGCCAAGGTTCGACCATAAGGCTGGCGTCGATCTCGTTTGCCTTGCCGGCAGCGAGATGCTTGTCGAAGCCGCGGATCGGGATCAGCTGAACGTCTTTGTCGGGGTTAAGCCCGGAATCAAGCAGCAAGTAGCGGGCGGCGCTGTCGGCAAACCCGCCGCGCTGCAAAGTCCCGATGCGCAAGCCCTTCATATCCGCAACAGTCGGGGTGCGACCGAGCTTTTCCGCCACCGCTTTCCGAGCGACCAGGGCGCCACTGAAATCGGCTTGCATCGTGAGGATATTGAGCACCGGCTGGCCCTGTTGTGCCAGCTTCAGCGTGTTCTCAAACGCCGACGAGATGAAATCCACGGAGCCGCCGAGCATGGCCGAGGTCGCGGCGGGACCGCTGGTAAAGAAGATCGTTTCGACCTCCAGCCCTTCCTCCTTGAAGTAGCCGTTAGCCTCCGCGACATACAGTGGAAGCGAAAAGATCGCCTTGACCGAACTGCCGATCTTGACCTTGGTTTGCGCCATCGCCTGCGTGGGCGACAATGCGAATGCACCCAAAACGACAGCCGTGAGCGCCTGACCTAAAGCACGACGCCAATCGATAACCTTCATCGTATTCCTCCTCTGATTGTTTTGTTTATTTGCAGCACGTCTCAAATCGGTGATGTGCGCCACCGCATGAGGTAGTTTGAAATCGCGAGGACGAAGCGATCGGCACCAAAGGCAAACAGCATCAGAAGCATCAATGGGGTCAGCATGCCAGTGGTATCGAACGCCCCGCTCGCGACATCGATCATGTGACCGATACCGGCGCGCGACGAGATGAACTCGCCGACAATCGCTCCGATGATCGCGAAGGAGATCGACACGCGAACCGCCGAAAAGATCCACGGGATACAGTTCGGCAGAAGGAGTTTCGTGAACAACTGCCAACGGTTCGCCTGCAAGACACGCATGGCATTGATCAGTACGGAATCGACCGACCTCACGCCCTCATACGTATTGAGCATGATCACGACGACGACGAGGGAAAATGCGAGCAGGAATTTCGAGGCGAATCCGATACCGACATACATCACCAGCAGCGGGCCCAGCGCGACACGCGGCAAGCTGTTCAATGCGATGATGAACGGCTCGAACACCAAACCGAAGGTGCGATTGACACTGATCAGCAGTCCGAGAACGACGCCGCATATCGTTCCGGCAATCAGACCGGCGAAAGTTTCCTCGATCGTGACCCAGGAGTGATAGAGAAGCTCACCATTGAGCGTCAGCTCCCACGCGCGTAGCGCGATGAGACTGGGGCTACTGACCCAGAATGGATTGATTGCACCTGAGCGGGCGAGCATCTCCCACAGACCGAGGATTGCGGCCAGTACAACCAGACGATAGATCTGAATCATCACGCTACCCCCCTGTCGCGCGTGTCAGCATTGCGGTCTTTGCTTCTTCCTTGAGGTCCTCCCATATCCGCTCCCAGTACATCGTGTATTGCGGCATGGTTCGAACGTGTGCGAGATGTCGCGGGCGCTCGATATCGATCGAATAAGCGGACTTGAAACGTCCGGGCCGCGAACTCATCACCAGGATGCGGTCGGCCATCGTGATGGCTTCGGACAGGTCGTGGGTGACGAACACAACCGTCTTCCGGTGGTTTTCCCAGTATTCGATGAACAGATCCTGGATCAGCAATTTTGTCTGCGCATCCAGCGCACCGAACGGCTCGTCCATCAACAGGATGTCGGGACCTGCAACGAGTGTGCGCGCCAGCGAAACGCGCTGACGCATGCCACCCGATATCTCCGACGGGTAGTGATCCTCGAAGCCCTCCAGGCCTAGCTGCTTGAGAGCATCCATCGCGCGTTGGCGCCGCTCGGTTGCGGATTCGCCCCGCATCTCCATGCCAATTTCGACGTTCTTCAGCACCGAACGCCATGGCAGCAGCGCATGCGTTTGAAAGACGTAGCCGATCCGAGGACTGATACCGCGCACCGGCGCGCCAAAAACCGACAGCGAATCACCCTCGACCTTTATGAGACCCGCAATCAGGTTCAGCAGCGTGCTCTTGCCGCAGCCGCTCGGGCCGACAATTGCGACGAACTCACCTTCCTTGACCGTGAGATCGACGTTGTTGAGGATCTCGATGGAGCGCCCTTTGTTGCCGGCGGCTCGGTAGGAAAGATTTGTCACCGAGATGGCGTTCGGACGCGATGCATTTTCGGAGGCATTACCCGTTCTGGGTCTCGTCGTGTTCAGCAGATGCGTGGACATTTCATAAGACCCGCTGCGCGTTCCGGAGATCATGTGGACTTGAATTCGGGGGCGAAGAGATCGTCGACGCCGACGGCACGCTCGAGCAGATCCTGCTGGCGGAGGTAGGAGAGAAATGTCTCGAGACAGTGTCGATTTCTGCCGACGCCGTACGGCCACAGATCGCGCCCCATAATGGAATAGGTGCGCTCCATTTCTTCGACGAGCCACGGCACCATGTAAGGCAGTGCATCGGTGTCGTAGGCCCGCGCCGCCGACAGCGCCTTTGCCTCGTCGAAGGCCTGGTAAACGGCCATCGCCAGAGCCCGGTTCTTCTCATAGACACGCCGCCGCATGACCAGGACGTGCATGATGGGGAATATCTGCGTGGCACGGAAATACTCGACTTCCACGCTGCGCGAGTCCGGGAACAGCCGCGCGATCTTCGGATCACCGCGCATGAAGCTGGGCGGCATCTTGGCGGAAATGATCGCGTCGATCTTGCCTTCCAGAAGATAGGCATCGAGCGTGTCTTGCGCCGGAATCTCGGTGAGGTGATATCCCTCCGGCAAGCGCAGCGGGATGCGCTCAACGCGACCGGGCTTGCCGACGCCTCCCTTGAACCAATGAACGTCGCGGGCCGTGACTCCGTACTCGTTCTCCAGCACCCCGCGCATCCACACAACGGCCGTCATCTGATACTCGGGGATTCCGATCCGGCGCCCTCTTAGGTCCGATGGGTCTTTGATCCCGGCATTCGCACGGATGTAAACCGAATTGTGGCGGAACATCCGCGAGGTGAACACGGGAATTCCGATGAACGGATTCTCGTCGCGGGAAGTCAGGATACAGTACGCGGCCAGCGACATCTCGGAGACGTCGAAGTCATCCGAGTGAAGCGCGCGCCAGAAGATATTGTCGACTGCCGACAAATCGAACCGCAAATCGATGTCCGCGCGGGTGACGGTACGTTCGAGCAGCGGCTGCATGCGATCCGACTGGGCGATACCGACATTGAGCGTCACGGACGTCATCGCGTGCTCTCCTTCAGGACGCGCCGCGCGTCGGTGACGACGCCCGCAAGCGCGCTTGCGGCGGCTGTCGCCGGGCTGCACAGCATGATCTCTGCGTTTTTGTTGCCCATCCGGCCGGGCATGTTTCGATTGCTGGTGGAGAGGCACACCTCGCCGTCGCCGAGAACGCCCTGGTGAGCTCCTGCGCAAACGGCGCAGCCGCTCGGCATCACCGTTGCGCCGGCTTCCATCAGCGCCAGAAGATCGCCATTACGCGTTGATTCGACCGCCACGGCGCGCGACGCCGGCACGACCATAAGTCGCACGTCGGGGTGGATCTTTTTGCCCCGCAGAATCTGGGCTGCGACGGCCAGATCATCGACACGCGCATTCGTGCAGGAGCCGATGAAAATCTGATCGACTTTTTTTCCATCCACCTCGCTGACCGGGACGCCGCGATCTTCGCGACCCGGCAGCGCAACCATTGGCTCGAGCGCTGAGAGATCCAGATCGAATACGCCGGAATACGCCGCTCCAGGGTCGGGAAGGACTGGCTCGAACGGAAAGCGCGCCCGGCCGCTGACATATTCGGCGGTCACATCGTCGTACGGAAAGACCGCGCCCTTCGCACCGAGCTCGGCCGCCATGTTGCAAAGCGTGAATCGCTCCGACATGCTCAGGCGACCGGCCGCCTCGCCGTGATACTCCATGACCTGATAGAGGCCGCCGAGGACGCCCAGCTTCGCGATGATCTGCAGGATGATGTCTTTGGCGTAGACACCGCGCGCAAGATGGCCCGACAGTTCTACGCGCAAGGTGCGCGGCACCTTGAGCCATATGTTTCCGGTTGCCCAGAGAAAGCCCATCTCGGTTTCCCCGGTACCGATGGCAAGCGCACCGACCGAACCACCGGACGGCGCGTGCGAATCGTTGGCCGCCACCAAGGCGCCCGGAACAACGAAGCCCTCCTCGACCATCACTTGGTGAGCAATGCCGAAGCCGCCCTCATAGAACTCGGCGAATTTATGCTTGCGCACGAAGTCACGCACCTTGCGGTGATTGTTGGCGTCGCGCGCATTGTCTGCGGGTGTGCCATGGTCGAAGCAGACGACGGCTCGGTCCGCGCCAACCACACGGGTGGCGCCCATTTCCTCGAACGCGTCAATGGCAAAGGCCGCGTAGTCGTGCGAGTAGCAGAAATCCGGTTTGGCCTCGACGATCTGATCGGGCATCACGGTCGATTGACCGCTGGCACGCGCGAGGATCTTCTCAGCGAGCGTGAGTGGTCGCATGGCCGCCTCCCCTCGAACTTTCCTGCATCAACGTCCGGCCGTACTCGATGAGGCTGCCGGCTTGAACGATGCGCTTCACTACGTCGGGGATCGGCGCAATCGGGAACGCCTGCCCCTTTGCCCGCACCTCGCATCGCTCGATGTCGATCTCGATCGTGTCGCCCTGCGCTAGGCCCGCATGGACGAGCGCTTCGCAGTCGATCACCAGAACGCCGTTGTTGATGGCATTGCGGAAGAACATGCGGGCAAAGGGCCCGCCGACCACGGCCTTGACGCCCGCGGCACGCATTGCCCGAGCCGGCGATTCCCGGCCGGTGCCGTAGCCGAACGCCTGTCCGGCCAGAAGAATGGGATGCTCGCGCGCGCTGGCGTTCGCTTCCGCCGACAGATCGGTCAGCAGATGCCGCGCCATCTCCTCTGGCGGGAGAAAGGAGTACCGCGCAGGCAAGATCACGTCTGCGGACACGAAATCGCCGAGCACGGCGACGCTGCCGCGAATGATGTCATCATTCATGGTTTGACCGGATGTCGTGGGAGAGCGGCGCTTCCGGATAAGGCTCCGGAAGCGCCCGACCGCATCAGCGGTTGATGTTCTCGCCGTAGAACTTGCTGGGCACGTTCTCGCGTGGCCAGTTGTCCCCGTCTTCGAACGGGGCGACTCCGACGGCGTGACGCGCCATTCCGGATTCCAGCATGGCCATCGACACGATCTCCGCCACACCGAGGTCGCTGACGCCGTGGCGGCGCAGTTCCGCGAAGTCCTCTTCCGTCGTACCGAGCGCGAAGGCCATTTTGCGCGCGAAGCTGAGGATGGCCTTGGTCTTTCCGTCGAGCTTGGTGGACTTTTCGAAATTCAGGATTTCGAAGACATCGTCCTCGGTGAGGCCGAAGTGCTCGATCAGATGCGTCTGATGGTTGTTGATGCAGCGCGGGCAGTCGACTTCGGCGGCACAGACCAGCGAGATGCTGTTCAGGAGCGGCTTCGGCAAGTCGCCTTCGGTCATCTGCAATCTTTTGGTCAGGCCCCACCAATGACGGAGAAGCTCTATATCGAGCGCGAAGAAGCCCCATGTCGGGGTCAGATAGTTTGCGCCTTTCGTCTTGCGGATGTCGTCGAAAATCTTGGCGACTTCGCTGCTCGCGTCCGCCGGCTTCACCAAGCACACCTTGTCAACCATGGTCGTTTCCTCTGCGTTGATTCACGAATTTGAAATTCGGATTGGCGTTGGCGCAGATGTCTGCGAGGCGTCGCCATTCTTCTTGTTGGCTCGTTTCGGTTTGGCGCTTTTTTCGAGTTTTTCAGGTTCTGCTGCCGTCAGGCGCTGCAGGGTCGCCATGAGCTGCTCGCCCGCACGGCGGATGTGATTGACGAAAGCATTCTCCGCCTGCACCGGATCCCTGGTGCGAAGCACTGTGACCAGCGCCTCGTGAGTGTCGTCCGTCAATTCCGCGGAGTGAGAAGCGGCCCCATGGATGCGGATATATGGCGTGAGTATTTCGCGCAGCTGCGTCACTTCCTTGCGCACGCGCGAGAGGCCGGCTCGCTCGACGATCAGATCGTGGAACGCCTCGTGTCGCCTGGCATACCCGTCAAGGTCCGCAAGTCGACGCATGATTTCGGCCAGCGTCTCGAGCTCTATGAAATCCGCCTCAGTCAGATGCTCGACAGCGCGGCGCGCAGCGAAACCCTCGAGCAATGCGCGCATCTCGAAAATCTCATGTATTTCCGAGACGGTGAAATTTGGGACGACGACTCGGCGGTTCGGCAGCGACACCAGAAGGCCGACCGACTGCAGCCGCTGCAATGCATCCCGCACCGGAATCCGACTTACATTCAAAGCCGCGGCGATTTCTGCCTGATTGATTGGCGTCTGCGCCTTGATCGCGCCGGAGAGGATTTCACGGCGAAGATACTCAAAGACGATCTCTTCGGCGCTCCGGAATTCCCGATCCATCTCTTTTCCAATCGGCCTTGTCTCGGTGTGTAAGTAAGCCCCCGGCTGCGAATATTTGTCAATCGATATCTATGTATACAAAACTGCAACTTTGACGCACCCCTTCGAGACGGATTTAAAGTGTTGGTTTCATTGGGTAGTTTTCGAATTTGAGGGGGTCGGAAGGCCTTGCCGCCCCGGGGACGGGTGATGGGCGAGCCTCGCGAGCAGCCCACTCACGGCGGATGGTGCCGCCCCTCCGAACGCAGGTTGCACCATCTTCAAATCGAACTCGGCCAAGCGCAGCGGGCTGCCTGAGCCTTGTACGGGTCGCAATCCAAAAGCGCGCCGGTGCTCTTCCAAGGCGTCAGAGAGCCTCGTGGCCGGAGCGTTGATCTCGGGCGCCCGCCTGCAGTCACCACTGCGCAATGAGTCAGACCGCGACGCATGCTGCCGCGTGCCGTGGGATCGAGCATCTTAAGTGCTTGCCAGAACGCCCCTCGACATCCGCCGCTGCTTGAGCGCCGGGGCGTCGAAAATGGCCGTCGACATCGTTTCGACTACCTCCACCGCACGGAAACCGGCGATGCACCTGCGTCGTGCCTTGGTCGATCTTGCCCATGCCGCACCATGCCCCCTCCTGAGTGTGGTGTGCGAGCAGGCGCTGCATGCCGCGCTCGCTCGAGCAAGTTCTAATAACAATTCGATTGTCGATGGCGCATGTCTCACGACCGGCCTGTATTGTCGAAACCGACCGGCCAGACCTGTCCCTCCCCAGGCCCGTGCATCGTTGCTTCAATTTCCAGATCGGCGCGATGATACTCCGCACTTCGCGCTGTCATGAAAAAGAGCACGCGACTTGCGAGCCGACGCCACCGCGAGGCGGCCGGCGCTTCTCAATCCGGATGCGTCAAAGACGGGAGTGCGGTCGCGGTGAAGCGGCGACGTCCTGCGGGTCAGCCGGCAATGCTCCGCCGCCATCAGGTATACGAGCTTGCGCCGATCGCAGAAACGGCGATCGGGGCGGTCAGAGTCGCTGGCCGTCCTGAAACACTGCCGCGTCCTTCTCGTCCCAGCCGAGCCACACCGTGTCTCCCACGCGAGGGGCCCGCGACTGCTCGACCTTCACGAGGAAGCGGACGCTGTCCTGAACATCGACGACGATCTGCTGCCGGTCGCCGAGAAACGTCGTCGCCGCCACCGATCCGGCCACCCGGTTCGGCCAGGCGCCGGTCGCATCGGTGAGATGGATGCCCTCCGGCCGGAGGAAACAATCGAGTTCGCCGCCGCTCTGCGCCGCCTTCACCTGCGGCGGAAGTCGGAATTCGCCGATCGGCGTCTTGATCGTCGGCGCGTCGCCGCCGCCGACATGGCCGGCGAGGAACGTGCCCTTACCGATGAACGCCGCCACGTTCCGGGTCGCCGGCGCCTCGTACAGCGTCCGCGGCGACGCGATCTGCTCGATGCGGCCGCCGCTCATGACGGCAATCCGGTCTGACATCGACAGGGCTTCGTCCTGGTCGTGCGTGACGAACACCGTGGTGATTTCGAGCCGGCGCAGCAGCGAGCGGACCTCGACCTGGAGGTCCTCGCGCAATTGCCGGTCGAGGGCGCCGAACGGCTCGTCGAGCAGCAGGATCGCCGGCTCGACGATCAGCGCGCGCGCGAGCGCAATACGCTGCTGCTGGCCGCCGCTGAGCTCTCTCGGCTGCCGCGCCAGCAGATGATCGACCTTCACCAGAGCGGCGACGTCCCGCACCCGCGGCTCGATCTCCGCTTTCGCAAGGCCGCGCATCTTCAGGCCGAAGCCGATATTCGCGGCCACCGACATATGCGGAAACAGCGCGTAGTTCTGAAACACCATGCCGATGTCGCGCCGCTCCGGCGGCAGCGCCTCCACGCGCTTCGCGCGGATGGCGATGGAGCCGGAGTCGGGCCGCTCGAACCCGGCGACCATCGACAACGTCGTCGTCTTGCCGCAACCGCTCGGCCCGAGCAGCGCAAGAAACTCGCCCTTGCTCAACGCGAAGGAGACGTCGCTGACCACGCGCACGGGTCCGAAGCTCTTGCTGACGCTGTCGAGCTGAAGGTCGTAACCTGCAGAATTAGCCACGTTCTACGGCCCCAATCTTTCTCGTTATCAGGAGGATCACGACGATCATCAGCACCTGGACGACCGAAACGGCCGCCACCATCGGCTCGAAGTTGTTGATCATGTAATTGAAGATCGCCACCGGCAGCGTGATGTTGTCGGCGGTGGTCAGGAACAGCGACACAGGGATGTTCGTGAACGAGACGATGAAGGCGAACGAGGCGCCGGCAACGACGCCGGAACGGATATAGGGCAGGATGACGTAGCGGAAGGCCTGCCACGGATTGGCCCCGGAGATGCGCGCGGCGCGGACATAGTTCGGCGGCATGTCGCGCAGCACCGCCAAGGTGATGCGCAGGACGTAGGGAATCGCGATGACGGTGTGGCCGAGAACGATGGTCCCGAGCGACAGCGGCTGCCCGGTCACGCTCCAGAAGAACAGCAGCGCGAGGCCGTAGACCAGCCACGGAATGGTGAACGGCGACAGCAGGAACGGGTAAAGCACCTTCTCCGCGAACGCGCCGCCGCGCGCGATCGCCAGCGCCGCCGGAATTGCGATGACGGTGCCGATCGCCGACGAGGCGATCCCGACGATCAGGCTGTTCTTCATCGCCAGCACGATCGTTTCGTTGGACCACATCTCCACGTACCAGCGGAAGCTGAAGCCCGACGGCGGGAAGGCGATATAGGCGCCGGGGTCGAACGACACTGCGGTGACGATCGCCAGCGGGAATATCAGCAGCACGCCGATGGCGGCGGCATAGATGCGCATGAGGGCGGAGGTACGCTGCATCTCAGACCAGGTCCTTGCCGCGCATGATTCTCAGCTGCAGCGTCATGATGGCGATCGAGATCGCGATCAGTGCGACCGAGAGCACCGCGGCGAACGGCTTGTCCGACGACACCGTGATCTGCTCCCAGATCGAGATCGGCACCATCGTGAAGCCCTGCCCGCCGAGCAGCAGCGGCAGCACGAATGCGCCGCAAACCTGCAGGAAGACGATGAGGAAGCCGGCGGCGACGCCCTGCATGCTGAGCGGCAGGATCACCTGAACGAACGTCTTGATCGGGCCGGCGCCGAGCGTCCGCGCGGCTTTTTCCAGCGCCGGATCGATCTGCCGAATGACCGCTTCGATCGGCAGCACCATGAACGTGAAGGTGACGTGCACCATGCCGATGATGACGGAGCTCCAGCCATAGAGCAGTTGCAACGGATCGGAGATCACGCCGCTTCCCGTCAGCAGGGCGTTGATGAATCCGGTGCGGCCGAGAATGACCATCCAGCCGAGCGTCAGCATGTTCATGCCGACGGCCAGCGGCGTGAAGGTCAATACGCTGTAGAAGCTGGTCAGCCTGCTGCGCGTGCGCGCCAGATAATAGGCGATGGGAAACGCGGCGACGGCGGTGATCGCCGACACGATCGCCCCCATCGCCAAAGTGTACCCGAGGATGCGGGCATAATAGATGTCGGTGAGCAGCCTCTCGTAATGCCGGAAGGTGAACGCGTCGAAGACCGTCGGCCATCGAAACGGCACCTCCAGGCTCATCGCGAGAAGCGCGAGGCCGGGCAGCACATAGCCTACGAAGATGATGGCCAGCACGGGGCCCAGCAAAAGCCATGCTGCGCCCCGCCCGAGTGTCTGCCTGGACCCGCCCATAACCCTGCCCGGTAAAGCTTAGAGCCGGATTTCGCGATTCCAGCGATCGACGATCCCCGGCGTCGCGCGGATCAGCTCGCGGAACGGCGGCGTCACGCCCTTGTCGAGGGGCATGATGTTGCCGCGCAGTTCCTCGGGGATCTGGACCTTGCGGTTGGTGGGCGTGAAGTTGATCAGCTTGAAGTATTTGAGCTGCGGCTCCGGATCGAGCAGCGTATTGACCCACTGATAGGCAAGGCGCTCGTTGCCGCCCTTGACGACCTGGGCCGGCGTCAGGGTGATCAGCGAGTGCGGATCGAGTCGCGAGAAGCGCAGGAATTTCGCGCCGCCGCTCATCATGGCCGTGACGCGGCCGTCCCACAGCACGCCGGCATCGACTTCCCGCGACATGACCATGCGCTCGACTTCGAGCGCCGTGCCCCAGAACTTGACGATGTAGGGCTTCATCTTGCGCAACGCGTCGAAGACCGGGTCGAGATTGTTGACGTTGCCGCCCAGCGCCTCGTTGTAGTGCCACAGCAGGTGCGGCCCCCACGGATAGCTGATGTCCGGCAGGGTGATGGCGCGGCCGAACTCGCCCTTGCCGCCGCGCTCGAAGAACTCCGCCCAGGACTTGGGCGGGCTCTTAATCTTGTCGCCGTTGTAGAAAAGGCCGCTGGTCGAATACTGATAGGACGCGCCGTAATCGTCGAACGGCTTGCGGAACAGATCGGGCGTGTCGGCCAGGTTCGGCACCTTGTCGACGGTCAACTTCGACACCAGGCCCTTGTCGATCAGCGAGATCGCCAGCGTTTCGCTGTTGTCGACCGCATCGAGCGGCGGCTTGCCCGGCAGCGCCTCGATCTGCGACGACCACTGCGTGGGCGTGCCGAGCACGACCTTCACGTCCGCGCCGGTGCGCTGCTTGAACAGCGGAATGAAGTGCTCGCGGATCGACTGCTCCCACTTGCCGCCCAGGCTGGTGATCGTCACCGAGTTTTCCTGGGCCCTGACCAGCATTCCGCCCGGCCAGGCAAATGCCGCCGCCCCGGTAGCCAACCCGCCCAGCATCTGGCGCCTGTTAAACATCCAACCCTCCCTCGTGTCTGAATTTGGCCGAATTGGATACAAATATCAGGCTCGGCGCAAGTGGTAAGTTTGGACCGGTGGCATTTTCTTGCCGGCCGCGCGTGACGCCGGGAATGGCGGCGCTGAAATAGAAAGCGTGTCCCGATAGCAGCCACAGGATTGCGGCGGCGATCCCGTCCAGGCGCCCGATGCGGCCAAATGGCACGCCCCCGTCCGCGCCGCTGCGTGCGCACCCTGCGGCACAAGGGCCGCAAGCAATCCCGTATCGATCGGACCGGGCGGAGCGCGTTCGCGCACATTGCGGACGAACAGGACGCGCACGCAACGCCAGGCGTCTCCGCGCATCCGCACCTCCTGGAGGCCGCGCACGCAACCGTTGCAGACGTCCCGCCGGCGCGTGCGGCGTTCGACGAGACCGACAATATAGAGCGGATATTCAAGGGATTCTGGCGGTATCGGGCGACGAAGTCCTGAACGCCGACGAGCGATGCGAGGACATGCACATCGAATCTTACGCGCGCGTCGACGACCTCGAGACCGACGATCGGCCCCCGCGCGAGTGCGACACCCCGCATGGTGACGCGGTGCTGCTCCGGTGCAGACTTACTGACACCATCGCCGAAGAGGCACCGCACACGCAGTTGCCGGGTGCCCATGGCACCGCATCCAGGGGGCGCACGGACGGCCGGCGAGATCCGCCGGCGGATCGCCGCGGCGCGCGGCGCAAATCCGGGCCCCCAAGGTCGCCGCGCGCTCCACAGCGGCACGCCCGACGCTCCGCGCGGCCCCTGCTACCGCGGCAATGCCATCCGCAGGCAGTGTCTCCGGGCCTCAGGACACGCCTTTATTGACACACTTTGGATAAGTGAATACACTTTACTGAAGAGCCCGTACCGGTCTCAATTCTGCTCTTAGAAGCGACGGACCGTGCCATGAACGCCCAAGCCACCGCATACACATTCCTGAAGGACCGCATCCTCTCCGGGAAGATGCCGGCCGGCACGCCGATCAAGCCGGCGGACATCGGCCAGCAGCTCGGGCTGAGCCGGATGCCGGTGCGCGAGGCGATCCTGCAGCTCGAGGCCGAGGGCCTCGTCACCTTCGGCGCCAATCGGCGCCCGGTGGTGACGACGCTGACGGTCAAGGAAATCCTCGAACGCTTCGAGATCCGCATCGCACTGGAAGCGCTGGCGATCGAGCGCGCCGTGGCGCGGCTTACGCCCGCTATCTTCAGCGAGCTCGAACTGCAGCTTGTGCGCATGGATCACGCGGCGTCAGACCCCAGGCGCTGGCTGCGGCTGCACGACGAATTCCACGACATGATCTACGTGCACGCCGAGATGCCGCAGCTCATGGAGGAGATCCATCGCCTGCGGCAGTCCATCCGGCCGTATCTCCTGATGTACATCGATCTCTATCAGGGACCGGAGATGCCGGGCGTCGAGCACACCTCGCTGCTGCGCGTCCTGCGCACCGCGGATCCTGCGGCCGCGCGAAGCGCGCTGACCGAACACATCCGCAATGCCGGCGCCGGCGTAGTCTATTTTCTCATGAATGGGCAGATGGCGCCTTTGCCATCGGACAAGCAGAAATCCATTCAACAACCGAAGGTAGGTTCACAGTGAGCAATTCCAAGGCACAGCGTCGCGAAATTTCGATTCCGGGCCTCAACCCGCCGATCAGCCACTACTGCGACGCCGTTTCGTTCGGCAACATGCTGTTCATTTCCGGCATGGCGCCGCTCGACGAGAACCTCAACCTGATCGGCGGCGACGATGTCGCGGCTCAGGCCGAGGCGGTGTTCGTCGCGCTCGACAAGGTTCTCAAGGCTGCCGGCGCGACCTTTGCCGACGTGCTCAAGGTCACGGTACTGCTGACCGACGTCAACGACCGCACCAAGATCAATCCGGTTCGCCAGAAGTATTTCGGCTCGGCCAAGCCGGCCAGCACGCTCTTCGAGGTCAGCCGCCTTGCCGTTCCCGGCATGAAGGTGGAGATCGAGGCCGTGGTCGGCCTGCCCGGCTGATCGGCCAGCGTTCGCGACTGAGTTTTGGACTCTCTCCGCCGATCGGCGGAGGGAGTCCGATGCTTTTGGGTGCGCCGGCAAGGCAGGGCGAGAGGCGCCGATCCTGGGGCGTCAGCAGGCCGCACACCCGCAATGCCATCGCGCGCCCGCGCGCGAAGGCCGGAATTTCGGCGGACAAGTCCGACCGGACAGATGACGTGATCTGCCTGCTTTGACGTGGCGGTGTCGATCGGCTCCGGCAGGGCAGCCTGCATTTGCGCGACGCGCGCAAAGGCGCAGTGGGTGCCAGAACGAGATCGCTGCGGTCGCGCCGGAAGCAAGCCGCGGCGAGAATCGATCGGCGCGACCGTTGCGTCCGCCCATCGCGGCACGCCTCCTGGGCGGCGACACCGGGTGCTTGTGAAGAAAGGATGGTGGGCGCGACAGGGATCGAACCTGTGACCCCTACCATGTCAAGGTAGTGCTCTTCCGCTGAGCTACGCGCCCATCCGAGGGGTGGTTCTTATCGGCTCACTTTGCCCAAGGCAAGGCCGCCGGCAGGCCGGGCAGTCAGGCCGCGGTCAGCATCTTCTGCACTTCCGTCACCAGCTCGCGCAGGTGGATCGGCTTCGACAGCACCTTGGCCTGCTTCGGCGCGGTGGAATCGGGGTTGAGCGCCACCGCGGCAAAGCCGGTGATGAACATGATCTTGATGTCCGGGTCGAGTTCCGCCGCCCGGCGGGCGAGCTCGATGCCGTCCATCTCCGGCATGACGATATCCGTGAGCAGGAGCTCGAACGGCTCCTCGCGCAGCCGCTGGTAGGCGGACAGTCCGTTATCGTAGGACGTCACGTCGAAACCGGCATTCTGCAGCGCCTTCACCAGGAACCGCCGCATGTCGGTATCGTCTTCCGCCAGCAGGATTTTCGAGTTCATTCCCAACGACCCCAGCCCCGCCGGCCCCACCGGCTCCAAACCGCCTTATAAGACTTGTGCCCGGTAAACATCGAGTGAACCGAAAGCTTTGCTTGGAATTGTCACCGCGCCCATGGACAATGGACGCTCAACCTGGGGCGGGCGCAGGCCCGCGCCCCGCGGGGCGAGTTTAGCCGATCGGCGCGAGGGCCGTAACGAGCAATGAGCGAACTGCGCGACGAACTCGACCCCCCGTTCGAGATCACCGAGCCGGCGGCCTGCCTCGGGCCGGTCCTGTTCAACTCGCCGCACAGCGGCTCTGCCTATCCCCGCCACTTCCTCGCCGTCACGCGCCTCGACATCGCGACCCTGCGCCGCTCGGAGGACTCCTTCGTCGACGAGCTGATCGCCGGCGTGGTGGCGCAGGGCTATCCGATGATGCGCGCGCATTTCCCGCGCTGCTATGTCGACGTCAACCGCGAGCCCTACGAGCTCGATCCGCGCATGTTCGAGGGCCGCCTGCCCTCCTTCGCCAACACCCGTTCGATGCGCGTGGCCGGCGGGCTCGGCACCGTGGCGCGGGTGGTGGGCGACGCTCAGGAGATCTACGACCGCCGCATCCCGGTCGACGACGCGCTCGCCCGCATCGAAAGCCTGTACAAGCCCTATCACCGGGCGCTGCGGCGCCTGTTCACGGCGCTGCATCGCCAGTTCGGCGCCGCCGTCCTGGTCGACTGCCATTCGATGCCGTCGAATGCCGGCCACCGCGACGAACGCTCCCGGCCGGAATTCGTGCTCGGCGACCGCTACGGCACGAGCTGCGTCGACGTCGTCACCGACGTGGTGGAGGACACGCTGCGCGGCCTCGGCTACACCGTCAGCCGCAATAAGCCCTATGCCGGCGGCTTCATCACCGAGCACTACGGCAATCCGGCCGCGGGCCTGCACGCCATCCAGCTCGAGATCAACCGCGCGCTCTATATGGACGAGCGCCGCTACGAGCAGATCGCCGGCTTTGCCCGCGTCGCCGCCGACCTCGAGCTCGTGGCGCGGCGACTCGGCGAAATCCCGCTCGACGCGCTGCGGCCCTATCGCGCCGCAGCCGCGGAATGACAGCAAGACCGACAAAGACCGGTCGGCCAAAAAAAAGGGGCCGCTCGCGGATGCAAGCGGCCCAAGTCTAGGGAGGAAACGCCCAAGGAGGGCAGCGGTAGCTCTCGCTACCGCATTGCAATAACCTACACCGCGACGCACAAAAATCAAGGGGTTAAGACGCTAACCCCATGATTTTTTGCATGGCTCAAATCCGGAAAAATCGAGCAATTGCGTGCGGATTGACCGAGTTTGTGGCGAAAACGCCACAGAACTGCGTCAAATGGCTAGATTAGGGCGGTCCAGCTCTGCAATTTTGGAGCATATTGTCGCGGGTGGTATCGGCGCCCCGACAGCAGCAAGGCCGGTTGCCGGCCGGGGGAAAGAATGACGGCGATCGATTTCACCAGCTTCGTGGACCAGCTCGCGGCCGCGTCGGGGGACACCATCCTGCCGTTCTTCCGGACCGCGCTGACGGTGGAGAACAAGAAGGCGGCCGGCTTCGATCCGGTCACCGCCGCCGACCGCGCCGCCGAGAACGCGATGCGCGCGCTCATCCGCAACAGCTTCCCGGCGCACGGCATCCTCGGCGAGGAATACGAGAGCGAGCGTGCCGACGCCGAATACGTCTGGGTGCTCGATCCGATCGACGGCACCAAGTCGTTCATCTCCGGCATGGTCGCCTGGGGCACGCTGATCGGGTTGATGCGCTTCGGCGAGCCGGTGTTCGGCATGATGCACCAGCCGTTCACGCGCGAGCGCTTCTCCGGCGACGGCGGCGCGGCGCGCTATCGCGGGCCGGCCGGAGACCGCGACCTGCGCGTCCGTCCGTGCGAATCGCTGCGCGATGCGGTGCTGTTCACGACGTCGCCGCTCCTGATGAACGAGGCCGACCGCGCCGTCTTCCGGCGCGTCGAGAACGAGGTGAAGCTGTCGCGCTACGGCGGCGATTGCTACGCCTATTGCATGCTCGCCGCCGGCCAGATCGATCTCATCATCGAGACCGAGCTCAAGGCGCACGACATTGTCGCGCTGATTCCGATCATCATCGGCGCCGGCGGCATCGTCACCACCTGGGAGAACGGGCCGGCGCAAGGCGGCGGCCGCGTCGTCGTGGCCGGCGACAGGCGGGTGCACCAGGCGGCGCTGGCCATGCTTAACGCCTAAGCCCCTGGAAGCGGTACGATTTTCCCGACAGACGGCGGCGGAAAAGGCTCTCCCCACCATAATTCTGCCAAGCCCGCCGGACCTTCTTGACTCCAGCGCCGCGTCGGTGCCGGAATCCGGTATCGGCGCGTTCAACGGGGAAACCAGCCGTCAGTAATGTCCGACTCGTTCGTATTACCGGGTTTGCGTGAGCGCATTCTGTCGGGAGCGTGGGTCGTGCGCGTCCCGGCTCTGCCACTGCCCGGCAACATCCGGACGCTGGCCATCGCGACCGCCGCTGCGGCGGTGATCGCGGGCGCGGTGACGTGGGTGGAAGGTGCCTATGCTCCGGCGATGCCGGACACGGCTGCGCCCGCGTTCCCGCTCGCCGAAGAGACGCCGCCACTCGCCACCACGACCGTCGACAAGACCCACAGCGAAATCGACACGCTCGCCGGCCTGCGCAGCGACCCGAGCCTGCATCTCGACGTCGCCTCCGCCTGGCGGCCGGCCGGCGGTCTCGGCATCCTGATATCGTCCTCGGCGGCGCCGGACGATCGCGTCGCGATGCTGGCGATGCCGGCGCCGATCGTCGCCGCGCCGAGCGAGCCGCAAACCGCCACGGCCGAGGTCGAAGCCGAGGACGTGCCGCTACCGCTGCCGCGCGCCAATCCCTCCGCCGTCGCCGCCGTGCCGGTGCGGCCGAAGGCGGCCGCGCCCGCCGCTGTCGCCGCCGCGCCCGATGCGGCTACGCAACCGGCGCAGTCGCGCTCCGGCGGCTTCTTCGGCATGATCGAGCGGTTCTTCACCCCGCAGCACAATGCAAATGCCCGCGTGGTGCTCGCCTCGAACCCGCGCACGGCGATCTACGACATCAGCGCGCACACGGTGTACATGCCGAACGGCGACGCGCTCGAGGCGCATTCCGGCCTCGGCGAATGGCTCGACGATCCGTCCTCGTTCAATCGCAAGGATCGCGGCGTGACGCCGCCGAACACTTACAAGATCTCGCTGCGCGAGAAGCCGTTCCACGGCGTCAGGGCGCTGCGGCTGACGCCGGTCGGCGACGCCAACATGTTCGGCCGCGACGGCATGCTCGCGCACACTTACATGCTCGGCGAGAACGGCCAGTCGAACGGCTGCGTGTCGTTCAAGGAATACGAGAAGTTCCTCGCGGCCTATAACAGCGGCGAGATCGAACGTCTCATCGTGGTGCCGCGGCTGACCGCGACCACCGCCTACGCGCAGGCGGGCTCGTCGAGCTAATAGCGCGGCGTGCCCGGCACGAAGGCGTCGAACGCCGCCCAGAACTGGCCGCGATAGATATCGAGCTCCTGCAGCAATTCGTGCTTGGCGCCGGCAAGGATCAGGTGCCGGCCCGCCAGCAGTTGCGAGCCGAAGGCCTCGATCGCCGGCGTCGACACCACCGCGTCGCGTCCGGCGGCCACCATCAGGATCGGCTGGCGGATGCGGCCGGCATAGCTCGGATCGGCGAAGCGCTTCATCGCGCGGAGCGCGGCGTCGGCCCAGGCGACGGTCGGCGGCCCGAGCCCGAGGTCGGGCTCCTCTTCCAGGATCGCGGCGTTGCGCGCGAAGCGCACCGGATCGGAGGTGAGCACGTTGCCGATGAAAGCCTGGTTGGCCTCGGTCGCGGCCTCGCGGCCGCTCGGCACATAGGCCCTGCCGCCACCGAACAGACGAAGGACACGCGCCAGCGGGCCCGCGACCGCCATCTTGGCCTGCGAGGGCAGCGCGATCATCGGCGCCGAGAGCACAACGCGCTCGAACCAGCGGCTGCCGTCGTGGCACGAACGGATGGCAATGGCGCCGCCCATCGAATGACCGAGCGCGAAGATCGGCGGCGGGCAATCCGGCAGCACGACCTGCTCCATGATCGCTTCGAGATCGGTGGCGAATTCGGAGAAGTTGCGCACATGCCCCTTGCGCCGGTCCGACAGCGCCCGGTCGGACAGGCCCTGGCCGCGCCAGTCGAAGGTGGCGACCGCGAACCCGCGGGCGCGCAGGTCGCGCACCGTCTCGAAATATTTCTCGATGAATTCCGCGCGGCCCTGCAGCAGCACCACGGTGCCTTTGCGGCCGGGCGGCGGCGCCCAGCGGGCGAAGCGCAGGCTGACGCCGTCCGGCGTCTTGATGGCGCCGGTGACGACCTGGTCGGGAACCGGATTGGCGGGGATGGAGATGAGCTTCATGGGCGCCTGCGAGGCCGCGTCGGCCCCATGCCAAGGCTTATAGCAGGCCACGAAGCTTGCTCAATCGCGGCGGCCTCGTCAATATTCCCAAGTTCTTTCATAGGCTTGCCAAAGGCGGCCGCCCCCTTGAACGGCAAAGTGGCGGTTCTTACATCTTCTGTCGCACAGGCCCATCACGGCTGTGCACGGTCTGGCCCGGCCATCCGGCGGGCCACCGCATGTCGCTCAACAAGGAGGATATGCCATGCGTACGTTCGATCTTGCTCCCCTTTATCGTTCCACCGTCGGTTTCGACCGCCTGTTCTCGATGCTCGACGGCTTCGAGTCCGCTCCGGGCTACCCGCCCTACAACATCGAGCGCACCGGTGAGAACGACTACCGCATCACTATTGCCGTCGCCGGCTTCGGCGAAGGCGACCTGTCGATCGAGGCGAAAGAGAACACGCTGACGGTCAAGGGCGCCAAGCAGGCGAAGGACGAGCAGACCGGCGAGGTGCTCTATCAGGGCATCGCCGCGCGCGCCTTCGAGCGCGTGTTCCAGCTCGCCGACTACGTCGTCGTCAAGGCGGCCCGCCTCGAGAACGGCCTGCTGCACATCGATCTCGCCCGCGAGATCCCCGAGGCGAAGAAGCCGCGTCAGATTCCGATCGGCACCGGCGCGACCCAGCCGCAGGTGATCGACACCAAGGCGGCCGCTTAAGCCTCCGACAATCTCCGAAACGCGAAGCGCCCCGGATGCCCCGGGGCGCTTTTCGTTTGCGGCGCCGCTTGCTAGCAAGGCAGCCGCCTTTCGCCGCGCCGCGCGGCCACCGGGGACCGTGCCATGACTCGCCACCAGCGCCGCGCCGCAGCGGACGGACCCGACGACGCCACCACGCGGGCGATCGTCGAGACTTACGACCGCGCGCGGCTGGCGCAGGAGCGCGGCGACTTCGCCGCGGCGGCGCAGCTTTGCAAGAAAGTGCTGGCCCTGTGGCCGACCCATGCGGCCGCGCGCGACCGGCTCGGCTTCGTCTATCTGCAGCAGGGCAAGCCGGCCAAGGCGGCCGAGCACTATGCCGAGCTCGTGCGCACCGTGCCGCAGGTTCTTCTGCAATTCGACCGCGTTCTGGCGACGATCAAGATGCTGACGCCGGAGCTCGCCGCCGCGCTCGACCGGCCGGTCGGCGACGACGTCCTCGCCTCGCCGGCCTTCCGCGCCATCGCGTCCAATCCCTATCTGCGCGCCGTGCTCGAATCGACGCCGGTTGTCGACCTCGCGCTCGAGCGCTGGCTGACCGGCGTGCGCGCCGCGATGCTGAAGGCCGCGCTCGCCGGGACAGGCGTCGAGGACATCACGCTCGGCTTCGCCGCGAGCCTGGCGCAGCAGTGCTTCATCAACGAATACGTCTTCAGCGTATCGCCGCACGAGGCGGAAGGCGTCGCGCGGCTCACGGCGCAGACCGGCGCCGTCGCGCCGCTCGCGCTCGCCGTGCTCGGGGCCTATCGCAGCCTCCACACCTTGCCTGGCGCCGAGGCGCTGGCGGCGCGGCGCTGGCCGCCGGCGGTCGCCGCGGTCGTGACGCAGCAGATCGCCGAGCCGATCCGGGAACGGGAACTGCGCGCCACCATCCCGCAACTGACGCCGATCGGCGACGGCGTCACCGCCGAAGTGCGGCAGCAGTACGAGGAGAACCCCTACCCGCGCTGGGTGCGCCTCGGCGTGCCGCCGGTGCCGCTGCGCGTGCTCGACGATTTCCTGCGCCAGCTCTTTCCGGCGACGCCCTTCCGTCCGACCGGCGCGCGCGACAGGCTCGACGCGCTCGTCGCCGGCTGCGGCACCGGCCGCCATGCGCTCGACGTCGCGCAGGCTTATCGCGGCGCGCACGTGCTCGCCGTCGACATCAGCCTATCGAGCCTCGCCGCCGCCAAGCGGCACACGCCGCCCGCGCTCGCCGACAAGGTGGAATTCGGCCAGGCCGACATCCTCGCGCTGGGCGGCCTCGACCGCCGCTTCGATCTCATCAACTCGACCGGCGTGCTGCACCACATGGAGCGCTCGCTCGACGGCTGGCGCGAGCTCATCAAATTGATGAAGCCTGACGGCGTGATGCAGGTCGGGCTCTACAGCACCTATGCGCGGCGCGACGTCGTCGCCGCGCGCGGGCTGATCGCGGCGCGCGGCTATCCGCCGACGCCGGAGGGCATCCGCTCGCTGCGCGAAGACCTGATCCGCGAGGGCAAGCCCTACGCCTTCATGCGGCTCAACGACTTCTTCACGGTCAGCGAATGCCGCGACCTCCTGTTCCACGTACACGAACGCCGCTTCACCATTCCCGAAATCAAGGCGTTCATCGACGGCAACGGCCTCGATTTCATCGGCTTCGAGTTCTCGCCGCCGGAAGCGCACCGCTATCATCACGACGTCTTCGCGCGGAACGGCTGGGCCGCCAACGATCTCGGCCGCTGGGACGCCTACGAGCGCGAGCACCCGGAGGTGTTCGCCGGCATGTATATCTTCTGGGTGCAGAAGAAGTGACGGCGAGACTTCTCGCCGTCATGGCCGGCCACGCCTTCTGATTAGCAGAGAAAGACGTGGATGGCCGGGACAGGCCCGGCCATGACGATACGGCTCACGTCACCGGCGCGGGATTGAACAGCGCCAGGGAATTGGCAAGCCCGTGCGTCTCGGCCCAGGTCTTGCGGCCGGACGCGGTCTCGAGCAGCAATTTGAACAGGGCCCAGCCCATCTCCTCGATGGTCGCTTCGCCGCGCGCGATCGGGCCGGCGTCGAGATCCATGAGATCGTGCCAGCGCCGCGCCAGTTCGCTGCGCGTCGCCACCTTGACCACCGGGCACGTCGCCAACCCGTAAGGCGTGCCGCGGCCGGTGGTGAAGACGTGCAGGTTCATGCCGGCGGCGAGCTGCAGCGTGCCGCAGATGAAATCGCTCGCCGGCGTCGCCGCATAGTTCAGGCCCGGCACGCTAGCGCGCTCGCCCGGCGCGATCACGCCGGCGATCGGCGCCGTGCCGCTCTTGATGATCGAGCCCATCGCCTTCTCGACGATGTTGGACAGGCCGCCCGCCTTGTTGCCGGGCGTCGTGTTGGCGCTGCGGTCGGCGCCGCCGCGCGCCAGATAAGCGTCGTACCAGGCCATCTGATCGACGAGCTGCCGCGCCACCTCGGGCGAGGCCGCGCGCGCGGTCAACTGGTCGATGCCGTCGCGCACCTCGGTCACTTCGCTGAACATCACCGTGGCGCCGGCGCGCACCAAAAGGTCGGTGCAGAAACCGACCGCCGGATTGGCGGTGACGCCGGAGAAGGCGTCGGAGCCTCCGCATTGCGTGCCGACCACGAGCTTGGCTGCCGGCACGGTCTCGCGCTTGCGCGCGTTCAGCCGCTGCAGATGCTGCTCGGCGGTCGAGACGATGTCGTCGACCATGGAGCCGAAGCCGACATGCTTCTCGTCCTGCAGCCGCACCTGGCTCATCGCCGGCACGGTGCCCGGCGGCATCAGGCGCTCCGGCTGCA
>Ga0182749_1000825_pt1 | contig 26219 bp, 24 predicted proteins | sample eDN3rd37CKraftMG_FD_128875 | JGI IMG/M metagenome (GOLD analysis project Ga0182749, IMG submission 128875) | Enriched Miracle-Growth compost microbial communities from Emeryville, California, USA - eDNA 3rd pass 37_C Kraft MG (version 2) (version 2) ...
ATGCTCGTCCTTCATCCTCCCCGTGACGACGCCCGGACCGGGCGGCCCGCCATCAATGACGCGGCAGGACGCCATGATGTTCCATGCGCCGTCAATGGGGTCGCTTCATTTTCCGTCCGCCGGAGAGGGACCGGAATCGACGATCACCGTGATCCCGCCGCCCGTGCGGATATCCGGCGAGGCTGCGATGTGGCGCCGGATGACGGCTCCGGTCAGGATCGAAGGCCCTCCGGCCGATCGACGTCCGTTCGCCTCCATTGCCGCCATCGTTCCGCATCCCCCGGCTGAACGGGATGCCGCCTCTCAGCGCTTCGCCTTCGCCTTCACCTTTTCCGGCACCAGCCTGCGGAAGCGCTTGATCTGGCATTCGCCCCCGGCGCGCGAGCGGATCGCGTCGCGTCCGGCGCAGATCTGCCCGTCCCGCGTCGGCCGGATATAGAAGCCCGAATAATAATCGAGCGCGGGGCACGCCTGCTCCAGCTCGGCGCGAAGGCGCTGGCCGCCGCGATAGATGATATCGATGCTGTCGGGCTTCAGCACGGCGGCGGCCGCCACCCCTTCCATCGGCTGGCAGCGGTCGGCCTTGCGTTCGTGCAGCACGATGCGCGGCGGGGGCGTCGCGCGCGTCGGCACGCGGACGACGATGCTCTCCTGGATGGTAAGCTGGGCATATTCCGCTCGCCCGGTCGGCGGCGGCGGCGATGACGACGGCAATGGGATCGCATCGGCGACGAGCAGCACGGCGACGAGGCCGGCGAAGATCATGCGGAACAATCCATGGCAGTGGAAAGGGGATTCCCCGGCAAGCTTGAACAGAGGATTAATCTGGCCCGCCCCGATATTGCCGCGTTCGGCGCGGCCCGGCTATAGGGTCTCCCGTTATGGACGCCCGCACGTCATGAACCTGAACCGGCCGGACGCGGCGTTGCTGGAGGCGCTGGCCCGCCGCCTGGGGCCGCGTGGCTTCACCACCGCGCGCGAGGATGTCGAGCCCTGGCTGACCGACTGGCGCGGCCGTGTGCGGGGCGAGGCGGCTGCGCTGCTGTCGCCCGCCGATATCGATGAGGTGGCCGATGTCGTCGCGATGGCGGCGGCCGGCGGCGTCGCGATCGTGCCGCAGGGGGGCAATACGTCGATGGTCGCCGGCGCGACGCCCCCGGCCGACGGCGCCGCGCTGCTGCTTTCCACCCGGCGGATGCGGGCGATCCGCGCGATCTCGGCGGCGGACGGGATGGCGGTGGCCGAGGCGGGCGTGATCCTGAGCGACCTGCACGACGCGGCCGCCGCGCGGGGGCTGCGCTTCCCCCTGTCACTGGCGGCGAAGGGTTCGGCGACGATCGGCGGGCTCGTCTCCACCAATGCGGGGGGCACGCAGGTGCTGCGCTTCGGCCCGATGCGGGCGCTGCTCCTCGGAGTCGAGGCCGTGCTGCCCGACGGATCGCGCTTCGAGGGGCTGTCGGCGCTGCGCAAGGATAATCGCGGCTATGACCTGCGCCAGCTTCTCGCGGGCGCGGAGGGCACGCTGGGCATCGTCACGGCGGCGAGCCTGCGGCTGGTTCCCGCGATCGGCCGGCGCGCGGTGGCGTGGGTGGGGCTCGCCTCGCCCGAGCAGGCGCTGTCCCTGCTCCGCCGGATCGAGGCGGCGGCGGGAGAGGTGGTCGAAAGTTTCGAGATCCTGCCCGAGGACGGGCTCGCGCTGGTGCTGCGGCACATACCGGCCACGCGCGCGCCGCTGGCGGGGCGCCATCGCTGGCATGCATTGATCGAGGCGGCCGCACCCGCCGGCGCGCCCGATCCGGGCGAGGCGCTGGGAACCGCCATCGCCGCCGCGATCGAGGATGGCGGGGCGCGGGACGCGACGCTCGCGGCGACCGAGGCGCAGGCCGACGCGCTCTGGATGCTGCGCGAATCCATGTCGGAGGCGGAACGGATCGACGGCCTGGCCGCCAAGCACGACATTTCCGTGCCGGTGTCCGCCATGCCGGGCTTCATCCTTTCCGCGCGGCGCGAGGTGGAGGCGGCGTTCGCGGGCGCGCGGGTGCTTGCCTTCGGCCATCTCGGCGACGGCAATGTGCATTTCAATGTCCGCGCGCCGGCCCGCGGGGACGATCGCGCATGGCTCGCGGCGGAAGGGGCGGCGGTCAGCCGCATGGTCCACGACCTGACGGTGGCGGCGGGCGGCTCGATCTCCGCCGAGCATGGCATCGGGCAGACCAAGCTCGCCGAATATGCGCGGCTGGGCGATCCCGTCCGGATTGCGGCCCAGCGCGCGATCAAGCGGGCGCTCGATCCGCGCGGCATCATGAATCCGGGCAAGCTCGTGCCCGGACTCTAGGCGTCGGGAAGGGGACGGGGACCGCGCGCGATATGCTTGCCTCCGCCGTCCGGTCGCCATAGACGATTGGTTCCGAACGGCCCGGCATTTCGCGGCGGCGCCTGTCGAACAGGTTCAGGAGAATGACGATGGCGTCCGCGCCGGCCAACCAGCTTCCGCTCTTCTACAACGAGATCCAGCCGCTTTCGAGCAACATCCATTCGGACTGGAAGGCCAAACGGGCCGATACCGCGCCTTTTCTGGCCAACGCGCATGCCATCCCGCTGACGGTCGAGGAGTTTCCGCTCGCCAGCCGTCATTTCCCGATCGTGTTCGCGTCGGGCAGCAATCCGGTTCCGCTGGCGCTCATGGGGCTGAACGAGGGGGTCAACATCTTCGTCGACGACGAGGGCAAGCTGACCAGCGAGATCTACGTGCCCGCTTATGTGCGCCGCTATCCCTTCATGCTGGCGCGGCTGCGGCCCGACAGCGACGATCTTTCGCTCTGCTTCGATCCGACGGCGGACGCGATCGGCCCCTATGAGGAGGGCGACCCGCTGTTCGAGGACGGCCAGCCCGCGGCCGCCACGCAGAATATCCTGGGCTTCTGCGAACAGTTCGAGCAGGCCGGCCAGCGCACGGCCGCGCTGATGAACGAACTGGCCGAATACAAGCTGCTGATGGAAGGCGAGGTGGCGATCCAGCCCGAGGGCGCGCAACAGCCTTTCGTCTATCGCGGCTTCCAGATGGTGTCGGAGGACAAGCTGCGCGAGCTGCGCGGCGATCAGGCGCGCAAGCTGATCCAGTCGGGCGCGCTCGCGCTCATCTACGCGCATCTTTTCTCGCTGAGCCTGATTCGCGATATCTTCGGCAAGCAGATGGCGCTCGGCAAGGTGCCGGTGCAGGCCATCCAGCAGGGGTGATGCATGGGCGTTGACGTGATGGCGAGGGACTCCATGTCCGGATCGGCGGGCCGGGCGCGCTACGGCCGCGTGGCGATCGCGTTCCACTGGACGATCGCGGCGCTCATCATCGTCAACATCCTGATCGGCATCTTTCACGAGGACCTGGCCAAGCCGCTGGCGAGCCTGCTGATAGGCTGGCACAAGGCGATCGGCATCGTCGTGCTCGTGCTCAGCATCGGCCGGCTCGCCTGGCGGCTGGCGCACCGGCCGCCGCCGCTTCCGCCTTTGCCGCGCTGGCAGGTGGGGGTGGCGCATGCGCTCCACTGGGGCTTCTATTTCCTGATCATCGCCATGCCGGTTTCGGGCTGGTGGATGAGCTCGGCGGGAATGAAACGGTGGCCGATCGATTTCTTCGGCCTGTTCGAGGTGCCTTATCTGCCCGTGACTCGCGGGCCCGAAGGGGCAGGGGCGGCGTTCCACCAGTTCCATGTCGTCGCGGGCTGGACGATGGGGGCGCTGGTGCTGATCCATGTCGGCGCCGCGCTCCGGCATCATTATATCGATCGAAACAATGTTCTTGCAAGAATGCTGCCCTGGCCACCCGCCCGGCGTTGATTTGCTGTTTCCATAAAAATCGACCGTCTTCGGCTTGAAAGCCCTGGCGATCAGTCTTATCTTGCAATCGATGCGCTGCTCGTGTCCCCCTTTCGCGAGTGCGCATTAGCGCACCTTCGGGTGCGCTTCCTCCCTGAACCTTGGCCACCTCGTGCTTCGCACGAGGTGGTTTTTTTATGCCGCGAACCCGGCCGTCGGACGATTCGCGGTTCTGCCTTTTCAGTAGCTTGACGTTCCGGGAGACCTGGCGTCGCGCGCCGTCACTCCGCCGCGAGGTTCGCGGGCTGGGCGGCAAGCTCGTCGGCCAGCGCCGCCGCCATCCGCGCGATGAGCGCGCCGATCCGCGCTACCCCGGGGCCGGGGGTCCGCATATCGGCCGCGAGATAGAGGCTGCGGTCCACCTCGATCTGGATCGCGTGCGTCCCGCGCGCCGGCGCGCCGTGTCGGTCGAGCGTGTAGCCGCCGGCATAGGGGCTGTTGCGCGCCACCGTCAGCCCTTCCGCGCGCGCGATCGCGGCAATCCGCTCGACCAGCCTGTCGGCGGCGCTGCGTCCGAAACGGTCGCCCAGCACGATGTCGGGCGCGCCGCCTGCGTCCTGCGGCGCCAGCGGCGGCATGGAATGGCAGTCGAGCAGCAGCGACGCGCCGAAACAGGCGCGCGCGTCGGCCAGCGCGGCGGCGATCGCGGCGTGCCAGGGGCGATGGTCGGCCGCTATGCGGGCCGCAAGATCGGTCGCGGCAATGCGCGACCGCCAAAGCTCACCCGCGCCCGGCAGGCGGCGGGGGAGGAGGCCGAGCCCGCCGCGCACCTTCGCCGACGTGACGACGTCGCCGGGCTTCGGCGACGGATCGATCATCGCGGGATCGACCTCCCGCTCGTCGCGGTTGAGATCGATCCAGCATCGCGCGCGCCGGGCGACGAAGGCGGTGGCGCCGGCCGCGACCGCGTCGGCCGCCAGCAGGTCGGCATGGCGATCCTCGATCGATTCCAGCCGCGCGATCGGCACCGCCGCCATCGCGCGCAGCGCCCGCGGATAATCCCGCCCGGCATGGGGGATGGCGAGGATCACCGGGCCCGACGGCCGCGCAGGGCCGAGGCGGAGGAAGCTGGGCAGGGCATCGGGGGCATCGGGCATCGGGGGCAGCCTAAAGCGGTTTCCATCCGCACGAAACCGCCTGAATCGTCCGCGCGGAAAAGGGGCGGGAGAGGGCACGCCAGGGCCGGCCTCTGGAAAATGTTAAGGGCTTGTCGCATAGGGAGGCGTCCGGAAAGGGACGCGCGTGGTGGATCGGGGACCGGGAATGATACGCATCCTGCTGGCCGAGGATGACGATTCGATGCGCGACTATCTCTCGCGCGCGCTGGAACGCGTCGGCTATGCGGTGACGGCGGTGGATCGCGGCACGGCGGCGCTGCCGCTGGTCGAGACGAAGAGCTTCGACCTGCTGCTCACCGATATCGTGATGCCGGAAATGGACGGGATCGAGCTTGCCCAGCGCGCGGCGATGATCGCGCCGGCAATGCGGGTGATGTTCATCACGGGCTTCGCGGCGGTGGCGCTGAAGGGCGGCGGCGCGCCCGCCAATGCCAAGGTGCTCTCCAAGCCCTTCCACCTGCGTGACCTGGTGATGGAGGTCGACCGCATGTTCCAGGTGGACAGCGCGACGGGAGCCTAACGTCCCGACACGCCTTTCAGCATGATGTCCACGACCAGATCGGCAAGGCTCCGCGGGTCGATCGCGCCGTCGGGATCGTACCAGGTGTGCGTCCAGTTGATCATGCCGAAATAGAGCATCGTCGTCGCGCGCGGCTGCCCCGGCTCGCGGGAAAAAGATGGGGCGATCTGCGCCAATATGCCGTCCATCGTCTCCAGCAGGTGGCGCTCGGCGGTCACGATCGCCCGGCGGCGCGGCTCGGGCAGCTTGTCCAGATCGTTGACGAGCACCTTGTGACGCGCCGTTGCGTCCCGGTACAGTTCCAGGAATTGCCGGGTCAGCAGCCGCAGGCGTGCCGTCGCGTCGGGCTCGTCGGCGACATTCGCGGCGACGGCGAGCAGCGCCTCGACATGGCCGTCCATGATCGCGAAGAGGATATCCTCCTTCGACCCGAAATAATGGTAGAGCAGCGATTTGGAGATGCCGCACGCGCGGGCGAGATCGGCTATGGAGCAGCCCAGGAAACCGGATTCGGCGTAGAGCTGGGCCGCTTTCTCGACGATGGCTTCCCTTCGCTCGTCATAGTCCGCCGCCTGCGTCCTCGCCACACCGCTCTCCGTCCGTCGTCTTCCCTTATGCGATCCCCCCAATCGCGAACGACTGGCGCGCGGGCAAGCGGTGATTGGCCGATTCAGGCGTCATAGTCGAGTTCGACGTCGTCGGTCAGCGGCACCGCCTGGCAGGTGAGGACATAGCCCTGCTCGACCTCCTCGGCGCTCAGCCCGTAATTGGCCTTCATCGTCACCTCGCCGCGCAGCAGCTTCGCCCGGCACGTCGCGCAGACGCCGGCCTTGCACGCGAAGGGCGCGGGGAGCCCGGCGGCGCGCGCATTTTCGAGGATGCTGCCCTTCTCCGCGTCGAAGGCGAGCGTGCGGCGCCGGCCTTCCAGCGTCACCTGCACCTTGCGCCCGGCGGCCTTCCGCTCCAGCTCGCGCGCCGCCGCCGCCTGCGCGGCCGACATGGCGCCGACGGTGAAGCGCTCGATCAATATCCGCTCGCGCGGCACGCCGGCGCTCTCCAGCCCCGCTTCCACCGCGTCCATCATCGGGCCGGGGCCGCAGATGAAGGCGGCGTCGATCGCGGCTGGATCGACCAGCGACCGCAGCACGTCGCCGATCTTCACGCTGTCGAGGCGGCCGTTGAACAGCTCGACCTCCTCCTCCTCGTCCTCCAGGAAATGATAGATCTGAAGCCGGTCCATGAAGCGGTTCTTGAGCGCGGCCAGCTCCTCCAGGAACATGATCGAGTTGGACGCGCGATTGCCGTAGAGCAGGGTGAAGCTGCTCTCCGGCTCGACGGCGAGCGCGGTCTTGAGCAGCGAGAGGATCGGCGTGATCCCCGATCCGCCCGCGAAGCCCGCATAGGTGGCGGCGCGCGCGGGATCGAACGCCCAGGTGAAGCTGCCATGCGGGGCCATCACGTCGAGCGTGTCGCCGGGCCGAAGCGCCTGGTTCGCCCAGGTGGAGAAGGCGCCGCCCGAAATCCGCTTGATCGCGACGCGCAGCTCCTCCTCATGAGGTGCTGCGCAGATCGAATAATTGCGGCGCACTTCCTCGCCGTCGATCGCGGCGCGCAGCGTCAGATGCTGGCCGGGGGTGAAGCGGAAGGTGTCGCGCAGGCTCTCGGGAAGCTCGAAACGCAGCGAGACCGCATCGTCGATCTCGCGCCGGACATCGGCGATCTTCAGCGGGTGGAACGATGCCGACATCTTGGTCCCCTGGCTGGCCCGGACAGGCTCAATGGCATTTGAAACGGTCGAACGGCTCAAGGCAGCTCCGGCAGCGCCACAGCGCCTTGCAGGGCGTCGAGCCGAAGCGGCTGACCTCCATCGTGTCGGTCGAGCCGCAGCGCGGGCATTCGACCGGCTCGTCCCCGCGCAGCGATCGCGCGGCGGCGCCACGCGGCGGCGGGGCGATGCCGTATTCGCGAAGCCGATCGCGCCCTTGCTCGCTGATCCAGTCGGTCGTCCAGGGGGGAGACAGCAACGTCTCGACCGGCACGAAGGCGAAGCCCGCCGCGTCCAGCGCCACGCGCACCGCCGTCTCGATCGCGATGGTCGCGGGGCAGCCGCTGTAGGTCGGCGTGATCAGCACAGCGGGGGGATCGGCGCGCACGCCGCGAACGATGCCCAGATCGACGACCGAGATCACCGGGATCTCGGGATCGGGCACGGCGGCGAGCGCGGCCATGATCCGGCCTTCCGCGGCGGCGTCGAGCGGGGTGGCGGCGGCGGCGACGGTCATGGCGGCTACCAGACCGCCTCGGGATAGGTGCGCGGCAGGAACTGCATCGTGGCCAGCAGATGGCCCAGATGCTCCGTGTGGTGGCCGATCCGCCCACCCCGGACGGCGCGGGGATAGACGGGGGCGGGAAGGGTCGCTTCCGTCAGCACCGCGTTCACCTTCGCGTCGAAGCCGGGGCGCAGCGCCGTGCGGTCGACGGCGATGCCCTCGGCGGCCAGCGCCTGCTCGACAGGGTCCATGTCGAACATCTCGTCGACGAAGCGCCAGAACCAGTCGAGCCCCTCGATCATCCGCCGCCGGCTCTCCCCGGTTCCGTCGCCCAGCCGGATCACCCAGTCGGCGGCGAGGTCGACATGATAGCGGACCTCCTTCACCGCCTTGGCGGCGATCTCGGCGAGGCGCGGCTCGGCGGACGCGGTCAGCCCTTCCAGCAGGGCATGCCGGGCGGTGGAGAAAAGGAACTGGCGCGCGATCGTCTGCGCGAAATCGCCATTGGGCTGCTCGACGAGCAGGCAGTTGCGGTAGGCGAGCACGTCGCGATGGAAAGCGAGCCGGTCGGCGTCGCGTCCCTTGCCCTCCACCTCGCCGGCAAGGCCGAGCAGCAGCGTCGCCTGCCCGATCAGGTCGAGCCCGAGATTGGCGAGGCCGAGATCGACCTCCAGCGCGGGCGCGTGGCCGCACCATTCGGTGAGCCGCTGGCCCAGGATCAGCCCGTCGTCGCCCAGCCGCAGCAGATAATCGAAGAGGTGCGGGTTCGCGGCCATCAGATGTGCTTCACTTGCGGCGGGATGTCGTAGAAGGTCGGGTGGCGATAGACCTTGGTTTCGGCCGGCTCGAACAGCGGGCCTGCCTGCGCCGGGTCCGACGCGACGATATCGGTCGAGCGCACGGCCCAGATGCTCACCCCTTCGAGGCGGCGCGTATAGGTGTCGCGCGCATGGCGGATCGCCAGCCCGGCATCGGGCGCGTGCACCGATCCGACATGCTTGTGCGACAATCCGCCCCTGGCGCGGATGAACACTTCCCAGAGCGGCCAGTCCTTGCTCACGTCAAAACCTCCCGTTCAGGCCGCTGCGCGCGCCCGGCGCTTCGCTTCATGGGCCTCGGCCGCCTCGCGCACCCAGGCGCCGTCCTCCCAGGCAGCGCGGCGCGCCTTCATGCGCTCCCTGGCCGTCGGGCCTTCGCCGCGCACGACCGCGTAGAACTCCTCCCAGTCGATCGCGCCGAAATCGTAACCGCCCTTCTCCTCATTCCATCGGAGGTCGGGATCGGGGACGGTGAGGCCGAGAAATTCGGCCTGCGGCACCGTCACGTCGACGAATTTCCGGCGAAGATCGTCATTGGTGTCGCGCTTGATCCGCCAGCGCATCGACTGGGCGGAGTTGGGCGAATTGTCGTCGGGCGGGCCGAACATCATCAGCGACGGCCACCACCAGCGATCGAGCGCGTCCTGCGCCATCGCCTTCTGCTCCGGCGTGCCGTTCGCCATCGCCATCATGATCTCATAGCCCTGGCGCTGGTGGAAGCTCTCCTCCTTGCACACGCGGACCATCGCGCGGGCATAGGGGCCGTAGCTGGTGCGCTGGAGCGGCACCTGGTTCATGATCGCCGCCCCGTCGACCAGCCAGCCGATCGCGCCGATATCCGCCCAGGTGAGCGTCGGATAGTTGAAGATGGTGCTGTATTTGGCCTTGCCGGCGTGCAGCGCCTCGATCATTTCCTCGCGGCTGGTGCCCAGCGTCTCGGCCGCGCAATAGAGATAGAGGCCGTGGCCGCCCTCGTCCTGCACCTTGGCGAGCAGCACCGCCTTGCGGCGCAGCGAGGGCGCGCGGGTCAGCCAGTTGCCCTCGGGCAGCATTCCCACGATCTCGCTATGCGCGTGCTGCGAGATCTGGCGCACCAGCGTCCGGCGATAGGCTTCGGGCATCCAGTCCTTGGGCTCGATGAACTCGTCGGCGGCGACGCGCGCCTCGAACGCGGCGACCATCTCCGGATCCTCGCCGCTGATCGGGACGGGGGCCTTCGCATCGGCCTTTTCCAACTCGGTCGTATACATGTGCGCCATCTCCTGCCGCCGATAAGGGGAGAATATAATAAGCCGACCGGCCGGTCAAATAATTTATGCCGGTCAGTCCTCCACGATGGGGCCGCCCACGGTGCGGCTCAGCCCCTGCATTTCGGCGACGATCCGGCCGTCCTCGCCATACACCGTCATCAGGTAGACGCCGGTGCGCCCCCGCAACGCCGTCTCGCGCGCCTCGGCGACCAGCCGCTCGCCGGGGCGGCCGGCGTCGATGAAGGCGATCGTGCAGCTCTGCGCCACCGTGGTGGCGTTGCGCGTGTTGCAGGCATAAGCAAACGCCGAATCGGCCAGCGAGAAGATCATCCCGCCATGTGCCGTGCCATAGCCGTTGAGCATCGCGGGCGTCAGCGTCATCGCCACGCGCGCATAGCCCATGCGCGCTTCCTCGATCGCCAGGTTCCAGGCGGGGCCGGTGCCTTCGCGCGCCAGCAACGTGTCCGCGATCCGCCGGGCGCGCCGGTCCGCCTCCGTCACGATGGCTGGTTCGCCGGGCCTTTCCCCGGACGTCGCGTGCGTCCTGTCCATGGCGGGATCAATATCAGTCGAAATCCGCCTTGCCAATAATTGTTCGATCGGTCATTCTATCTATTGCGGGCGGGAGGGAAGGAGCGCGGGCGTGGCCTATGAATGCATCCGTTTCGAGATCGGCGACGGGATCGCCCGCCTGACGCTCAACCGGCCCGACCGGCTGAACAGCTTCACCGCCGCCATGCACGAGGAGGTGGCTGACGCGCTCGACCGGGTGGCCCATGGCGGCGAGGCGCGGACGTTGCTGCTGACGGGCGCGGGGCGCGGCTTCTGCGCGGGCCAGGATCTGGCCGATCGCGCGGTGGCGCCAGGCGGCGAGCCCGTCGATCTCGGCGAATCGATCGAGTTTTATTATGCGCCGCTGATCCGCCGCATCACCTCGCTCGACATGCCGGTGATCTGCGCCGTCAACGGCGTCGCCGCCGGGGCGGGAGCCAATATCGCGTTCGCCTGCGATATCGTGATCGCGGCGCGCGGCGCGAAATTCATCCAGTCCTTCGCCAATATCGGCCTGATTCCGGATTCGGGCGGCACCTGGGCGCTGCCGCGGCTGGTGGGGCAGGCGCGCGCGCTGGGCCTCGCGCTCACCGGCGAGCCGCTGTCGGCCGATCGCGCCGAGGCGTGGGGCCTGATCTGGAAATGCGTCGACGACGAGGCGCTCGCGGCGGAGGCGGACGCGCTCGCCGCGCGCTTCGCCGCTGGCCCGACGGCGGGGCTGGCCGCGACCAAGCACGCGCTGCGCGCCTCCTCGCTCAAGTCGCTCGACGCCGCGCTGGATGACGAGCGCGACCTGATGCGCCGCCTGGGCCGCAGCGCCGATTATGCCGAGGGCGTCGCCGCCTTCATCGAAAAGCGCAAGCCCATCTTCACTGGCCGCTGAGCCGCACGGAGTCCCGAGCCATGACCGTTCGTACCCTGCAAAGCTTCGTCGAGAATCGCTGGCGGACGGGGGAGGGCGGCCTTGCGCCGCTCCGTTCCGCCGTCACCGGCGAGGTGGTGGCCGAGACCGGCAGCGCCGGCGTGGATTTCGACGCCGCCGCCCGCTTCGCCCGGACGAAGGGTGGCCCGGCGCTGCGCGCGATGACCTTCCATGAGCGCGCCACCATCCTCAAGGCGCTGGCGCAGGCGATCATGGCGCGCAAGGAGGAGCTGTACGAGCTGTCCTTCGCCACCGGCGCCACGCGCGCCGACGGCTGGATCGATATCGAGGGCGGCGCCGGCACGCTCTTCGCCTACGCCTCCAAGGGCAAGCGCGAGCTGCCCAACGAGCGCCTGCTGATCGACGGCGATCCGGAGATCGTCAGCAAGGCGGGCAGCTTCATCGGCCAGCACGTCTATACCTCGTTGCAGGGCGTCGCCGTCCATATCAACGCGTTCAACTTTCCCGTCTGGGGGATGCTGGAGAAACTGGGGCCGACGCTGCTCGCCGGCGTGCCGGCGATCGTCAAGCCGGCCTCGTCGGGCGCGTGGCTTGCCGAGGCGGCGTTCCGCGTCATGATCGATACCGGCCTGCTGCCCGAGGGGGCGTTGCAGCTCATTTCCGGTTCGGCGGGCGATCTGCTCGATCATCTGGGCGCGCAGGACGTCGTCGCCTTCACCGGCTCGGCGGCGACCGCGATGATCTTGCAGCGCCATCCCGTCATCGCGCGGGAATCGGTGCGTTTCAGCGCGGAGCGGGATTCGCTCAACGCCTCGATCCTCGCCCCCGACGCGACCCCCGACAGCCCGGAATTCGATCTGTTCGTGAAGGAGGTCGTCAGGGAGATGACGGTGAAGGCGGGGCAGAAATGCACCGCCATCCGCCGCGCGCTGGTGCCCGCGAAGCTGGCCGACGCCGTGCAGGAGGCGCTGTCGGCACGGCTGGCGAAGATCGTCGTGGGCGATCCCCGGCGCGAGGACGTTCGCATGGGCGCGCTCGCCAGCCGCGCGCAGCTCGACGATGTGCGCGCCGCCATCGCGCGCCTCGCCGAGGTGGCCCCGATCGTCCACGGCGATCCCGCGCATGGCGCGCCGCACGGCGACGGGCTGGAGGAGGGAGCGTTCATCGCGCCCGTGCTGCTGCGCACCGACGATCCCTGGGGCGCGGACGCGGTGCATGAGCTGGAGGCGTTCGGCCCGGTATCGACGCTCATGCCCTATGACGGGATCGACGAGGCGATCGCGCTCGCCAATCGCGGCAAGGGCTCGCTCGCGCTCTCGGTCTTCACCCATGACGGCGCGATCGCGCGCGATGTGGTGCTGGGCGCCGGCGCGTGGCACGGCCGCATCGTCTTCATCGATCGCGATTGCGCGAAGGAATCGACGGGCCACGGCTCGCCGCTTCCCGTGCTCGTCCATGGCGGCCCCGGCCGCGCGGGTGGCGGCGAGGAGATGGGCGGCGTCCGCGGCGTGAAGCATTATATGCAGCGCAGCGCGCTTCAGGGCAGCCCCGGCCTGCTCAGCAAGGTGGTCCGCCAGCAGCTTCCCGGCGCGCCGGTGGTCGAAGGCGAGCGCCATCCCTTCCGCCTGCGCTTCGGGGAGCTGGAGCCCGGCTACAGCATCGCGACGGCGCCGCGCACGGTGACGCTCGACGATATCGAGCATTTCGCCCATTTCACCGGCGACACCTTCTACGCGCATATGGACGAGGAAGCGGCGAAGGCCAGCCCGATTTTCGGCGGCCGGGTGGCGCACGGCTATCTGATCCTGTCCTTCGCCGCCGGCCTGTTCGTCGATCCCGCGCCCGGCCCCGTGCTCGCCAATTACGGGCTGGAGGGGTTGCGCTTCGTCAAGCCGCTCAAGCCCGGCGACAGCATGAAAGCGCTGCTCACCGCGAAATCCAAATCGCTGCGGACGCCGGAGATGGGCGAGGTGCGCTGGTCGGTGCGCGTCACCAACCAGGATGACGAGCTGGTCGCGACCTACGACCTGCTGACCATGAACGCGGTCTGACGGAGCACGGCGGGAAATCATGGCGATGACCTCCGTGCCGGTGCTGGACGCGATCGAGACCGCCTCGCGCGACGAGTTGCAGGCGCTCCAGCTCGGGCGGCTGCGCTGGTCGCTCGCCCACGCTTATGAGGGCAATCCGCGGTATCGCGCGAAGTTCGAGGCGGCGGGGGTGACGCCGGCCGATCTACGCTCGCTCGACGATCTCGCGCGCTTTCCGTTCACGACCAAAGCGGACCTGCGCGACGCCTATCCCTTCGGCTTCTTCGCCGTGCCGCAGGATCAGCTCGCGCGCGTCCACGCCTCCTCGGGCACGACCGGCAAGCCGACCGTGGTGGGCTATACCCGCGCCGATATCGAGACATGGGCGCATGTCGTCGCCCGCTCGATCCACGCGGCGGGCGGACGACCGGGGATGAAGGCGCATATCGCCTATGGCTACGGCCTGTTCACCGGCGGGCTCGGCGCGCATTACGGGGCGGAGGCGCTCGGCTGCGCGGTGATCCCGATGTCGGGCGGGCAGACGCAGCGGCAGGTGCAGCTGATCGGCGATTTCCGCCCCGATATCCTCATGGCGACACCGAGCTACGTGCTCTCGATCATCGACGAATTCCGTCGTCAGGGGCTCGATCCCGCCGCCTCGTCGCTGCGCATCGGCATCTTCGGCGCGGAGCCGTGGACGCAGGCGATGCGCGCGGAGATGGAGGCTGGCCTCGGCATCGACGCGGTCGACATATATGGCCTGTCGGAGGTGATGGGGCCGGGCGTCGCGCAGGAATGCGTGGTGGCGAAGGACGGGCCGACCATCTGGGAAGACCATTTCTATCCCGAGATCATCGATCCGGTGACGGGCAGGGTATTGCCCGACGGGGAGGAGGGGGAACTGGTCTTCACCTCGCTCACCAAGGTTGCGATGCCGATCGTGCGCTACCGCACGCGCGACCTCACCCGCCTGCTGCCCGGCACCTCGCGCACGATGCGGCGCATGGCGAAGATCACGGGGCGCTCGGACGACATGTTGATCATCCGCGGCGTCAACGTCTTTCCCAGCCAGATCGAGGAGCATGTGCTGGCCTGCGCCGCGCTCGCGCCGCATTACGGGATCGAGCTCACCCGTCCCGGCCGGCTGGACGAGATGCGCATCTCCGTCGAGCGCCGTCCGGGTGCGAGCGACGAGGAGACGGGCCGCGACGCCCGGCAACTGGCGCAGCGCATCAAGACGCTGATCGGCATCAGCGTCACGGTGGATATCCGCCCGGACGGCAGCATAGCGCGTTCGGAAGGGAAAGCGGCGCGGGTGGCGGACCTGCGCCCGCGATGACCGGCAGGAAAGGAACGGGAATGTGAAGAAGCTGATCGCCGTCACGCGCCGTTGGTGCGCGGGATTCCCGGCCTGCTGAAGATCGAGGTCACGCGGATCGGGCGCAACCGCGCGGGCGGACATTTTCCGCGCGAGCCGGTTGCGCATTTGGCCGGTAACGCGCATCCGGCCAACGGCGCGGGCATCGGATCAGGCCCAATTCGCACGGAAACGCCCCGGCCTTGCGCGTATATTTCATGCCCGTTTGAAAGGCATGGAGCCACTTTTGTCGATCGAGACCCTCATATCCGCCGAGCATAACGACACGGAGGCGGCGGGCAGGCGCCCGGGCCTGCTGGGCGCGCTGGAGCCCCAGCCGAACGATCCGCTGCTGTCGCTGATCGCCGCCTTCCACCGCGATCCCCGGCCGACGAAGATCGATCTGGGCGTCGGCGTCTATCGCGACGCGACGCTCAACACGCCGGTGATGCGCGCGGTCAAGGCGGCCGAGGGCATCCTGGCGGCAACCCAGACGACCAAGGGCTATATCGGCTCGGAAGGCGATGTCGGCTTCCTGGAGCAGCTTCGCCCCATCGTCTTCGGCGACATGGCGGCGGCCGACCGGCTTGCCGGCGTGCAGACGCCAGGCGGCACCGGGGCGGTGCGGCTGGCGGCGGACCTGATCGTGGCGACGGGGCGCGACGCGCGCATCTGGGTGGGCACGCCCACCTGGACCAATCACGCGCCGATCTTCACCGCCGCGCGGCTGGGCATCGAGAATTACCGTTATTTCGACGTGGCGAGCCAGACGATCCGCTTCGACGAGATGATGGCCGCGTTCGGGCGGGCGCGGGCGGGCGATGTCGTCCTGCTCCACGGCTGCTGTCACAATCCCGCCGGCGCGGACCTCGATCCCGCGCAATGGCGCGCGGTGTCGGACATCGTCGCACGGCGCGGGCTCGTCCCCCTCGTCGACCTTGCCTATCAGGGGTTCGGCCACGGGCTCGACGCCGACGCGGCGGGCGCGCGCATGGTGCTGGAGGCCGCGGGCGAGGGCCTGATCGCCTATTCCTGCGACAAGAATTTCGGCCTGTACCGGGAGCGCACCGGCGCGCTGTTCGCGCTGTGCGCCCGGCCGGGGGACCGTTCGCTCCTGCTGTCGAACATGCTGTCGCTGGTGCGCTCCAACTGGTCGATGCCGCCCGATCATGGCGCGGCGGTCGCGCGCACCGTCCTCACCTCGCGCGAGTTGCGCGCGCTCTGGCACGGGGAACTCGATGCGATGCGCGACCGGATCGTCGCGATGCGCGCGCAGCTTGCCGCCTCGGCGCCGGACCTCGGCTTCATCGTGGGGCAGCACGGCATGTTCTCCATGCTGCCGCTCACGCCCGCGCAGATCGGTCGGCTGCGCGACGAGCATGCCATCTATATGGCCGGCTCGGGCCGGATCAACGTGGCGGGGTTGACGCCGGAAACGGTCGGCCGGTTCGCCGACGCGCTCGCTTCGGTGCGCTGAGCACGAACGCGCGTTTGCCCCGCTGCCGGCCCGGCCGCCGCCGCCGGACGTGAGAATGAGCCATGGGAATGAGCCATGGGAATGAGGATGTCTGAAATGGCCTCTGCCGCCGCCTCTCCCGCGCCGCGCAACCCGCCGGACCCGGCGCATGACTGGGCGCGCGTCGCCTATCTGGTGAACCTTTCGCGCGCGCTGGACGCGATGGAGGAGCAGCGCCTCGTGCCCGAGAAGAAGGTGCTCTATCAATTCTCCGCGCGCGGGCACGACATGGCCCAGATCCTGCTCGGCCTCAGGCTCGAGAATCCGAACGACGCGGCGTGCGGCTATTACCGCTCGCGTCCGATGCTGCTGTCGCTGGGGGTCGATGTCGCCGATGCGCTGGGCTCGGCGATGGGACGCGCCGGCGGCTATTCGGACGGGCGCGATATCGGCGTGGTGTTCAATTATCCCAATCCCCACGGCGCCTCGGCCCTGCCCATGTGCGGCGGGGTGGGCGCGCAATATACGCCCACCGTCGGCTGGGCGCAGGCGATCGAATATCATCGCGAGGTGCTGAAGGACGCCGCCTATGACGACGCCCTGGCGCTCGTGCTGGGCGGCGACGGATCGGTGGCGTCGAACGGCTTCTGGGCGGCGCTGACCATCGCGACGACGCAGAAGCTGCCGATGCTCTTCTATATCGAGGACAATGGCTACGGCATCTCGGTGCCCTCCGCCTTCCAGACGCCGGGCGGGAACATCGCGGCCAATCTCGCGAGCTGGCAGGGGCTGGAGATCGTCAGCGGCGACGGCACCGAGCCGGGCGAGGCCGCGCGCCTCGTCGACCAGGCGGTCGGCCACGTCCGCGCGCGCAAGGGGCCGTGCCTGCTGCGGCTGACCGTGCCGCGCCTTCAGGGCCACAGCTTCCAGGATACGCAGACCTACAAATCGCCCGCTTTCGTCGAGAGCGAATGGCGGCGCGATCCGCTGCCCAAGTTGCGCTCCTGTCTCGTCCCCGCGCTGCTGTCGGAAAAGGAATGGGAGAAGATCGAGGCCCGCGCTTCCGCCGACGCCGAGGCCGCGCGCGAACGCGCCGAGGCGCGCGGCGTCGCCGATCCCGAGACTGTCACGCGCCACGTCTTCGCCGAGCCGGGCGAGCCGCAGGCGATGGGCGGCGCATGGAATGCGGGGCGCACGCCGCCTCCCACCACCGCCGAGCCGCGCCCGGAGGGGCAGCGGATCAATATGGTGACGGCGATCCGCCGCACGCTGGACCATGAGCTGACCCTCAATCCGCGCGTGCTGCTGTTCGGCGAGGATATCGGCCCCAAGGGGGGCGTCCATGCCGTGACCTTGGGCCTTCAGGAGAAATTCGGCGCGGCGCGGGTGTTCGACACCAGCCTGTCGGAGGAAGGGATCGTTGGCCGCGCGGTCGGCATGGCGCTGGCCGGGCTGATGCCGGTGCCGGAAATCCAGTTCCGCAAATATGCCGAGCCCGCGACCGAGCAGATCAACGATTGCGGCACGATGCGCTGGCGCACCAACAGCCGCTTCGCCGCGCCGATGGTGCTGCGCGTCCCCGGCGGCTTCTTCAAATGCGGCGATCCCTGGCACAGCCAGACCAACGAGGTCGCCTTCGTCCACCAGCCCGGCTGGAAGGTGGCCGTGCCCTCCAACGCCGAGGATGCGGTGGGCCTGCTGCGCGCAGCGCTGCGCGGCAATGATCCGGTGATCTTCTTCGAGCATCGCGCCATGCTCGATGACGGATGGGCGCGGCGCGCTTATCCGGGCGACGATTATGCGCTGCCCTTCGGCAAGGCGAAGGTGACGCGCGCGGGCGACGATATCAGCATCATCACCTGGGGCGCGATGGTGCCGCGTTGCGAGGCGGCGGCGGAGGGGCGTTCGGCCGAGGTGATCGACCTGCGCACGCTGATGCCGTGGGACAAGGAGGCGGTGCTCGCCTCCGTCCGCCGCACGCGGCGCTGCCTGATCGTGCATGAGGATATCAAGACCGCGGGCTTCGGGGCCGAGATCGCGGCGGCGGTGGCGGACGAGGCGTTCATGGACCTCGACGCGCCCGTCGCGCGGCTGACCATGCCCGACATTCCCAGCCCCCATAATCCCGTGCTGCTCGACCGGGCGGTGCCGTCGGTCGAGCGCATCCGCGCGAAGATCGACGATCTGCTCGCGTTCTGAGGAAGGCCGCCATGACCGATGCGCCATTGATCGACGTGCTCGTGCCCTTCGAGCAGGAAGGCACCAGGGCCGTCGTGCGTAGCTGGCTGAAGCGGATCGGCGAGCGCGTCGCCAAGGACGATCCGCTCGTCGAGCTGGAGACGGACAAGGTGACGCAGGAAGTGTCCGCCCCGGCGGACGGCGTGCTCGCGGAAATCCTGCTCGACAGCGATGCCGAGGCCCTGCCCGGCGCGCTGCTCGGCCGGATCGGCGCGGCTGCCGGGGCGGGGGCGGCCGTCGGGCCCGTCGCCGCCAACGGAGCGGAGCAGGCGCGCGCATTTGACCCCGCCGCCCCCGCCATCGCCGCCGAGACGCGCCTCTCGCCCGCCGTGCGCCGCGCGGTGCGCCAGCACGCGATCGATCCCGCGACCATCGACGGCAGCGGACGCGGCGGACGCATCACCCGCGCCGACGTCGATCGCGCGATCGCCGCGCGCGGCGGCGTGACGGAGACGCCTGCTCCGGCCCCTTCGGCCGGCGGTGTCCGCGTGGTGCCGCACGACACCATGCGGCTCGCCATCGCCCGCAACATGCTCGATTCGGTGACGGTGGCGCCCCATGTCACGGCGGTGTTCGAGGCCGATTTCAGCGCGATCATGGCGCATCGGCGCAAGCATAAGGAGGCGTTCGCGAAGGAGGGGGTGAACCTCACCTTCACCGCTTATTTCGTCGCGGCCTGCGTGGCGGCGATGCGCGCGGTGCCCGCCGTGAACAGCCGCTGGCACGCCGATCGCCTCGAGATACTCGACGATATCAATATCGGCGTCGGCACGGCGCTGGGCGACAAAGGGCTGATCGTCCCGGTGATCCGGCAGGCGCAGATATTGTCGCTGCTGGGCATCGCCACGCGCCTCGACGACCTCACGGCGCGCGCGCGCGCGGGCAAGCTCGTCGCGGCCGACGTGCGCGGCGGCACCTTCACCATCTCCAACCACGGCGTTTCGGGTTCCTTGATGGCGGCGCCGATCATCATCGCCCAGCCGCAATCGGCGATCCTGGGCATCGGCAAGCTGGAAAAGCGGGTGGTGGTGCGCGAGGTGGACGGCGTCGACGCCATCCAGATCCGGCCGCTGGCCTATGTCTCGCTCACCATCGACCATCGTTCGCTCGACGGCCACCAGACGAATACATGGCTGTCGAAATTCGTCGAGACGATCGAGAAATGGCCGCTCTGAAAAGCCGCCCCACCGGCCCGTAGCGATTTCCGGGCCGGGGGACAGGCCATCGGCTCAGGGAAGCTCGAAGCCGGGCCCCTTGAACTCGCGCCCCTGCGACATCACGAAATTCACCTTCGTCGCATTGGTGATGTCGTCGAGCGGGTTGCCGTCGAAGGCGACGATGTCGGCCGACTTGCCCGGCTCGATCGTGCCGGCCTTGTCCGAAATGCCCAGCAGCTCGGCATTGGTCAGCGTCGCCGCGCGCAGCACGGCGGCGGGCGTCATGCCGCCTTGCTGGACGAGCAGCACCATCTCGTCGCTCGGCGTGCCGCCGAAATCGGTGCCGACCGCGATCCTGACGCCGTTGCGCAGCGCCACCTTCACCTGACGGCCGATGCCTTCCGGCTGCGCCTCTGGCATGCGCAGCACCTTGTTGCGCGTATTCTCGCTGATCGGCTTGCTGCCCGGCGCCGGATTGCGCACGCGGCGCAGCACGTCGGTCGGCGCCTCCAGCGTGGGCACGAGATAGGTGCCGCGCTCCCGCATGAGCTTCGCGCCTTCATCGTCCAGATAATTGCCGTGCTCGATCGAATCGACGCCCGCGCGGACGGCGGCCTTGATGCCTTCCGCGCCGATGGCGTGCGCCATCACCTTGCGCTTCATCAGGTGCGATGCGTCGACGATCGCGACAAGCTCGGCATTCGTGAACTGCTGGTCCAGCCCGGTGTCGGAATCGTCGACCACGCCGGCGGTGTCGATGATCTTGATCTGGTCCGCGCCCAATTGAATCTGCCGGCGCGTCACCTTCTCGCATTCGCCCACGCCGTCGCACACGCCGCCCGAAAAGGCCGGGGGCGCCAGCGACGCCTGGAAATTGCCGTTGCGGAAATCGCCATGCCCGCCCGTCGTGGTGAGCGGCGCGCCCGAGGCGAGGATGCGCGGACCCGCGACCAGCCCCTGGTTGATCGCGTTGCGCAGCGGGAAGATGATTTCCGGCGTGCTGCCCGCGTCGCGCACGGTGGTGGCGCCGCCGATCACCTTCTCGCGCGCGGTGCGCAGCGCGCTCACCCAGTCGCCGAAGCCGGTGTGGACATGCGCGTCGATCAGGCCCGCCATGACGAACTTGTCGCGCAGCTCGACGACGTGAACCGCGCCCGGCGCCACGCCCGACAGCGCCTCCGGCCCGACGAAGCCGGGGCGGATGGATTCGATCTTGTCATTCCTGACCACCACCGTCACGTCGCGCTGCGGCGCCCTAGACGCATCCGCCATCAGCACGCCGGCATGGATGATGTACCAGCGATCGGCCGCGTGTGTCGCCTTGGGAGCGAGCACCGTATCGGCCTGCGCCGACGCGGGCGCCGAAAGGCCGCCCACTGCGAGGATGGCGACGCCGGCCAACAAGCCATGTAAAATATGCTTCACGTCTCACTCCCTGTTGCAGTCGTTCATTCATTCGGACCGGCGGCGCCTCAGCAGAAATCGAGGCTCAATTCGGTGGTGTTCTTCAGGCTTTCGAGGATGATGCTCGACCGCGACGTGTCGATCTCGGGCGCGGAATGGATCTTCTGGGTCAGGAAGCGATTATAGGATTCCAGATCCCTGGTGGAGATGCGCAGCATATAATCCGCCTCGCCGGTCAGCCCCTCGCACGACGTGACCTCGGACAGGCTCTGCACGCGCTCGCGGAAGCGCTGGACGTTCTCGGGCGAATGGCTGCGCAGCTTGATGGTGAGATAAGCCGAAAAGCCCAGGTTCAGCCGCTCCGGATTGAGCAGGGCCACGCTGCGGCTGATATATTTCTCATTCTTGAGCCGCTGCAATCGCCGCGAGCATTGCGAAGGCGAGAGGTAGACGAGCGCGCTCAGATCGCTGGGGCCGAGATCGCCCTGCTGCTGAAGCTGGTTGAGAATCCTGCGGTCGAAACTGTCCAGACGGCCTTTGGCCATATCCCTGATCCTTCCATCGAGATGGCTGCGGACATACGCCGACATTTGCACCCCACCCGCCGGGCGGCACACGCAGATATCGCAGGAGCCCGGAAACGCCGCAAGACGGTTGCGCGTTCGCGCCGATCCGCGGCGGTGGCCCGCGCCTTTCGGGCGCGGGCCGGTTCATGCCGGTCACTCGATGTTGGTGGGCTTCAGCCCGTCGTCGACCGGCGGCGTCTTGTCGAGCGGCGCGCCGGGATCGGCCTTCTGCGGGGAAACCCCGGTATCGCCGCCAAGCTGCTGCCAGTTCAGCATGGCGTTGTAGAGCATCCGGAACTCGCCCAGATTCTGCCACCGCCAGACCGGGTTGGTGGCGAACATCAGCACGCGGCCCTGGCCCTCGGGCATGTTGATGATCGCGGGACGGTCCTTGACCTCCTTCGAGTTCTTCATGAAGCCGCTCATCACCGACTCCTTGCCGCCCGGAAATTCCATGAGCACCCGGCTCTTCGCCGTCCGGCCGACGGAGAACAGCGAGTTGGTCGCCCAGCGGACCGGCATCGTCGTCTCGGTATAGCCGTAGAAGATCGGGCTGAGCGGCTGGAGCACCTTGGCCTTCACGATCGGGCCGGGGGCGTAGAAGTCCCTGGTCACGGCGCCGACGTTCACGTCGTCCACCAGCCCGAAGGAGGCCGGCACCCCGCTCGCATTGCCAAGCGTGATGAGGGTTCCGCCCTGCTCGACGAACTTGCGCAGCTCCGCGAGCCCCTCCAGCCCCATGCCGCCGCGAATATCCTCCGACGAGCCATATTCGCCCAACGAGGGATATTGCGCGCTCCTGGTATAGGCCAGCGGCTTGCCCTTCATCGGGATATCGAAAACGATGTCCCTGATCGACCGCCCCTGGCTCGGCAGGATGATGACGTCATATCGGGCGCGCAGGTTGCCGGCGCGGATCTGCTCCTTGAAGACCAGATCATAGGGCGTCTCGAAATGATCGAAGGCGTAGCGCACCCAGCCGACATTCTGCGTCGATCCCCAGGTGCTGAACAGCGCCACCCGCGCCACCGGGGCATCGTGCGCGGCGACGCCCGGACTGGCGGAGGTAGAAACCGCCGTCAGCCCCAGCTCCTCGACCGCGGGCCGCAGCCGGTCATAGGCGCTGCCCGGCACGATGAAGGAGCCGGCGGGAACCGTCCTTCCTTCCGCCTTGAACGGCTTTTCGGCGACGCGGAACGCCACGTCCTTCAGCCGGTAGCGCAGCGTCGCCATGTTGACCGAGCCGTTGTCGAGCACGGCGTAGGCCGGCGCGCCCGCATGGCCGATCGATCCGCGTGCGACGAACTGGTCTACCGGCGTGGTCGCGACGTTCAGCACCGACCTGTCGGCGATCTCGACGATGTTGGTGTGGGTCATCAGCCCCATCGTCCAGGCCGCGTCGTCATAGGTGGTGAGGTCGCCCTCGGGATAATTGTCCTGGAGCTTCAGCAGCGTCTTGGCGAGGCGGCCATAAGGCTGGTTCAGCTTCACCACCAGCGAGCCCGCCGGATAGCTGCCCTCCTTCACCTTCACCGGCGCCGTGCTGCGCCCGACCTCGATGCCCTGGAGGCGCAGGATATTGACGACGAACGCCACCCGCGTCTCGTCCGCCTGCCCCGCCGGGATGACATAGGCATAGGGCGCCTTCTCCTCGCCCGCCTTCACCCCGTCGAGGCTTTTCTTGTAGAAATTCTCCAGGATCACGTCGGGGAAATTGGAGGCGAGCTGCAACGCGCTCAGCATTCCCGACTGCATGTAGTTGGTGTTGTTGCGCATCGACCAGACGACCTCCTTGTAGGCCGGCGACGGACGGAACCAGTCGCGCTGGGTCTGGTTGCCGCCGCGCACCCCGGGCTGCTCGCCCGTGTCGACATGGCGCAGCATGGTGGTCGCGCCGCCATTGCCGAACGTCTCGTACATGCGCAGCATGCCGTTGTGGTTCGACGACATGAAGGCGACATAGCCCGGCGACCACGCGTCGACGAAGCCGTGCGTCCACACGCCCGGCATCCCATATTTGGTGAGCTGCGACATCTCGAAATTCGAGAAGAAGGGCAGCTCGCCATAAAGGATCGGATCGAGATCGGGATTCTGGGGCGCCTGGCCGCTATAGGTATAGAGGAACGGCACCGATTCATGCAGCTCGTGCATGATCGGCGGGTGCCATTCCAGATAATATTTCATCAGCTCGCGGGCGCTGGGGTCCGAATAATTGATGTCGCGATTATTGTCGTGATAGATATATTTGCCCCAATAAGGCGGGCCGGCGGGCTTGTTCAGATCGTCCCTCTCGTCGACCAGATGGCGGCGATACCAGTCGACATAACGATCGCGCCCGTCGGCATCGAGCGCGGGGGTGATCGCGACGACGAGATTCTTGCGGATCTTCTCGATCAGCGGGCTGTTCTCGGTCAGCAGGCGATAGGCGAGTTCCATCACCATCTCGGGCGGGCCGGTCTCGGCGCTGTGGAGGCCGGCGGTCATGTGGTAGATCGGCTTGGTCTCGGAGATGATCTGCTTCGCCTGCTCGGGCGTGGTCTTGCGCGGATCGGCGAGCAGGCCGAGGTTGCGCTTGTAGGTGTCGAGCTTCGCCATGTTCTCCGGATCGGAGATCATCACGACGATATTCTCGCGCCCCTCATTGGTTTTGCCGATCTCGATGATCCGCACCCGGTCGGGTGCGGCGGCGGCCAGCTTGCGGAAATAATCGACGATCGTGGCGTAGCCGTGCAGCTTGTCGGGCACGCCGATATGGTCGCCCAGCACCTGCCTGGGCGAGGGAATCGTCGCCGAGACGGGCAGATGGTCCACCAGCGGGCTCACGAATTCCGGGCGCGTGGTCCATTCCTTCACCGCGCGGGCGAAATCGGGGTCCATCTCCTGCGCCGATGCCGGCATCGCCGCGAGCAGCATGGCGCCCGTGACCATCCATCCCGCCTTCAACAATCCCGCCCTTTTCATCGATTATATCCCTTTCAAATGAGGATGTGCTGGCCGCGACGTCCATCCGCGCGGATTCGCCTTTTCACTCACGACGGTTGCAAGAGACCCCTTGCTAGCCCCGATGCGGTATGAGTAAGGGCGACGGCGCGCACGGACATCGCATTTTTGAGACACCCATGAACTATTATCGCAAACGAACGTCAACCCAAGGGGATTTTCCGCGCAAATCGTGCAGGTGGCTATCGAACCATGCACTGAATCGCGGCAATTTCGGCAATTGATGCTCGATCCAGGTTGACGCCACTCCTGGGCTGTTACACTTTCGGCAATCAAAAAAATCAAGGTTGCGGTCGAAAGCGAAGCAAAATTACCGCCGCTCTGGCGACAGCTACCGTCGACGATCCTGCCATTGGAGAAAAAATCGCGGCCGCGCGCATGTTCGCGGACCGGTGGAAAGCATGCGGCGGATGGGATGAGATGCGGGCTTTCCGCCCGAGGTCAGGGGCGTTCCGCATCCGCGGGGCAATCAGGATGAAATGACCTGTCGAAGGCAAAACGCCACGCGGCGGGGAAACGGGGAGAAAAAGGGAATGAACGCCACCACGAGGACGATCGCGCGCGGGGGGCTGCGCGTCCTGCTGCTTCAGGCCACGATGCTGGGCGGCCTCGCCGCGCCGGCTTTCGCGCAGGATGCGGCGCAGTCTTTCGCCGGCAACGAGGAGATCGTCGTCACCGCGCTGAAGCGCGACACGAAGCTTCAGGAAACGCCGATCTCGATCTCCGCCGTCACCGGCCAGACGCTCGCCAATGCGGGCGTGCAGAACATCGCCGACCTGCATAGCCAGGTCCCCAGCCTCAACTTCGTCGACGGCGGCCCGTCCAACCGGCGCGTCGTCATCCGCGGCATCCAGGCGACCGGCGAGCCGACCGTCGGCGTCTATTATGACGAGACGCCGGTGACCGGCACGGTGGGCGCCAGCAACGACGCCGGCGGCTCCACGCCGGAGCTTCGGCTGTTCGACGTCGAGCGTGTCGAGGCGCTTCGCGGGCCGCAGGGCACGCTTTACGGCTCCGGCTCGATGGGAGGCACGCTCAGGATCATTTACAAGAAGCCGAGCTACGAGCCGGGCGCGGATTTCGATGGCAGCCTGTCCGGCACGCAGCACGGCGGCGCGAACCAGGAGATGAACGGGATGGTGAACGTCCCGATCGTCGACCAGAAGGTCGCCCTGCGCGTCGTCGGCTTCTACAAGCGCAATTCCGGCTACATCGACAACACGTGGCTGCACGTCAACAACATCAACGCCGAGGAAAGCTACGGCGGTCGCGCCATCCTGCGCATCCAGCCGGTCGAGGCGTGGACGATCGACATGGCGGTCTATTACAACAAGTCCTCGGCCGACACGCCGAGCTGGCTGCTGGAGAGCGGCCGCTACAAGACCGACGCGCGCACCCGCCAGATCGTGCGCGACGAGGTGAAGCTCTACAGCCTGACCAGCACCTATGACTTCGGCCCCGTCACCGCGACGGGTGTCGTCTCGTACATGGAGCGCAGCCTCGTCAGCCAGAGCGACACGTCGCGCTACATCCAGGGGGCGAACAACGCCGCGACCTACGGCAAGCTGTGCGCCGCCGGATGCAGCGACCAGTTCGGCGTGCCCATCACGTCGTTCGCGCAATATCAGGCCTTCGTCGACGCGCAGTCGACCAGCTCGCTTTATCCGCAGCAGGATCTGAACGCGCTGACGGCGGAGCTGCGCCTGGGCTCGACCGCGAAGGGGCCG
>Ga0182749_1000829_pt1 | contig 26193 bp, 37 predicted proteins | sample eDN3rd37CKraftMG_FD_128875 | JGI IMG/M metagenome (GOLD analysis project Ga0182749, IMG submission 128875) | Enriched Miracle-Growth compost microbial communities from Emeryville, California, USA - eDNA 3rd pass 37_C Kraft MG (version 2) (version 2) ...
ATGAACCAGCCGAGCCCGCCGGAGCGGGAGGAGACGCCGAACACCAGCTCGGCCGCGATCAGGGTGCGCCAGGCGAAGGCCCAGCCGATCTTCAGCCCGGCCAGGATCGCCGGGAAGGCGGCGGGCACCAGGATGCGGGCGACATAGGTGATGCCGCCGAGGCCGAGATTCTGCCCGACCATGGCCAGCGGCCGCGGCACGGCGCGGAAGCCGGCATGGGCGGCCAGCGCCAGCGGCCACAGCACCGAATGGACGATGACGAACAGCAGGCTGGGCGTGCCCAGGCCGAACCAGAGGAGCGCGATCGGCAGCAGCGCGATCGCCGGCAGCGGGTTGAACATCGCGGTCAGGGTCGACAGCAGCTCGGCGCCCAGCCGGCTGGCGGTGGCCAGCCCGGCCAGGATCGCCGCCGCGACCACGCCGATGGCGTAGCCGGCCACCAGCACCTGCAGCGAGGCCAGGGTGCGGAGCGGCAGCTCGCCGCCGGCCACGCCCTGGCCGAAGGCGGCGACGGTGGTCACGAAGCCCGGCAGCAGCAGCGGGCTGCCGACGATCCGCGCCGCGATCTCCCAGATCGCCGCCAGCGCGGCCAGGATCAGCAGCCGGCGCCAGGCGCCCGTGCCGATCCAGCGGGCGGGCGCTCGGGCCGCGGCCGGGCGCAGCGGCGACCCGGCCTGCAGCAGGCCCTGATAGTCAACCATCGCTGGCCTCCGTCGCGGTGCGGCCGATCTGGTCGGCGATCAGCCCGCCGATCCGGGCCTCCAGCGCGGCGAAGGCCGGGTCGCCCCGGTCCGGGCCGCGGCCGCCCGGCAGGTCGATCACGGCGCGGATCCGGCCGGGATGCGCGGTCATCACCACGATCCGGCTGCCGACCACGATCGCCTCGTCGATCGCATGGGTGACGAAGATGGTGGTGACGCCGGTGGCCTCGCACAGCGCCAGCAGCTCCTCCTGCATCCGGCGCCGGGTCATGGCGTCCAGCGCGGCGAAGGGCTCGTCCATCAGCAGCACCTCGGGCCGCAGCGCCAGGGCGCGGGCGATGGCGACGCGCTGCTTCATGCCGCCCGACAGGGTGTTGGGATACTGGTCGGCCACCCGCGCCAGGCCGATGCGCCGCAGCATGTCGTCGGCGGTCGCCTCGGCCTCGGCCCGGCGGCTGCGCCTGGCCCAGGACAGGGCGGCGACCAGGTTGCGCCGCACCGTCAGCCAGGGCAGCAGCTGCTCGAAATCCTGCAGCACCATCATCCGGTCGGGGCCGGGCCGCGACACCGGCCGCCCGTCCAGCAGCACCCGGCCGGAGGCGGGCGGCAGGAAGCCGGCGATGCTCTTCAGCAGGCTCGACTTGCCGCAGCCGGACGGGCCCAGCAGCACCAGCCGCTCGCCGCGGCGGATGTCCAGGCTGACATCCTCGACCGCGGTGACCGTCCGGCCCTCGACGGCATAGGACAGGGTGATGCCCTCCACCCGCAACGCCGGCGGCTCGGCCATGGTGTCGGGCATCCGGGCGAGGGCGGGCGCCGCCATCTCAGCTGCCCTGCCGGTCGTGCAGCGGCGGGAAGAACAGGTCGCGCCAATCCGCCGTGGTGGTCGCGATCTGGCCGATGCGGTGCTGGAACTCGACGAACTTCAGGACGTTCTCGGGCGTCACGGTGAAGCGCGTGTCCGGGGCGGTGATCAGCCCTTCGACGAAGGCCTCCGGCAGCTTCGAGGATTCCGCGGCGATGTACAGCTTCGCCGCCTCGGCCGGATGGGCCTGGATGAACCAGTCGGCGCGGTCCAGCGCGGTGACGATTGCGGCCACCGTCTTCGGGTTGTCGGCGTAGAAGGCACCGGTGGCGTAGACGACATTGAAGGTGTGCGGCCCGCCCAGCACGTCGAAGCTGCTCAGCACCCGGTGGATCTTCGGGTCCTGCAGCTGCTGGTTCTGGAACGGCGGCGCGCCGAAATTGGCGGTGATCTCGGAGCTGCCGGAGAGCAGGGCCGCCGTGGCGTCCGGATGCGACATGCTGACGGTCAGCTCGTCAAGCTTGGTCGCCTGGTCCTCGCCGAAGGCCTGGGCCGCCGCCATCTGCAGCAGCACCGCCTGGAACCCGACCTTCACCGCCGGCAGCGCGATCCGGTCCTTGTCGGTAAAGTCGGCCAGCGTCTTCACCTGCGGGTTGCTGGTGGTCAGGTAGATCGGCATCGACCCCAGCGAGGCGATGCCCTTCACATCGATCGACCCGCGCGTCTTGGCCCACAGCGTGATCGCCGGCGGCGCACCGGCCGCGGCCACGTCCAGGCTGCCGGACAGCAGCGCCTCGTTCATCGCGGCACCGCCGCTGACCTGGATCCACTCGATCCGCGGGGCCGACAGCCCGGCCTCGGCCACCGCCGCCTCGATCAGCTTCTGCTCCTTGGCCACGATCATCGGCAGGTAGGAGATGCCGAATTGCTGCGCGATCCGCAGCGTGTCGGTCTCGGCCTGGGCCGGAAGCGCCAGGGCAAGCAGCGCCGCGGCGGCGACGAAGGGGGCGAGGAGGCGGGCACGCATGCGGGCGGTCTTTCTGGGCGGCAATAAGACAATAGATTCTGAGGGAAGCGATGAATATCAATCCAATAAATTTGTGTTATATGCCATATAGCAAATTAGTGAAGTAATTTATTGGCGTCGAGTCTCGACCATCACCCGTTACGGCGCCGCGCTCCGGCCGAAAATCCGGGCGTCAGGCCGGGCCGGTTCCGACCGGCGAAGACCTTATGGCGATCGACCTCGCCACCGGCCGCGTCTCCCGGAGCGGTGCCGTGATCGGGCTCGGTGGACTCCCCTCCCGGTCCTGAACCGGTCTCGTGCGGATACGTAACGAGGGTGTAAATCCGACAATAGAATCGCCAGACGGGCTCGCCGACGACATGACGGCTTCTTCCGCCGAATGGCAGCGGTCTCCCTCCGTTCCCAAATATCTCTTGAGGCGGAACGGGCCGAGGCGCATCATTATTTGTGCGGTGCCGATGATTCGGCGTTTCGGTTGTCTCATGCGCCGCACCGCCCGACGGCGCTCCATCGATCGGAAGGAGATCCGATGGACATCGTGACCCTGATCATCCAGCTCGTGGCAGGTGCGGTCGGCGGCAATGTGGCCGGCGCCGCGGTCAAGCAGTACAGCCTCGGCACGGTCGGCAACTCCATTGCCGGCATCATCGGCGGCGGCATCGGCGGCCAGATCCTCTCGGCGCTCGTGCCCAGCCTCGCGGCGGCGGCCTCCAGCGGCAACCTCGACATCGGCTCGATCATCGGCCAGATCGTCGGGGGCGGCGTCGGCGGCGGCATCCTCATGGTCATCGTCGGCATCATCAAGCAGCTGCTCGCCGGCGGCCAGAAGGCGTAACCGGTCCGCGGCGACGCCCGGCCTCCCGCCAGGCGTCGCAACCGGCTTTTCCCGTCCGGCGCCGCTTGCTAGAAGGGGCGCCGGACGGGCCTGTAGTTCAGCGGTTAGAACCCGCCGCTCATAACGGTGTTGTCGCTGGTTCGAATCCAGCCGGGCCCACCACGCTTCGCCCTTCGGGCTACGCGTGGCGCAGCCATGCCGATCAGGCGGCCGATAGAGCTCGGTCGACGGCTTCCGGCTCGCGGTCAATCACGATCAGGAATGAGCGGGCGGGCGCTTCCGGCACACGTCGGCCCTGCTCCCAATCGCGGACCGCGGCAACGCTGAAGCCATAGCGAGCCGCAAATGCCTGTTGGGACAGACCGCGCCGTTCCCGGATGGCTTTGACATCCACGGTGTCAGGGACATGAACGCGGTACGTCGCCGGGTCGGCAGTACCCTTGGCGATCGCCTCGGCGTCCTCCAGCCCCGCCATGATCTTGTCAAAGGCCTTCTTGGCCATGATGCCTCCTTGGCTAACGGACGATCGCCTTCGCCACCGCGGCGAGGGCGGTCTTCTCTTTAGGCGAGAGGTCCGATCGTTCGCCCTTGGAGAAGACGGTCAGCAAATAGACAGGTTGCGACGGCCGAGCGAAAAAGGTGATCACCCGATACCCTCCGCTCTTGCCTTTGCCACGCCCCGCGATCCGCAGCTTTCGGCAACCGCCAGTGCCCTGGATCAGATCACCGGCCTGCGGGTTGGCAGCCAGGGTGAGGATCGCCAGTTCCCGCTCGGCCTCGGTCATGCCGGCATCCTTGGCAGCGGCCAGATAAGCGGCAGTCTCGACGACGGTCTGCACGAGCCGATATATACGGCATTGCCGTAGCAATGGCAACGGCATCTGCGGCAACGCCGTAGAAGCCGTCAGCGCCCCCGCGCCGCCTCGTACAGCGCAATGGCGGCGGCGTTGGAGACGTTCAGGCTGCCGATCGGCCCCTGGGTCGGGAGGCGGGCCAGCACGTCGCAGGTCTCGCGCGTCAGGTGGCGCAGGCCTTCGCCCTCGGCGCCCAGCACCAGCGCCACCCGCTCGCCCTGCACCGCTTCGGCCAGCGTCGCCTCGCCCTCCTCGGCCAGTCCGATCCGGCGGAAGCCCCATCGCCCGAGCGATTCGAGGGCGCGGGCCAGGTTCTTCACCCGCACCAGCGGCACATGCTCGACCGCGCCGGACGCGGTCTTGGCCATCACCCCGGTGACCTCCGGCGCGTGCCGGTCGGTCACCACCACGGCCAGCGCCCCGAAGGCGGCGGCGGAGCGGAGGATGGCGCCGATGTTGTGCGGGTCGGTCACCTGGTCCAGCACCACCACGATGCTGCGCGCGGCTTCGCCCGGCTCGCGCAGCTCCGCCTCGCGGCCGATGTCGTCGATGTCCGGCGCCTCCAGCGGCTTGATCTCCAGCGCGATGCCCTGGTGCACGGCGCCCTTCAGGAAGCGGTCCATCAGCTCGCGCGGCACGATCTCCGGCTCGGGGCGCGCGATCCCGGCCTGGGCGGCCTCGGCCAGCGCCGCGGAGAGATTCGCGAGGCCGGCCTCGGTGCACTGCACCCGGGTGATCACCCGCTCCGGATTCAGGATCGCGGCGACGGCGGCGTGCACGCCGTAGAGATAGCGGTCGGGTTCGCGTGCCGGCGCCCGGCCGGCGGGCGGACGGCCGCCGCCCTGCGGGCGCGGGCCGCGCTGTTCGGGGCCGCGCGGGCCTTGGCGGCCGGCGGCGTCGGGGGCTCGGGGCGGGCGGTTCTGCGGTGTCCGGGTCATCGCCGTCCTCTGCGCTGTTGCGATGCCGGGGTCAACATTGCGATTTTCGCATCACGCATGCTTGACTTCCTCGCCGGGATGTCGATATTCCGCCCCGCCATTCGCCGAGCCGTGCGGCGAAGCCCTGTGGAGGGGTGGCCGAGTGGTTAAAGGCAGCAGACTGTAAATCTGCCCGCATAGCGTACGCTGGTTCGAATCCAGCCCCCTCCACCAAAGCCCGCCTGGCTTCGTGGTCACGGTCAAGGACATGGCGCGTCCCGGGCCACGGGCGGGTGTAGCTCAATGGTAGAGCAGCAGCCTTCCAAGCTGAATACGAGGGTTCGATTCCCTTCACCCGCTCCATCCGGGATCCTCTGGTCCCAACCGCGAACGGATTAAGGTCTTAAGGAATGGCGAAGGCGAAGTTTGAGCGGACGAAGCCGCACTGCAACATCGGGACGATTGGTCACGTGGACCATGGGAAGACGTCGCTGACGGCGGCGATCACGAAGGTGCTGGCGGAGAAGGGCGGGGCGACGTTCACGGCGTACGACCAGATCGACAAGGCGCCGGAGGAGAAGGCGCGCGGGATCACGATCTCGACGGCGCATGTGGAGTACGAGACGGACAACCGTCACTACGCGCATGTGGACTGCCCGGGCCACGCGGACTACGTGAAGAACATGATCACCGGCGCGGCGCAGATGGACGGCGCGATCCTGGTGGTGTCGGCGGCCGATGGCCCGATGCCGCAGACGCGCGAGCACATCCTCTTGGCGCGCCAGGTGGGCGTGCCGGCGCTGGTGGTGTTCCTGAACAAGGTCGACATGGTCGACGATCCGGAGCTCCTGGAGCTGGTGGAGCTCGAGGTTCGCGAGCTGCTGTCGAGCTACGAGTTCCCGGGCGACGACATTCCGATCGTGCCGGGCTCGGCGCTGGTGGCGCTGGAGGATGGCGACCCGAAGCTGGGTCGTGACGCGATCCTGGAGCTGATGAAGCAGGTGGACGCGTACATCCCGCAGCCGGAGCGTCCGAAGGACAAGCCGTTCCTGATGCCGATCGAGGACGTGTTCTCGATCTCGGGGCGCGGCACGGTGGTGACGGGCCGGGTCGAGCGCGGGGTGATCAAGGTCGGCGAGGAAATCGAGATCGTCGGGCTGCGTCCGACGCAGAAGACGACCTGCACCGGCGTCGAGATGTTCCGCAAGCTCTTGGACCAGGGCGAGGCGGGCGACAACATCGGGGCGCTGCTGCGCGGCACCAAGCGCGAGGAGGTCGAGCGCGGCCAGGTCCTGGCCAAGCCCGGCTCGATCACGCCGCACACCAAGTTCAAGGCCGAGGCCTACATCCTGACCAAGGAAGAGGGCGGGCGGCACACGCCGTTCTTCACCAACTACCGTCCGCAGTTCTACTTCCGGACGACGGACGTGACCGGCGTGGTGCACCTGCCGGAGGGCACCGAGATGGTGATGCCGGGCGACAACATCTCGATGACGGTCGAGCTGATCGCCCCGATCGCCATGGACGAGGGCCTCCGCTTCGCCATCCGCGAAGGCGGCCGCACCGTCGGCGCCGGCGTCGTCGCCTCCATCATCGAGTGATGGCGGCTTGAAGATCGCGGGCCCGGAGCCTCGGTTCCGGGCCGGTGAGCGAGAGAGGACCGTACCTCCGCCCCCCGCCGCAAGGCGGAGCGGAAAGGGCGGCCCGGGATGAGAGGGGCGACGGGCGACGAGCCTTGAGCCCCGCGCATGGCGGGCCCGATCACGAAAATGTCACAGCCCCGGATTCCGGGCGTGACATGGGGGTCGGGTTCGGCTATGACACGCGCCTCACCCGAGCCGACCCCGGCTTGGGTGAGTTTTTTTTGGACTGTTCGCGATGTGGGGGCCGGAATGAGCCGGTTTTCCACCTCTCGGCAAGAACACTCGGATACAGAACGATGGACAGTCAGAACATCCGTATCCGCCTCAAGGCGTTCGATCATCGCGTGCTCGACCAGTCGACCAGCGAGATCGTCAACACCGCGAAGCGGACCGGTGCTCGGGTGCGCGGGCCGATCCCGCTGCCGACGAACATCGAGCGCTACACCGTCAACCGCTCGCCGCATGTCGACAAGAAGTCGCGCGAGCAGTTCGAGATCCGCACGCACAAGCGTCTGCTCGACATCGTCGATCCGACGCCGCAGACCGTCGACGCTCTGATGAAGCTCGACCTCGCGGCCGGCGTCGACGTCGAGATCAAGCTCTGAGGCGGTGACGATGCGCTCCGGATTGATCGCCCAGAAGCTGGGCATGACACGGATTTTCGACGCCGAGGGGCAGCACGTCCCGGTCACGGTCCTTAAGCTCGACGGCGTCCAGGTCGTCGCGGTGAAGACCGAGGAGACCGACGGCTACACCGCGGTGCAGCTGGGCGCCGGCAAGGCCAAGGTCAAGAACGTCTCCAAGGCGGTTCGCGGCCACTATGCCAAGGCCCAGGTCGAGCCGAAGAAGAAGCTGGTCGAGTTCCGCGTCAGCAGCGACGCGCTGCTGGCCGTGGGTGACGAGCTGACCGCCGACCATTTCGTGGCCGGCCAGGTCGTCGACGTCACCGGCACCTCGATCGGCAAGGGCTACGCCGGCGTCATGAAGCGCTGGAACTTCGGCGGCCTGCGCGCCTCGCACGGCGTGTCGGTGTCGCACCGGTCGCATGGTTCGACCGGCCAGCGGCAGGACCCCGGCAAGGTGTTCAAGAACAAGAAGATGGCCGGCCATCTCGGTGCCGAGCGGGTGACGGTGCAGAACCTCACCGTCGTCACCACCGATGTCGAGCGCGGCCTGATCATGGTCAAGGGTGCGGTCCCGGGCGCCGAGGGCGGCTGGGTGCTGATCCGCGACGCGGCCAAGCGGCCGGCGCCGAAGGACGTCCCGTTCCCGGGTGCGGTCCGCAAGGCTGCCGCTGCGGCCGTCGAGGCGCCTGCTGCCGAAGCCGGGGCTGTTGAAGCCTCTGGGGCCGACGCTGCCGGTCAGGAGGGCTAAGCGATGAAGGTCGCCGTCAAGACATTCGACAACACGACCGCCGGTGAGATCGAGCTGGACGACAGCGTCTTCGGTCTCGAGGTCCGCACCGATCTGCTCTTCCGCATGGTGAACTGGCAGCTGGCCAAGCGCCGCTCCGGCAACCACAAGACCAAGGGCATCAGCGAGATCAGCGGCACAACCAAGAAGCCCTACAAGCAGAAGGGCACGGGTCACGCCCGCCAGGGCTCGATGCGTTCGCCGCAGTTCCGCGGCGGCGCCCGGATCTTCGGGCCGGTCGTCCGCAGCCATGCGCACGACCTGCCGAAGAAGGTCCGCAAGCTGGCCCTGCGCCACGCGCTGTCCTCCAAGGCCGCCGAAGGCAAGCTGGTCGTGGTCGACGCGGTCGTGGCCGACAGCCACAAGACCAAGGGCCTCGCCGCCAAGCTGTCCGCGCTGGGTCTCGACTCCGCGCTGATCCTGGCCGGCGAGCAGATCGACACCAACTTCGCCCTCGCCGCGCGGAACCTGCCGTTCATCGACGTGCTGCCCAGCCAGGGCGCCAACGTCTACGACATCCTGCGCCGTGACACCCTCGTGTTGTCGCGCCAGGCGGTCGAGCAGCTCGAGGCCCGCCTGAAATGATCCGCTCCCGCAAGAAGAAGGCCGACGCCAACGTCACGCCGCGGATGTACGACATCATCCGCGCGCCCGTGATCACGGAGAAGGCGACGCTCGCCGCCGGCCACAACCAGGTCGTGTTCAAGGTGCCGCTCGACGCCACCAAGCCCGAGATCCGCAGCGCGGTCGAAGGCGTGTTCGGCGTCAAGGTCACCGCGGTGAACACCCTGATCGCCAAGGGCAAGACCAAGCGCTTCCGGGGCCTCCCGGGCAAGCGCTCGGACGTGAAGAAGGCCGTCGTGACGCTCGCCGAAGGGCAGCAGATCGACGTGACCACGGGGGTTTGATCCGATGGCTTTGAAGACCTTCAATCCCATCACCCCGGGCCTGCGCCAGCTGGTCCAGGTGGACCGTTCCGATCTGTGGAAGGGCAAGCCGGTCAAGACCCTGACCGAAGGCCTGACCAAGAAGGGCGGCCGCAACAACACCGGCCGGATCACCGCCTACCATCAGGGCGGCGGGCACAAGCGCACCTACCGGATCATCGACTTCAAGCGCCGCAAGCTCGACGTCGTCGGCACGGTGGAGCGCCTGGAGTACGACCCGAACCGGACCGCGTTCATCGCCCTCGTCACCTACGAGGACGGCGAGCAGGCCTACATCCTGGCGCCGCAGCGCCTGGCCGCGGGCGACAAGGTGGTCGCCGGCGAGAAGGTGGACATCAAGCCGGGCAACGCCATGCCGCTGCGCAGCATGCCGGTCGGCACGATCGTCCACAACGTCGAGCTGAAGGTGGGCAAGGGCGGCCAGCTGGCCCGCTCCGCCGGCACCTACGCCCAGCTCGTCGGCCGCGACATGGGCTATGCCCAGCTGAAGCTGGCGTCGGGCGAGCTGCGCGTCGTGCGCGGCGAGTGCTTCGCCACCGTCGGCGCGGTGTCGAACCCGGACCAGTCGAACGTCTCGATCGGCAAGGCCGGCCGCAACCGCTGGCTCGGCAAGAAGCCGGTCACCCGCGGCGTCGCCATGAACCCGGTCGACCACCCGCATGGTGGTGGTGAGGGCCGGACCTCGGGCGGCCGTCATCCGGTCACCCCGTGGGGCAAGCCGACCAAGGGCCGCAAGACCCGCAGCAACAAGGCGACGGATAAGCTCATTATCCGCCGTCGCAAGAAGTAAGGGAGAGCGACGGTGGCACGCTCCGTTTGGAAGGGCCCGTTCGTCGACGGCTATCTGCTGAAGAAGGCGGACAAGTCGCGCGCGTCGGGCCGGAACGAGATCATCAAGATCTGGTCGCGTCGCTCGACCATCCTGCCGCAGTTCGTCGGCCTGACCTTCGGTGTCTACAACGGGCAGAAGTTCCTGCCGGTTGTGGTCAACGAGAACATGGTCGGCCACAAGTTCGGCGAGTTCTCGCCGACGCGGACCTACTACGGTCACGCGGCGGACAAGAAGGCGAAGAGGAAGTAAGCGATGGGACAGGAAAAGAACCCCCCTCGCCTTGCGGAGAACGAGGCGCGCGCGTTCGCCAAGACGCTGCGCACCAGCCCCCGCAAGCTGAACCTCGTCGCCCAGTCGATCCGCGGCAAGGACGCGGCCAAGGCGCTGGCCGAGCTCACCTTCTCCCGCCGTCGCATCGCCGACGACGTGAAGAAGGTGCTGCAGTCGGCGATCGCCAATGCCGAGAACAATCATCAGCTGGACGTCGATCGGCTCTACGTCGCCGAGGCCTATGTCGGGCGGCAGATCGTCATGAAGCGGTTCCACGCCCGCGCCCGCGGCCGTGCGTCCCGCATCGAGAAGCTCTGGTCGAACCTGACGGTCATCGTCCGGGAGCGGGAGACGGCGTAATGGGTCAGAAAGTCAATCCGATCGGCCTTCGGGTCGGCATCAACCGGACCTGGGACTCGCGCTGGTTCGCGACCAAGGACTATGCCGGCCTGCTGCATGCCGACCTGAAGATCCGCGAGTTCCTCGAGAAGCGCCTGGCCCAGGCGGGCATCAGCCGCATCGTCATCGAGCGGCCGGCGAAGAAGGCGCGCGTCACGGTCTACACCGCCCGTCCGGGCGTGGTGATCGGCAAGAAGGGCGCCGACATCGAGAAGCTCCGCCAGGAGCTGGCGAAGATGGCCGGCAGCGAGGTCAGCCTGAACATCGTCGAGATCCGCAAGCCGGAGATCGACGCCAAGCTGGTCGCCGAGAACATCGCCAGCCAGCTGGAGCGCCGGGTCGCGTTCCGCCGCGCCATGAAGCGCGCGGTGCAGAACGCGATGCGCCTGGGCGCCCAGGGCATCCGCATCAACTGCGGCGGCCGCCTCGGCGGCGCCGAGATCGCCCGCACCGAGTGGTACCGCGAGGGCCGCGTGCCCCTGCACACGCTGCGCGCCGATGTCGATTACGGCACGGCGACGGCGAAGACCACCTACGGCACCTGCGGCGTCAAGGTCTGGGTGTTCAAGGGCGAGATCCTCGCCCATGACCCGATGGCCCAGGACAAGCGGGCGGCCGAGGCGGCCACCGGCCCGTCTTCGGCCCGGCCGGAGCGTGGCGAGCGTCGTGACGACCGTCGTGGCCGCGATCGCGATCGCGACTCGCGCCGGGAGGGCTGAGGATCATGCTGAGTCCCAAGCGCACCAAGTACCGTAAGCAGCACAAGGGCCGGATCCACGGCGTTGCCAAGGGCGGCACCACGTTGAACTTCGGCGCCTACGGCCTGAAGGCCCAGGAGCCGGCCCGCCTGACGGCGCGGCAGATCGAGGCGGCCCGCCGCGCGATCACCCGCCACATCAAGCGTCAGGGCCGCGTCTGGATCCGCATCTTCCCGGATGTGCCGGTCTCGACCAAGCCCGCCGAAGTCCGCATGGGTTCGGGCAAGGGCTCGCCGGAATACTGGGCCGCGAAGGTCAAGCCCGGCCGCGTCATGTTCGAGCTCGACGGCGTGCCCGGCGACCTGGCGAAGGAAGCCTTCGCGCTGGCCGCCGCCAAGCTGCCGATCGCCTGCAAGTTCATCGCCCGCCTTGGAGAGGAGGTCTGACCATGGATATCGAAGACGTCCGCGCCAAGACGCCGGACCAGCTGAAGGACGATCTGCTGGCGCTGAAGAAGGAGCAGTTCAACCTGCGCTTCCAGGCGGCCTCGGGGCAGCTCGAGAACACGGCGCGGGTCCGCGTCGTGCGCCGCGACATCGCGCGCATCAAGACCGTCATGGGCGAACGCGGCAAGTCTGCCGCGTCCGCCAAGTAAGAGGATTGTGAGCCATGCCGCGGCGCGTGCTCATCGGGACGGTTGTGTCCGACAAGACTGACAAGACCGTCACGGTCCTCGTCGAACGCAACCTGATGCACCCGGTCTACAAGAAGTTCATCAAGCGGACCAAGCGGTACCTCGCCCATGACGAGGCCAACGCGTGCAAGGTCGGCGACCGCGTCTCGATCATCGAGACCCGTCCGATCAGCAAGCGGAAGTCCTGGCTCGTCCTGTCCGAGGCCGAGGCCAGCGCCATGGGCGTGTCGGCCGACCCCGCTGTTTCGGGAGCGTAAACCATGATTCAGATGCAGACGAACCTGGACGTCGCCGACAATTCCGGCGCCCGTCGGGTGATGTGCATCAAGGTGCTGGGCGGTTCCCACCGCCGGACCGCCACCGTCGGCGACGTCATCGTCGTGTCGATCAAGGAGGCGATTCCGCGGGGCCGCGTGAAGAAGGGTGACGTGCACCGCGCCGTCATCGTTCGGACCGCCAAGGAGCTGCGCCGCCCGGATGGCTCGACGATCAAGTTCGACCGCAACGCGGCCGTGCTGATCAACAAGCAGGGCGAGCCGGTCGGCACCCGCATCTTCGGGCCCGTGACTCGCGAGCTGCGGGCCAAGAAGTTCATGAAGATCATCTCGCTCGCTCCCGAGGTGCTGTGATGGCTGCGAAGATCAAGAAGGGCGACCAGGTCGTCGTCCTCGCCGGCCGTGACAAGGGCAAGAAGGGCGAGGTCATCGAGGTGCGTCCGGCCGACGAGCGTGTCGTCGTGCGCGGCGTGAACATCGTGAAGCGCCACACCCGCCAGTCCGCGAAGACGCAGGGCGGGATCGTGGAGCAGGAGGCTGCGCTGCACGTCTCGAACGTGGCGCATGTCGACCCGAAGAGCGGCAAGCCGACCCGCGTCGGCTTCAAGACGCTCGAGGACGGCCGCAAGGTCCGGGTCGCCAAGGCCTCCGGCGAAGTGATTGATCGGTGAGGATGGCCATGCCCCGTCTCAAGGACCATTACGACAAGGTCGTCCGGCCGAAGCTGAAGCAGGAGTTCGCCTACAAGAACGACCTGCAGGTGCCGCGGATCGAGAAGATCGTCATCAACATGGGCGTCGGCGACGCCGTGTCCGACAGCAAGAAGATCCAGGCGGCGGTGTCCGAGCTGACCGCGATCGCCGGCCAGAAGCCGGTGACCACCAAGGCCCGGAAGTCGATCGCCACCTTCAAGCTGCGCGAAGGCATGTCGATCGGCACCAAGGTGACCCTGCGCCGCGACCGGATGTACGAGTTCCTCGACCGTCTGGTGAACATCGCCCTGCCGCGCGTCCGCGACTTCCGCGGGCTGTCGCCGAAGGCGTTCGATGGCCGGGGCAACTACGCCCTGGGCATCAAGGAGCAGATCGTTTTCCCCGAGATCGACTACGACAAGATCGAGACGGTCCGGGGAATGGACATCGTTATCGTGACGACCGCGAAGACCGACGACGAGGCGCGTGCGCTCCTCAAGGGCTTCGATTTCCCGTTCGTCAGCTGAACGAGCAAGGATTAGATCATGGCCAAGAAAAGCTCGGTCGAGAAGAACAAGCGCCGCGAGAAGCTGGCGAAGGCGTTCGCCGGCCGTCGCGACCGCCTGAAGGCGATCGCCAACGACCAGACCCTGCCAATGGAGGAGCGGTTCGCCGCCCGCCTGAAGCTGGCGGAGCTGCCGCGCAACGCCTCGCCGGTGCGCATCCACAACCGGTGCGAGCTGACCGGCCGCCCGAAGGCGTTCTACCGCCGCTTCAAGCTGAGCCGCATCGCGCTGCGTGAGCTGGCCTCGCGCGGGCAGATCCCCGGCATGGTCAAGTCGAGCTGGTAAGGAGAAACGGACCATGTCGCTGAGTGATCCGTTGGGCGATCTGCTCACCCGCATCCGCAATGGTCAGCGGACGGGCAAGGCCACGATCGAGTCGCCGGCTTCGAAGCTGCGCGCGAACGTCCTCGAGGTGCTGAAGCGCGAGGGCTACATCCGCGGCTACGAGACCCATGAGGTCAAGCCGGGCATCGCGCAGATCAAGGTCGAGCTGAAATACGCCGAGGGCCAGCCGGCCATCAAGCGCATCGACCGCGTGTCGAAGCCGGGCCGCCGTGTCTATTCGGGCATCAAGGACCTGCCGAAGGTGTACAACGGGCTGGGCATCTCCATCCTGTCGACCCCGCGCGGCGTGATGTCGGACGGTGAGGCCCGCGCCGCCAATGTCGGCGGCGAGATCCTCGCCCGCGTGTTCTGAGGAGACGGGCGATGTCACGTATCGGCAAGCACGCGGTCAAGATCCCGGCGGGGGTTCAGGCCTCCGTCCAGGGCCAGGACGTCTCGGTCAAGGGCAAGCTCGGCCAGCTCAAGCTCGTCGTCAACGACGAGATCAAGGTCACGATGGACGACGGCGCGATCAAGGTCGAGCCGAAGAGCCAGTCGCGCCTGGCGCAGACCATGTGGGCGACCAGCCGCACCCTGATCAACAACATGGTCGTGGGCGTCAGCGAGGGCTTCACCACCAACCTCGAGATCAACGGCGTCGGCTACCGCGCCGCGGTCCAGGGGAAGGAGCTGGTGCTGACCCTCGGCTTCAGCCACGAGGTGCGCTATCCGATCCCCGAGGGGATCGCGATCAAGTGCGAGAAGCCGACCTCGATCTCGATCTCCGGCTTCGACAAGCAGCGCGTTGGCCAGGTCGCCGCGGAGATCCGCGGGTACAAGAAGCCCGAGCCGTTCAAGGGCAAGGGCATCAAGTACGAGACCGAGACCATCCTGCGCAAAGAAGGCAAGAAGAAGTAAGGACGGCCGGGATGACCAAGACCAACGAGTTGCGCGACCGCCGCAAGGCCCGCCTCCGCCACAAGCTGAGCCAGGCCCGCACCGGCCGCGCCCGCCTGTCCGTGTTCCGCTCGTCGAAGCAGATCTACGCCCAGGTGATCGACGACCAGGCCGGCAAGACCCTTGCCGCCGCCTCGTCGATCGAGAAGGACCTGCGCGCGTCGCTGAAGACCGGCGCCACCATCGAGGCCGCCGCCGCGGTCGGCAAGCTCCTGGCGGAGCGCGCCAAGGCCGCCGGCGTCGAGAAGGTGGTGTTCGACCGCGGGCACTATCTGTATCACGGCCGGGTCAAGGCCCTGGCCGATGCCGCCCGTGAGGGCGGTCTGGACTTCTGAGGAGGACGCGGATGGCACGCGAAAGCAGAGAGGCACGCGGTCCGCGGGATCGTGGCGACAAGCGCCCGAGCGAGCGCGAGGCTGGTGAGGAGCTGATCGAGAAGCTCGTCTCCATCAACCGCGTCGCGAAGGTGGTGAAGGGCGGCCGGCGCTTCGGCTTCGCCGCCCTGGTGGTGACCGGCGACGGCCGCGGCCGGGTCGGCTACGGCTCGGGCAAGGCCCGGGAGGTGCCGGAGGCGATCCGCAAGGCGACCGAGCAGGCGAAGCGGAGCATGATCCGCGTTCCGCTGCGCGAGGGCCGGACGCTGCATCACGACATCCTGGGTCACTTCGGCGCCGGCAAGGTCCAGCTCCGCAGCGCCACCCAGGGCACCGGCATCATCGCCGGCGGTCCGATGCGCGCGATCTTCGAGGCGCTGGGCGTCCAGGACGTCGTCGCCAAGTCGATCGGCACGTCGAACCCGCACAACATGATCAAGGCGACCTTCGAGGCGCTGCGGGCGATCGAAGGCCCGCGGGCCGTCGCTGCCCGGCGCGGCAAGCGCGTCGCCGACATCATCGGCGCCCAGGGCAAGCGCGAGGGCGGCGTCGAGGTGGTGGAGGCCGCGAATGGCTGAGAAGGCGACCGTGATCGTCACCCAGATCGGCAGCCCGATCGGCCGCCGGGAAGACCAGCGCCAGACGCTGATCGGCCTGGGCCTCAACAAGCTGCATCGCACCCGCGAGCTGGAGGACACTCCGGCCGTCCGCGGGATGATCGAGAAGGTGAAGCACCTGGTGCGGGTCGAGCAGGCGGGCTGAGGCCCGCCGCTCACGGCTTTGATGTCACGAGCGGCGCCGGTCCCTCCGAGGGGCCGGGATCGCTCTAGGAGCGAACATGACGAAACTGAACGATCTCCGCGACAATGCGGGCGCGCGCAAGTCGCGCATCCGCGTCGGTCGCGGCATCGGCTCCGGCAAGGGCAAGACCGGCGGCCGTGGTGTGAAGGGACAGAAGAGCCGCACCGGCGTCGCCCTCAAGGGCTTCGAGGGCGGCCAGATGCCGATCTACATGCGGCTGCCGAAGCGGGGCTTCAACAACAAGAAGTTCCGGGCGAGCTACGCCGTGGTCAATCTCGGCCGCCTGCAGCAGGCGATCGAGGCCGGCCGCATCGACGCGGCCAAGCCGGTCGACGCCGAGGCGCTGATCGCCGGCGGCCTGATCGCCAAGGCGCAGGACGGCGTCCGCCTGCTGGCCAAGGGCGAGATCTCGGCCAAGGTCACGCTGCACGTCCACAGCGCCTCGGCGGCTGCGGTCGCGGCGGTGGAGAAGGCGGGCGGCTCTGTCGTCCAGACCGCTCCGGCCCCGGCCGAGGCTGTCGAGAATGACGCAGGGGCGTCGTCCCAGGCTTAACGCCGCCGTCCAACGCGGGTAAAACGGAGGGCGGGGACCGCGCATGTTCGCAGTCCCCGCCCTTTTTCATTCGAGGCCTTGCATGGCATCTGCTGCAGAACAGCTCGCTGCGAACCTGAACTTCGGCGCCTTCGCCAAGGCCACGGAGCTCCGCAAGCGCATCTGGTTCACCCTTGGCGCGCTGATCATCTACCGCATCGGCACCTATGTGCCGATTCCGGGCATCGATCCCCGCGTGCTGTCCGAGATCTTCACCCAGCAGGGCGGCGGCCTCCTCGGCATCCTCAACATGTTCTCGGGCGGTTCGCTCGGGCGCATGACGATCTTCGCCCTGAACATCATGCCGTACATCTCGGCCTCCATCATCATCCAGCTCCTCACGGCGGTGTCGCCGACGCTCGAGGCGCTGAAGAAGGAGGGCGAGGCCGGGCGCAAGAAGATCAACCAGTACACCCGCTACTTCACCGTGGTCCTGGCCACGGCGCAGGCCTATGCGCTGGCGGTCGGGCTCGAGGGCGTGCACGGCTCGGTCGGCGCGGCGGTGGTGGATCCCGGCTGGTACTTCCGCTTCACCACGGTCGTCACCATCGTCGGCGGCACCATGTTCCTGATGTGGCTGGGCGAGCAGATCACCTCGCGCGGCGTCGGCAACGGCATCTCGCTGATCATCTTCACCGGCATCGTCGCCTCGCTGCCGCATGCGCTCGTCAACATGCTGGAGCTGGGCCGCACCGGCGCGCTGTCGCCCTTCGTCATCCTGGTGCTGCTGGTGCTGTGCGTGGCGGTGATCTTCTTCATCGTCTACATGGAGCGGGCGCAGCGCCGGCTCCTGGTGCAGTATCCGAAGCGCCAGGTCGGCAACCGCATGTTCGGCGGCGAGAGCTCGCATCTGCCGCTCAAGCTCAACACCTCGGGCGTGATCCCGCCGATCTTCGCGTCGTCGCTGCTGCTGCTGCCGGCCACGGTGATCGGCTTCGCCGGTGCCGGCGCCACCGGCGCCAGCGGCTGGGTCGCCTGGATCGCGGGGCAGCTGGCGCATGGCCAGCCGCTGTTCATGGCGCTCTACGCCGCCCTGATCATCTTCTTCTGCTTCTTCTACACCGCGATCGTCTTCAACCCGGAGGAGACGGCCGACAACCTGAAGAAGTACGGCGGCTTCATCCCCGGCATCCGCCCGGGCAAGTCGACCGCCGACTACATCGACCACGTCCTCACCCGGATCACGGTGATCGGCGCCGCCTATCTGACGGTGGTCTGCCTGCTGCCGGAGTTCCTGACCTCGAGCTACGCGGTGCCGTTCTATTTTGGCGGCACCAGCCTGCTGATCGTCGTCACCGTCACCATGGACACGGTGGCCCAGGTGCATTCCCATCTCCTGGCCCATCAGTATGAAGGGCTGATCAAGAAATCGAAGCTGCGGGGGAGCCGCCGATGAATCTGATCCTGTTGGGCCCGCCGGGGGCAGGGAAGGGGACCCAGGCGAAGCGGCTGGAGGATCGTTACGGGCTGAAGCAGCTCTCGACCGGCGACATGCTGCGGGCGGCGATCGCCGAAGGCACGCCGCTCGGTCGGCAGGTGAAGGAGATCCTCGACCGCGGCGATCTGGTCACCGACGAGATCATGCTCGACATGATCGCGGAGCGGATCGCCCAGCCCGACTGCGACCGCGGCTTCATCCTGGACGGTTTCCCGCGCACCGTGCGTCAGGCCGAGGGGCTGGACGAGACGCTGGCGCGCCACGGCAAGTCGCTGGCGGTGGTGATCGAGATGAAGGTCGACGAGGCGGCGCTGTTCGCCCGCGTCGCCAACCGCGCCGCCCAGTCGGCCGAGAAGCGCTCCGACGACACCGAGGAGACGCTGCGCAAGCGCCTCGCCGTCTATCGCGAGCAGACCGCGCCGATCATCCCCTACTACCGCGGCAAGGGCCTGCTGAAGTCGGTCGACGGCATGGCCGACATGGACACGGTCACGCGGCAGATCGAGGCCATCCTCGGGCTCCAGCCGGCAGCCGCTTCGGCCTCCTGACCGGAGGGCCGGGGCGAATGATCAGGGCGGCCTTCGGGCCGCCTTTTTCATGGCCGGCCCTCTTTCATGTCCGGGCGACGGCCGCGGCGGCGGCGACGATCCAGTCGCGGAAGGCGCGGATCTTGGGCCGGTGGCGCTGCTCCGCGGCGTAGACCAGCCAGTAGCCTTTGGCGCGGTCGACCAGGAGAGGAAAGGGCGCGACCAGCCGTCCGGCGGCCAGGTCCTCGGCGAAGAAGTCGGGCGTGACCAGGGCGGCCCCGAACCCGCCCGCGGCGGCCTGGGCCGATGCCGCCTGGTTGTCGAAATCCGGCGCCGGCTTCCGCAGCGCCGCCGGCGCATCGACGCCGGCGGCCGCGAACCAGGCGTCCCAGCTCATGCTCATGCCGATCAGCGGCAGCGACAGCACATCCTCTGGCTTGCGCAGCCCGGCCGCGAGCCGGGGCGCCACCACGCAGGCGAGTCGGACATCCAGCAGCTTGTGGGCGATGACGCGCGGCGGAAAGCCGCCTGGCCCGGTACGGATCTCGATATCGGCGGCGAGGTCCGGAGCGATGCTGTCGCCCAGCTCGGTGCTGGTGGCGAGCCTGACCGTCAGCTCCGGATGCGCAGCCTGGAAGGCGCCGAGCCGCGGCGCCAGCCAATGGGTGGTGAAGGTGGGCACCGACACGACCGTCAGGCGGCGGCCCGCTGCATCCGTCTCGCTGCCGACCGCGGCCCGCAGCCGGCCGAAGGCGTCGACCACCTCGGCGGCCAGCCGCTCACCCGCCGCGGTCAGGGCCAGGCTGCGGCCGCGGCGGGCGAACAGCGGCGCGCCCAGCCGTTCCTCCAGCCGCTTGATGTGGTAGCTGATCGCCGCCTGGGTCAGCCCCAGCTCCTCCGCCGCGCGGGTGAAGCTGACATGCCGCGCCGCCGCCTCGAAGGCGTGCAGCGCGGGCAGGGGCAGGCTGTCGGTCGGCATGGCCCAGTATAAGCCCGGCTGATGATCGGCGGCGAGGCCCTGCGTGGTTCGGCCGGGCCGGACGGCGCATCCTCCGTCCATTCACTCCAGACGGGATGGCCGCGATGCCCACCGAGGTCCTGAGCTTCCTCAACCCCGAGACCATGCCTGCGCCGAACGGCTACTCCCAGGTGGTGGTGGTCCCGCCCGGCGCCCGGCTGGTCCAGCTCTCCGGCCAGGTCGGCATCCGCCCGGACGGGACCATTGCCGGGCCGGGCTTCGCCGCCCAGGCCGAGCAGGCCTTCGAGAACGTCAAGGCCGGCCTGGCCGCCGCGGGCACCGGCTTCGAGCACGTGATCCGGCTCGGCATGTTCGTCACCGACTTCCCCGCCCAGGGCCCGGCGCTGCGCGAGGTGCGCGACCGTTACGTCAACGTGGCGGCGCCGCCGGCCAGCACGACGCTGCAGGTCTCGCGCTTCTTCCGCGACGGGCTGCTGTTCGAGCTCGACGTGCTGGCGGTGGTGCCGGGATGAGCGCCATGCCCGCCGCCCATTCGACCCGGTTGCCGACGGCGCTGCGCCGCCTTGCCGGGAGGGTGCTGTCGTTCGCGTCGCCGCCGCGCCGCCGTCGCCCGGTGCTGCTGCCGGGCGACCTCTCCGACCATCTCCGGGCCGATCTGGGGCTGGAGAGATGGCGGGGCTGGCGACGGCCGCCCCGCGGCTCCCTCCGAGGTCACCCGATCGCGATCACGATCTTGCCGACATGGCCGGCCGCCTCGAGATGGCGGTAGGCATCCTTCGCCTGCTCGAAGGGGAACACGCGGTCGATCACCGGGCGGATGCCGGCCTGGGCGATGTGCCGGTTCATCGCCTCGAACATCTGGCGGGAGCCGACATAGAGGCCGCGCAGGGTCACTGACCGGCCGATCAGCGGCGTCGGCTCGAACGGGCTGCCGGCGGTCAGCACGCCGATCAGATGGACCTGGCCGCCGACCCGGGTGGCGGCGATCGAGCGCGGCACCGTGCCGGCGCCGCCGACCTCGATCACGTGGTCGACGCCGCGCCCGCCGGTCAGGCGCAGCACCTCCTTCTCCCAGTCCGGGTGGCTGCGGTAGTTGATGAGGTCGCTGGCGCCCAGCGCCTTCGCCTGCTCCAGCTTGGCGTCGCTGGAGGAGGTGGCGATCACCCGCGCCCCGGCGGCATGGGCGAACTGCAGGGCCAGGATCGAGACGCCGCCGGTGCCCAGCACCAGCACCGTCTCCCCCGGCTGCAGCGGATGCTGGCCGCCATAGAGCGCGTTCCAGGCGGTCACCCCGGCGCAGGGCAGGGCGGCGCCCTCCTCGAAGGACAGGTGGTCGGGCAGGTGCACCAGCCCGTCCTGGTCGAAGACCCGGTGCTCGGCCAACACGCCATGGGCCGCGCCGCCCAGGGCGCTGGCGTGGTCGGCGGCGTCGATCTCGCCGCCGATCCAGCTCTGCATGAAGATGCCGGCGACCCGCTCGCCGACCTTGACCCGGGTGACGTCGGGGCCGACTGCGACGACCTCGCCGGCACCGTCCGACAGCGGCACGAGGTCCGGCAGGGCCGGGCCGCGCTGATAGCGGCCGGTGGCGACCATGAGGTCGCGGTAGTTCAGCGAGGCGGCGCGCAGCCGGACCAGCGCCTGGCCTCGGCCGGGCGTCGGGATCTCGGTCTCGGCCAGGGTCAGGTCGTCGATGCTGCCGATGCGGGGGAAGCGATACTGGCGCATGGCTCGAAGCTCTCCGATGGGGTTCGGGATCACCGCCGATCACCGGCGGCATGGGCGCCATGTTGCGGCTTGCAGGCCTCAGCGCAAGAAGGCAACATTTCTTGCCATAGGATACTCTTTTGCACCTATGGAGACGACATGCCGCCACGAGACCAGGCCCGCCGGCGCTATGGCTGCGCCGTCGAGGTCACGCTCGCCGTCATGGGCGGCAAGTGGAAGCCGGTGATCCTGTACCAGCTGCTGGGCGGGCCGAAGCGTTTCGGCGAGCTGCGCAAGCATTTCGGCGGCGTGTCGCAGCGCTCGCTGACGCTGCAGCTGCGCGAGCTCGAGGCGGACGGCATCGTGCACCGACAGGTCTTCGCCGAGGTGCCGCCGCGGGTGGAGTATTCGCTGACCGAGTACGGCCGCACCCTGGCCCCGGTGCTCGACGCCATGCGGGCCTGGGGCCTGAGCTTCCGGGAGCGGGTGGAGGGAGCGGCCGAGGCGGCGGATGATGAACGTAGAACGCTCTGCTCAGATGCGGTGGGACCCGCGCCAAGTCGGAGATCGGCACACCCGGCCCTTCGTCAGCCCCATTGATTGTCGATGGCGAATGTGCGGCCTTCGTACAGCCCGTAATGCAAGTAGTGGTCAAGTGGATCGACGTGGGCGGCAGCGACGTCCGGATTGGCGGCAAGATAGGCCCTGGTGTCGAATGCCGCCGAAGGGTCCCGCCCTTCTTTCCAGCCGTAGAGATGGTAGTGCAGGAGCGGATTCATCCCTGATGCAGCGACATCCGGGTTGTGCGCCAGATAGCCTTTCGTGTCGAAATACGCATTTGGATCCCGCCCTTCGCGCCAGCCGTACTGGGCGTAGTGGGCTTCCGGGTCAACCTTGGCATTCCAGGCGTCGCGATACTTGTTGAAATAGAACAGATCGTCGACTTCATAGTCGCCGCGGCGGTCGATCACGCCATCGCCAAAGCGGAAGCGATCGATTCCGACGATCTCGTGAAGACCGCCGGCGTCCTTCAAAAGCACTTCCGGTCCATCGAACGCGACGGTCACGTTGCGGAAATTGGTTCCCGTGATGAACAACTCCTTGACCGCGCGGCCCTCGTATCGGCCGTAGGCGAGATAGTGCTCCAGCGGATCGATACCCGCTGCGGCGACGTCGGGATTGAGGTCGAGGTAGGCGCCTGCATCGAATTTCGACGAGGGATCCCGACCCTCCTTCCAGCCATAGAGATGGTAATGTTCCAGCGGATCGATCCGCGCGGCGGCGACATCCGGGTTTCGGGCGAGATATCCCTTCGTATCGAAGAAGGCGTTCGGATCGCGCCCCTCCCGCCAGCCATACTGCGCATAGTGGGCATCCGGATCGACATGCGCGTTCCAGGCATCGCGATACTGGTTGAAATAGAACAGGTCATCAACCCGGGCGTGGCCGTCCGCCTGCGTGATCAGGCCGTCATTGAATCGGTATTGTTCGAAGTTGACCGCGATATCGTGGCCTTGTGGTCCATCGAAGATGACCTTGTTCCCGTCGAAAGACGCGGTCATGCGGGAGAAGTTCGCCAGAGTTACCAGCGTGTCGTTTCCGCCGCGGCCATCGAGAACGTTGGCGACATGATTGCCGATGATCGTGTCATTGCCGGAACCGCCGCGCGCATTCTCGATGATCGATCGCGGGTCATCGTTGTAGAGCAGCGCATTGTAGACATTGCCGCTGGCCTTGTGGCCGTCGCCGAGATCCGCCAGCTGCTGCGGCGAGAGCCGCGAGGAACCGCCCGGTCCGATATTGATGGTCAGATCCGTACTGTAATTCGAGAAGTCATAGGTGTCGTTGCCGCCGCCATCCCAGATGGTCAGGAAAATTCGGTTGGCAGCCGGCGTGCCTTGGCTGCGCCCGTCGATGAACATCGTGCCGCTGGTCGGCGAGAAGCTGTAGACGGTGTTGCCGGCATTGGTGGTGTAGTCCGCGCCGTACAACTTCTGCAGCGCGGCGATGTCGTACATCATGTAGGTCTGGGCGAAGCCGTAATCCTCATTCGGATACCCGGTGAGAGGCGCTCCGGCATAACTCCGGTAGCTCATCACCGTGTATTCCATGGAGTCGTAGACCGACTGCATGGTCGCTCCCACGACATCGCCGACTTCATGCGGATGCTTCAGGCCGAGCGCATGGCCGATCTCGTGCAGCATGGTCTCCCAGGCGTAACTACCCAGGAGAGGCACGTCGTAGTCCGTGCCGGAGAACCAGATGTCGCCTGCCTTGTAGTGGCCCCTTGGGGTATAGGCATAGGCGGTCGGGGCCGCATCGGACGAATGCGCGAGGCGGATGTTGGCACTCCCGGAACCGGTCTCGGTGATTTGCAGATTGGTGAAGTTCGTGACCTGGGTGAAGGCGGTGCTTGCCGCCACCTTCATCTGCCAGGTCAACGGCCGGAAGCCGTGCAGGGCTTCACTGTATCCCGCTCCGTAGGCGCTCGCCGAGCCCGGAAAGGACACGGTGATCGCGTCACCGGACCATCTGTAGCCGTCCAGCAGCCCGTCGATATTCTGATTGCCTGTCGTACCGACCCGCACGACCCTTCCCGAGCCATTGCCCGCGGTCGGGGCTTCCTCTGAAATGATCTGATCCAAAGACATGAACTCCCCCAATCCCTGTCTGATCAAAAAATCACAAAAAAGAACATTCTCCTAAATATGCATCAAAGTCCATGGATTCCGCGAGTCTGCGACGCCAGCCAATGCCGGGCCGAGGATTGCTCACCGGGGCGGAACGAGGGGCCGGCCGCTCCGGGCCGGCCCCTTGCCTCAGTACATATGCTGCCCGCCGTTGATCGACAGGGTCGAGCCGGTGATGAAGCCGGCCTCGTCGTCGACCAGGAACAGCACGCCGCGGGCGATCTCCGAGGCCTTGCCCAGGCGGCCGACCGGCACCTTGGCGACGATCTTCTCCAGCACGTTCGGCGGCACGGCGCGGACCATGTCGGTGTCGATATAGCCCGGCGCGATGGCGTTGACGGTGATGCCCTTGCCGGCGCCCTCCTGCGCCAGCGCCTTGGTGAAGCCGTGGATGCCGGACTTCGCCGCGGCGTAGTTCACCTGGCCGTACTGGCCGGCCTGGCCGTTGATCGAGCCGATATTGACGATCCGGCCGAAATTGCGGGCGCGCATGCCGTCGATGACACAGCGGCACATGTTGAAGCAGGAGCCGAGATTGGTGTCGATCACGGCGTCCCAGGCGGCACGGTCCATCTTGTGGATGGTGCCGTCGCGGGTGATGCCGGCGTTGTTCACCAGCACCTCGACCGGCCCGAGCTCGGCCTCGATCTTCGCGATCGCGGCCCGGCACTGCTCGAAATCGGCGACGTCGAACTTGTAGACGCTGATGCCGTGCCGCTCGCTGAAGGCGCGGGCGGCGTCGTCGTTGCCGGCATAGGTCGCGGCGACCCTGTAGCCCTTCTCCTTCAAGGCCAGAGAGATCGCCTCGCCAATCCCTCTCGTCCCGCCGGTCACTACCGCTACACGTCCCATGGCGTCCTCCCAGGTTTGAGCGTCATGGGCCGCCGGCCGAGACGAGAGATCGTCCGGCGGCCCGGGATATCGGCCGAGGCCTGCGTCAGCGCTCGACGCAGAGGGCGATGCCCATGCCGCCGCCGATGCACAGGGTGGCGAGACCCTTCCTGGCGTCGCGCCGCCCCATCTCGTAGAGCAGGGTGGTCAGGATGCGGGCGCCCGAGGCGCCGATCGGGTGGCCGATGGCGATGGCGCCGCCATTGACGTTCACCTTGGCCGGGTCCCAGCCCATGTCCTTGTTCACGGCGCAGGCCTGGGCGGCGAAGGCCTCGTTGGCCTCGATCAGGTCCAGCTGCTCTGCGGTCCAGCCGGCCTTCTTCAGCGCCGCGCGGCTGGCCGGGATCGGGCCCGAGCCCATCACCGCCGGGTCGACGCCGGCCGTGGCCCAGGAGGCGATGCGGGCCAGGGGGGTGATGCCGCGCCGCGCCGCCTCCTCCTCGGTCATCAGCACCAGCGCCGCGGCACCGTCATTGAGGCCGGAGGCGTTGCCGGCGGTGACCGTGCCCTCCTTGTCGAAGGCCGGGCGCAGCTTGGCCAGCACCTCCAGCGTGGTGTCCGGCTTCAGGTACTCGTCGGCGTCGATCACGGTGTCGCCCTTGCGGCCCTTGACCGTGACCGGGGTGATTTCGTCCTTGAACCGGCCCTCGCGCTGCGCCGCCGCCGCCTTCTGCTGCGAGGCCAGGGCGAAGCGGTCCTGCTCCTCGCGGGTGATCTGCCACTGCCGGGCCACGTTCTCCGCGGTGTTGCCCATGTGGTAGCCGTTGAAGGCGTCCCACAGCCCGTCGCGGATCATGGTGTCGACCATCTTGGCGTCGCCCATCTTGGTGCCGGCGCGCAGATGCAGCGCGTGCGGCGCCAGCGACATGCTCTCCTGCCCGCCGGCGACGACGATGCGGGCGTCGCCCAGCGCGATCGCCTGGCTGCCCAGCGCCACGGTGCGCAAGCCGGAGCCGCAGACCTGGTTGATGCCGTAGGCCGTCGCCTCCTTGCGGATGCCGGCGGCGATCGCGGCCTGGCGCGCCGGGTTCTGGCCGGCGGCGGCGGTCAGCACCTGGCCCAGCACCACCTCGTCGACCTCGGCGGCGTCGACCTTGGCCCGGCCCAGCGCCGCGGTGATCGCGGCGGTGCCCAGCTCGTGCGCGGGCACCGCGGCGAAGGCGCCGCTGAAGGCCCCGACCGGCGTGCGCGCGGCTGCGGCGATGACGACATGGGTCATGGGGGGCGTTTCCCTTTGCTGTTCGGCGCGGCGGGGCCGCACCCGTCGAATTGCGCTAGGATGACGATAGCCATGCCCGTTCCGCCCGCGCAACCACGACGGGAGGATAGGGGCGAAGGGGAGGGG
>Ga0182749_1000831_pt1 | contig 26131 bp, 22 predicted proteins | sample eDN3rd37CKraftMG_FD_128875 | JGI IMG/M metagenome (GOLD analysis project Ga0182749, IMG submission 128875) | Enriched Miracle-Growth compost microbial communities from Emeryville, California, USA - eDNA 3rd pass 37_C Kraft MG (version 2) (version 2) ...
CAGTACTGGGGCGACAAGCCGGCCTGGGCGCAGGTGAACTATCGCTTCATCCCGAATGACGGCGTCCGCGTCGCTGCGCTGCTCTCGGGCGATGTGCAGATGATCGACGTCGTGCCGCCGAACGACATGCCGCGCCTGCGCTCGACCCCGGGCATCACCTTTTCCGAGATCCCGAGCCTGCGCTCGATCTATCTCAAGATCGACACGGCGCACGACGTCTCGCCCTACATCACCGACAACAGCGGCAAGCTGCTGGACAAGAACCCGCTGCGCGACCTGCGGGTGCGGAAGGCGCTTTCCGTCGCCATCAACCGCCAGGGCATCGTGGACCGCGTGATGCAGGGCGCAGCCATCCCCACCGGCCAGATGATGCCGCCCGGCGCCAATGGCTACGCCGAGGACATCAAGCCGCCGCCCTACGACCCGGAGGGCGCCAAGAAGCTGCTGGCCGAAGCGGGCTACCCCAACGGCTTCCACATCACGCTGATCGGGCCGAACAACCGCTATGTGAACGACGCGCAGATCATCCAGGCCATCGGCCAGATGTGGCAGCGCGTGGGCGTCAAGACGACGGTCGAGGCCATGCCCTTCGCCGTGATGGCGCAGCGCCAGGCGAAGAACGACATGTCGATGATGCTGATCGGCTGGGCGACCTCGGGCGAGCCTTCCACCGCGCTGCGCGGCAACCTGACGACGCGCATCCCCGAGAAGGGCTTCGGCACCGTGAATTTCAGCGGCTACTCCAACAAGGAGGTGGACGCGCTGGTGGACAAGGGCATGGCCACGCCGGATGACGAACAGCGCGAGGAGATCTTCAAGCAGGCGATGCGGGTGGCGATGGAGGATGTCGCGCTGGTGCCGCTGCACATGCAGAAGAACATCTGGGCCATGCGCGGCGGGCTGAGCTACGAGGCGCGCGCGGATGAGTATACGGTCGCGATGGGGGTGAGCCCGGGGCAGTGAGACCTGCCGGCGGGTGAGGAATGGGTCTGGGGGAGGTGTTCTCCCAGATCCCTTCTGAATTCGAAGCTGTGTGCGCCACCTCGCGCCGTTTTGGCAGCGCCAGATGATGGCCTCGATCACATGCCGAAGGTGGTGGTGCTGCGTCTTGCAGTGGGGGCGGCAGGCTTCGGCCAGCGGCTCCAACACCGCCCGCTGTCGATCCGTCAGCACCATCAATCTTCCTCTCCGCTGCGCTTCCGCAGTAGAGAGGCCAATAGCCGCCTCCGCACGCGGGGTGGGCAGGATGCTGCGTTGGGTCCGGACGAACAGCGGGTCTTGAAACGCCTCCCGCAGGCGCGGGAGCATCCCGCTGACGGCGGGTTGGGTCAGCCCTAGCTGGCTGCGGCGCGCATAACGGAGTGCGTCTCCAGCAGAGCGTCAAGCGCCTTGAGAAGGTTCAGGTCGAGCATTCAGATTTTATACCGGCCCCGGTCCTACTTCGGCCACTCTGAACGCCGCTCGTGCAGGCGGCGCCGAAGGAGACCATCATGAGCGACATCATCTGGTCTGCTCCAATGAGGTCATCGTCGCCGGGCTGGCGGCAGCCGACATCTGGCCTTTCCTGAACCCCCGTCCCGCCGGCCCACCTCCTACAGGAACTCGACCGACATCCGCTTCCACGGCGGCAAGGGGCCGGAGCTCGCGCCGGGTGTTCGCTGCTCCTTCAGTACCTTCGGCTTTCCGGTGGAGGCGCAGGTCGTCGAGCATATCCCACCCGTTCTGGGCCAGCCTGCCCGGGTGGCCTGGCACGGCTGGTCCGACGAGGGGGAGCGGCGCCTCGACGTGCACCATGCCTGGCTGATCGAGGATCTCTCCGGCAGGCGGGACACGACCTCGTTCACGTCGAAACGGGCGGATTTCCGCGTATTGCTCGTGGCCATCTCGGCTCCTAAGGAACAGGTGAAGATGGCGGCACAAGCGGGTCACATGGCTTGGCGGAACAGCAGCTCCACGCCGCTCTCGTGTTCCAGCCGGCTCATGTAGCCCCGCACCGCGGGCGGGAAGTCCAGGCCCCTGACGATGCTGAGGCAACGCAGGATGGGATAGAGGACGATATCTGCCTCATCCATCGTCTCCCGCCCCTGCAGCAGCGGCGCCAAAGCCTGCAGCCGGGTGCTCATCTCCGCAATGAAAGACGGGCTTTGCTGCATCAGCAGGTCGAGGTTGCCGAAGGCCTTTTCCTCCCGCGCCAAATAGGCGGCGCGGGCCTGTGGCGTGCTCAGCTCGGCGAAGTCGCCACGGGTGAAGCGGGGAATGGCCAGCTTCAGCACCAGCGGCCAAGCGTCTTTGCACCAAGCCTGGATGCGCTCGTCCCCGAGGCCGGACAGCAGCGGTCTGCCGTCGGCGGCATCGACATGGCGCACGATGTCCATGCTTTCGCCCATATGCGTGCCGTCAGCCTTCTCCAGGATCGGCACGGCCTTGCGGCCGATCAGGCGGGTCGGCGTTTCCGCATCGCCTTCCATGACCACGGTGGTCTCGAAGGGCAGGCCCTTCAGCCCGAAGATCATCCGGGCCCGGCTGCAGAAGGGACAGTGCTCGTAGATGTAGAGCCGCATCGCGCCGTCTCAGGCCAGGCGCTTCAGCACCGACACCTGCGAGCTTTCGAGATACTCGGGCAGCGCCGCGAAGAGCTTCTGGATGTGCGGCGCCGCGAGGTGGCGGTCCAGCAACTCCCGGCTGGCCCATTCCTCGGTGAAGACAAAACGGCGGGGGTTCTCGCTGTCGCGGTGCAACTGGTAGGTGATGCAGCCCTCTTCCGCCACGGTGGTCGGCACCACTTCGCGGAACATCGCCTCCACGGTGTCTTCGGCGCCCGGCTTGGTGACGAAGACGGCAACGACAGGCGTGATCTGGGTCATGCTGATTTCTCCGAAGCGACGGGTCTGATCCTACTGGTCAATAATGCTACTGGCAAGTAGGATTTCGGCGGCGCTGCACGACGGGAGAGTACCCCGCCCTGCGGCGGTACTTTCCCTCGGCCTCAGGACGGGCAGGTGGGTGCGCGAAGCGGGGAGCATTTGTTATGGTGGTTCTGTCGAAGGGCGAGCAGACCCGAGCCAAGCTGCGGGCGGCAGCTATCGCGGTATTCGCGCGGCGCGGCTACCACGACACCAAGGTCAGCGACATCGTGCAGGAGATCGGCGTCAGCCAGCCGACCTTCTACAGCTATTTCGAGAGCAAGGAGGCGGCCTATGAGGAACTGGTCCTCGACTTCCGCCAGCGGCTGCAGGCGCTGACGCGGTCCCTGCTGATCGCCGACAACCCGCCGCCAGAGCGGGTAGTAGAGCGCGTCGCCTACAGCTTTCGCCGCTTTCTCGACTTTCTGGCGGAAGATCCTGCCCTGACCGAGATCGGCTTCTTCCAGCCGCCCGGCTGCACTGTCACCAAGGAAGGCATGGTGCGCTGGGTGGCCGCCAACATCGCCAAGGAACAGGAGAGCGGCCTGTTCCGGACTGACGTGCCAGCCAGGCACATCGCCCGCTGCCTGGTCGGAATCGTGGGCCAGATGGCCCGCGCCGCTGGCAGCGGGGAGCCACGCGACATCCTGGCCCTCAGCGCCGCCGAAATCTTCTGCGGTGGCGTATGGATATGCCCCCGCTGAGTGGGCCGTCCAACGTTCGGCGCAACGGCGATGGCGGCAACTAAGAAGCAGACCAGGCCACGCTGCCTGTTCAGGTGAGGGTGCTGGGGACGTCTGCTTTCGGAGTGCCGCCGAGATACCCCGATGGAGGCCGCCCAAGGCGCTGAGCGGGCATCGATGCAGGACGGCGACAAGGACGCCCCGAAGCGCTAGCTGCGTCTCCTGGCCTCTTGCTGCCGGTCTGGCGCTTTCGATCGCGTCGCCTGGCTGCCATGCACATTGGCCTCAAAGCGCGGCGACGGTTGGGTGCCGTGCTGGCGCCAGCCGCCGCCCAGCACCTTGTAGAGCGTGACCAGATTCGCGAGCCGCGCCTGCCGCAGGGTGATCAGCTCCTGCTGCGCCGCGTAGAGATCCCGCTGCGAGATCAGCGTCGTCAGGAAGTTGTCGACGCCGCTGCGGAAGCGCAGCTGGGAGAGGCGATAGCTCTCCGCGTAGTTGTCGGTGAGGCTCTGCTGCGCGCGGAGCTGGTCCTCATAGGTGCCGCGGGCGGCCAGCGCATCCGCGGTCTCGCGGAAGGCGGCCTGGATCGCCTTCTCGTAATTGGCGACCTGGATGTTCTTCTGCAGCTTGGCGTAGTCGAGATTGGCCTCGTTGATCCCGCCGGTGAAGATCGGCACGTTGATCTGCGGCAAGAAGCTCCAGGTGCCGGAGTAGGGTTGGAACAGACGCGACAGCGCCGCCCCGCTGGTGCCATAGCTGCCGGTGATGGTGATGCTCGGGAAGAAGGCTGCCCGCGCCGCGCCGATATCGGCATTGGCCGACCGCAGCACCCGCTCCGCCGCCAGCACATCCGGCCGGCGCAGCAGCACCTCGGAGGAGAGGCCGGCAGGCACATCCGCCATCATCAGCGCGCTGTCCAGATCCGCCGGGATGGGCAGATCAGCCGGCAGGGGCTGGCCGATCAGCTCGGCCAGCGCATTCTCCGCCTGGGCCAATTGCCGCGTATAGAGAGCGAGATTGGCGCGCGCCGTCTCCACCGCCGTCTGCGCCTGATGCAGGGTCAGGTCCGTCGCGGTGCCGCCGGCCGCCGCCGCCCGCGTCAGGCGCAGCGAGGTCTCCTGGCTTTCCAGCGTCCGCCGGGTGAGGTCCAGCAATTCGCGGTTGGCCAGCAGCGTCAGATAGGCATCGGCCACCGAGGCGACGAGGGTGATCTGCGCCGCCTTCCGCGTCTCCTCCAGCGAGAGGTAGTTCTCGAAGGCCGACTGGCTGAGGCTGCGCAGCCGGCCGAACAGGTCCAGCTCGTAGGCGGTGATGCCGACCCCGGTGCTGAAGGTGCGGGAGGTGACCGGCGCCGTGCGGGCGGCACCGGCGCTGGTCAGATCCGCCGGTGTCTGCTGATAGCTGGCCGAGCCGGTGGCGCCCAGCTCGGGGTAGAGAGTGCCGTGCTGCGCACGGAACTGCGCCTCGGCCGCCGCGACATTCAAGGTCGAGACGCGCAGGTCGCGGTTGTTCTCCAGCGCGATGGCGATGAGCCGCCGCAGGCCGGGATCGAGGAAGAAATCATCCCAGGCGATCTCATCGGCGAGCGGCTGGCCCGGCTGCGCGGTGGAAACCGGCTTGTAGGCGGCACCTTGCGGCCAGGAAGCGGGCACCGGGGAAGCCGGCCGCTCGTAATCCGGGATCAGGGAGCAGCCGGCGAGGAAGGTCGCGCCCAGCAGAACGGTGAGAAGGCGCGGCATGGTCGAAGCTTTCATTCTCAGTCCCCTGCCCCCTGCTGGGCCACGGGCTCGGCATGGTGCTCGGCCTGGCGCTCGGAGGCGCGCTTGGTGCGGAACAGCTTCAGCACCAGCACAAAGAACAGCGGCACGAAGAACACCGCCAGCACCGTGCCGGCGACGACGCCGCCGATGATGCCGGTGCCGATGGCGATGCGCCCGGCAGCGCCGGCGCCGGTGGAGATGGCCAGCGGCACGACACCGAGGGTGAAGGCGAGCGAGGTCATCAGGATCGGCCGCAGGCGTTCCTTGGCCGCATGCAGCGCCGAATCCAGCAGGCTCTCGCCCGCCTCGAAGTGCTCCTTGGCGAACTCCACGATCAGGATGGCGTTCTTGGCGGAGAGGCCGACGGTGGTGAGCAGGCCCACCTGGAAATACACGTCGTTCTCGAGGCCGCGCAGCACTGTCGCCGCCACCGCGCCGAACACGCCGAGCGGCACCACCAGCATCACCGAGACCGGGATTGCCCAGCTTTCGTAGAGCGCGGCGAGGCAGAGGAACACCACGATGATCGAGATGGCATAGAGCGGCCCCGCCTGCGAACCGGCGGCGCGTTCCTCATAGGAGAGGCCGCTCCACTCCACGCCGAAGCCGGGCGGCAGCTGCGCGGCCAGGCGCTCCATCTCCGCCATGGCGGCGCCGGTGCTCTGCCCAGGCGCGGCATCGCCCGAAAGCTCCACCGCGCTGACGCCGTTGAAGCGGGTCAGGCCGGGGGAGCCGATCTCCCACTTCGCGGAGGCAAAGGCGCTGAAGGGCACCATGGTCCCGCTGCTGTTGCGGACATACCAGCGGCCGATATCCTCGGGCAGCATGCGGAACGCCGCATCGCCCTGGACATAGACGCGCTTGACGCGGCCGCGGTCCAGGAAGTCGCCGGCATAGGAGGAGCCGAAGGCCGCGGAGAGGGTGTTGTTGATATCGCTGACGGACAGGCCGAGCGCGCTCGCCTTCTCCCAGTCGATGTCGAGCTTGTACTGTGCTTCGTCGGGCTGGCTGCCGGGGCGGACACCGACCACCAGCGGGCTCCGCGCCGCCGCGGCCAGAAGCTGGTCACGCGCCTGCTTCAGCGCCGCCGCGCCATTGCCGGCGCGGTCCACGAGTTGCATCTCGAAGCCCGTGGCGTTGCCGAGTTCCGGCACGGCGGGTGGCGAGAAGGCAACGATCTGCGCGTCCTTGTAGGTGGCGAAGTGCCCCATCACGCGTCCCGCCAGGGCGCTCACCGCCTGTTCCGGCCGCGGGCGCTCCTCCCAGTCCTTGAGCCTGACGAAGGCGATGGCGGCGTTCTGGCCACGGCCGGAGAAGGAGAAGCCGGTGATCGAGTAGACGGCTGCGACCGTGTCCTTCTCCTCCTCCAGGAGGTAGCGGTTGATGGCGTCGATGGCCTGGCTGGTACGGGCGACGGTGGCGCCCGGCGGGGCCGAGACCTGCACGATCATCACGCCCTGGTCCTCATTCGGCAGGAAGGAGGAGGGCAGGCGCACATAGAGCAGGCCCATCGCCACGGCGACAGCCGCGTAGATGATCATGAAGCGCCAGGGGCGGGAGGCCACGACACGCACGCCACCGGCATAGCCGCGGGTCATGCGCTCGAAGCCGCGGTTGAACCAGCCGAAGGGCCCCTTGCGCGCGGCGCCATGCGTCTTCGACCGGCGCAGCAACGTGGCGCAGAGCGCCGGCGTGAAGATGATGGCGACCGCGACCGAGAGCGTCATCGCCGTGATGATGGTCAGCGAGAACTGCCGGTAGATGACGCCCGCCGAACCCGCGAAGAAGAACATCGGCAGGAACACGGCCGAGAGCACCAGCGCGATGCCGACCAGCGCGCCGGAGATCTGGCTCATCGATTCGCGCGTGGCCTGCAGCGGCGAGAGGTGCCTCTCCTCCATCAGCCGCTCGACATTCTCCACCACCACGATGGCGTCATCGACCAGCAGGCCGATGGCCAGCACCATGGCGAACATGGTGAGCGTGTTGATCGAGTAGCCGGCGAGGGCCAGGACCGCGAAGGTGCCGAGCAGCACGACCGGGATGGCCAGCGTCGGGATCAGCGTGGCCCGCCAGTTCTGCAGGAACACGAACATCACGACGAAGACCAGCACCATGGCCTCGACCAGGGCCTTGATCACCTCATGGATCGAGATCTGGACGAAGGGCGTGGTGTCGTAGGGCACCACCATCTGGATGTTCGGCGGGAAGGTCTGGCTGATTTGGTTGAGCGTCGCGCGTACCGCCTCCGCCGTATCCACCGCATTGGCGCCGGGGGCGAGCTGGACGCCGATGCCGGCGGAGGGCTTGCCGTTGTACTGGCTGGTGATGGAGAAGCTCTGCGCGCTCAGCTCCACCCGGGCCACGTCGCGCAGCCGCACCTGCGAACCGTCCTGGTTGACGCGCAGCAGGATGGCGCCGAACTGCTCCGGCGTCTGCAGATAGGAGGGGCCGATCAGCGTCGCGTTCAGCATCTGGCCCGGCACAGCGGGGCGCGCGCCGATCTCGCCCGAGGCCACCTGCACATTCTGCGCGGCGATGGCCGCCGTCACATCGGACGGCATCATGTTGAAGGCGTTCAGCTTGTCCGGGTCGAGCCAGATGCGCATCGCATATTGCGAGCCGAACAGGTTGTAATCGCCCACGCCTGGGGTGCGGGTCAGCGGGTCCTGCACATTGGTCGCGATGAAGTCGCCCAGATCGGCGCTGCTCATCGTGCCGCTGGTATCGACGAAGCCGATGAACATCATGAAGGCCACGGAGGCCTTGGCGACGCGGATGCCCTGCTGGCGCACCGTTTCCGGCAGGCGGCTCTCGGCCAGGGAGAGCTTGTTCTGCACCTGCACCTGCGCCGTATCCGGGTTGGTGCCCTGGGCGAAGGTCAGCTCGATGCTGGCGCTGCCGTCACGGTTGCTGGTCGAGGTGAAGTAGAGCAGCCCGTCCAGGCCGGTCATCTGCTGCTCGATCACCTGCACCACGGTGTTCTGCACCGTCTCGGCCGAGGCGCCGGGATAGGTCAGGCTGATGCGGATCGAGGGCGGCGCGATGGTCGGGTATTGCGCGATGGGCAGGCTGCGCAGGCAGATCACGCCGACCAGCATGGTGGCGAGCGCCAGCACCCAGGCGAAGACCGGGCGGTCGATGAAAAAACGTGCCATGAGGTGTGGCTCAGCCCCGCTGCTGCGGCTGTCCGGCGGTCTGCGGATTGCGCAGCGCCTCGGCCGTGGTTTCCGTGACCTGCGGCTTGGCGCCGGCCTGGACGCGCTGGCCGCCTTCCACGATCACCTTGTCGCCGGGCTGCAGCCCGCCCTGGGCCAGCCAGTCCGTGCCGATGGCGCGGGTGGCGTCGATCACACGCTCCGCCACCGTGCCATCAGGCTGCACCACCTTCACCACCGCCTCCCCGCGCGGGTTGCGGGATACGGCCCGCTGCGGCACCAACAGCGCGTTCTCGGTGATGCCCTCCTCCACCTTCTGACGCACGAACATGCCGGGCATCAGCACCCCGTCCGGGTTCGGGAACTCGGCGCGCAGCACGACGGAGCCGGTGCTCTGGTCCACCGTCACCTCCGAGACCTGCAGCTTGCCGGGATGGGCGTATTCGGTGCCGTCCTCCAGCAGCAGGCGCACCTCGGCCTCACCCTCGGCGGATTGCCGCAGGCGCCCGGCCTCCATCTCCCGCCGCAGCCGCAGAAGCGTCGCGGCCGGCTGCGTCACGTCCACATAGATGGGGTCAAGCTGCGTCACCGTCAGCAGGGAATCGGCCTGGTCGGCGGTGACCAGCGCGCCCACCGTCAGCTTGGCGCGGCTGGTGCGGCCGGTGATGGGTGAGTTGATGGTGGTGTAGCCGAGATTGATCTTCGCCGTCTCCACCGCCGCGCGGGCGGAGGCGACATCGGCCTCGGCCTGCTTCTGGGCGGCCACCGCGGTCTCATAGTCCAGCCGGCTGACAGCGTTCTGCGCCACCAGCGGGCGATAGCGCGTGGCGGTGACCCGGGCCGCGCTCAGCGCCGCCTCGGCGCGGGCCAGGCTGGCCTCGGCGCTGGCAAGCTGCGCCTTGTAGGGCGCGGGGTCGATCTGGAAGAGCTTCTGCCCGGCCTGCACCGTCTCGCCCTCACGGAACAGCCGCTCGCGCAGCACGCCACTGACCTGCGGGCGCACCTCGGCGGTCTGGAAGGCGACAACGCGGCCGGGCAGCGTGGTCTGGATGCTGACCCGCTGCGGCTGGAGGGACAGCACCGTCACGCCCGGCGGCGGCGCCTGCTGGGCCGATTGCGCCTCGGCGCGCTCGTCACAGCCGGCCAGCAGGACGGGAAGGCTCAGCAGCGCCAGGGGCAGGCCCAGCATGGCCACGCCCCGACGGCGCAGGCCACCGCCGGCCGGCCGGGAGCCCGGCTGGGGACGTGTCATCGGATCGGCCATCATCGGCTCCTGAAGGCTGAATTGCGTCGAGCGAGGAAACTCGTTAGTATCCGCCTTACTGTCAAGCACAGCTTTTGCACTGCAGCGAGGAAACGGGTGGGTCAAAGTGTGACGGAATCTTGCGCCGCCACCACGCCGGCCGAGGAAAATGCCGAAACCGTGCGGCACCGCATCTATCAGGCGGCGGAGGCCGAATTCCGGCAGAATGGCTTTCATGCCACCACTATGGATACCGTCGCGCGGGCTGCCTGCTGCTCCAAGAAGACGATCTACAAGCTCTTCGCCTCGAAGGAGGAGCTCTTCCTCCAGCTGATCGACCGCTTCAAATCGGCCATCAAGCGGATGGAGGTGGATCCCACCCTGCCCCCGGAGGCCGCGCTGGAGGATCTGCTGTTCCGCATCGGCACCATCATCCTGCGCGAGGACTCGATTACGACCCTGCGCATGGTTCTCTCCGAATACGCCAGCAACCCCTCTCTGCTACAGGCGGCGGAGCGGCAATTCGGCGGCGGCGTTGACGCGCTCGACAGCTACTTCACCGTGCTGGAGCAGCGGTATGGGCATGATTTCGGGCCGGACAAGCAGGAAGCGGCGCGGATGCTGGTCGGCATGGCGCTCGGCGCCTTCCACTACGAAAGGCTGGTGGGCCGCCTGCCCGCCCTCTCCGAGCCGGAATTGCGGAAGCGGATCCGGCATGCGGTGACCATCTTCCTGGCGGGAACGCGAGCCGTGCCGGGCTGAGGCGGCGCCGGGCCGGGTGCCTGGCGGCTTCACCCGCCGGGCACACGCCATCGCACGGCCCATCTGGCAAAAGGCCTCTCCTCCAGCAGCAGGCCTTGCCGCGCCGATTGCGCGGCCCCGGAGAGGGCGGCCATGCGCGGCGTCAGCACGGTGTTGGGCAGGGCGGTCAGGCGGCACGCCCGGAGCATAGGAGGCAGCCCCCACACAACTCAGACTGGCAGAGGCTGTCCTTACGAGGGGACACCCTATGGCATGCCTCCGCGGGCTCTGCCGAGTGGCGGGCTGCCCTTGAGCGGCTGGGGGCGCCGTTTGTGGTCAGGCCTCGGACGACGCGTCGCGCTCGGGTAGCGGCGCGGCACCCGTCTCTCCGGCGAACTCCTGAGGCGCCCGCGCCGCGCCGCCGTCCGCCTCGCCCTCCGCTGCACGAGCCTGGTGCCAGAACTCGAGGTCGCGGCCCTCGGGACGTCCCTCCTGCTCCCACAGGTAATAAGCCCGGACTCGCACTGCCTGCTCCGGGTCGCCAGGCTCGCCGGGATCTCGGGCCTCGTACGCCTCGGCGTCCGCGGCGCCGTACTCCCTGTAGACGGCAAGGGTACGGTGAACATGCTGGTCGTCCACCCGGGCAGCCAGCAGGATGCCGCCGCGATGCATACCCTCGCCGTATGCGTGGGCGACCGCTTCCGGCAAGCCAAGCTCGGACAGCCCTGCCTCCTGGTCGTCGTCCTGTGGCGAGCGGACCTCCTCGCCGCTGGCGGGATCCGCCGCGTGGACCTGGATCCGCTCCCGCGGGACGCTGAATTCCTGGACCAGATGCTCCACCACCAGATCGACCGTGCGGTGCTTATCGAAAAGTCCGGCGACGACGCGCGTCATGGCTGGCCTCCCAGGGATGGCGCGGCTCTCCGGCCGCGGCTGCCTTGACATGTGGTGAGTCCGGCCATCCTCTGCGATGGGGCACACGACGGCGGCTGCCGAGCGGCAGGACATGCCTGACGCCAGCCGGAGTACAGGCCTTTGCGAATCCTCGTGCTGGGTGCCAGCGGCTTCATCGGTGCACGTGTGGCGGCATGTCTCCGCGCCCGCGGCCATGAGGTCCTGCCTTGCGGCCGCAATACGGCGGCGCTCCGCCTCCGGTTTCCGGGCAGCCACGTCGTGCGCGCGGATCTAGCCCGGGACAAGGCCTCAGACTGGTTAGGGCGTCTCGGCGGGCTGGACGCCGTGGTCAACGCCGTGGGAGCGCTCGAAGGAAAGCTCGAGGCCCTGCACGGCTCCGGCCCCGCCGCCTTGTTCGACGCCTGCGCGGAGGCGGGCATTCCCCGCGTGGTGCAGGTCTCGGCGCTCGGCGCGGCCGATGGGACAACGCGCTTCCTCGCCACCAAGCGGGTGGCGGATGAGCATCTGCTCCGGCTCAGGCGCGAGGGCGGGCACCACGGCTGGACCGTGCTCCGGCCATCCCTCGTTATCGGCCGGGGCGGCTCCAGTACCGGGCTCTTCTCCTCGCTGGCCGTGCTGCCGCGGCCCATCGGGCTCGGCCGGGGCGACTGGCAGGTCCAGCCGGTCCATGTCGCCGACCTGGCACGCTGTGTCGCCGACCTCATCGAGGCGGGTGCGGCGCCGCCGGTGCTTGATCTCGTCGGACCGGATCCGATGGGCACCGACCGGCTGTCCGCAATCCTCCGAGGTTGGCTTGGCCTGCCGGAGCAGCGCCCGGTCAGCATCCCCGAAGGCCTGCTCCGTGCCGGCGCAGGCATCGGAGGTCTGGTACCCGGCTCTCCGCTGACGCCGGAGACGCTCGACATGCTCGCGCGGGGCAATACCGCTGATCCGGCCTCGGCCCAGGCGGCTCTGGGCTGGTCGCCCAGGCCGCTGGCCGAGGCCCTCGCGGCGGAGCCATCCGTCGCCGCCGACCGCACCCATGCCCGGATGGCCGCGGTCCGCCCGGTGCTCCGGCTTCTCCTCGCCACCATCTGGATCGGGACGGCCTATGTCTCGGCCTTCGTCACGCCGCGCGCGGTCAGCGACGCCCTGACGGCCGGGCTCGGCCTGCGGGGCCTGGCCTCATCCCTGGCGCTGTGGGGCGGCGTCGCACTCGATCTCGCCCTGGGCATCGCGGTGCTCGCCCTGCCGCGCCAGACCGCGCTGGTGTGCATGGTCCAACTCGCCGTTACGCTGCTCCTCACGGTGCTCGCCACCGCGGCCTTCCCCGGCGCCTGGGCGGACCCGTTCGGCCCCTTGCTCAAGAACGCGGCGATCGTCGGGGCAGTGCTCGCCCTGCTCGCCGCCCGGGAGTGACTTATGGACACCTATTTTCTGCTCAAGTGGGTGCACATCATCAGTTCGACGCTGTTGTTCGGCACCGGGCTCGGCACCGCGTTCCACGGCTGGATGTCCCACCGCAGTGGGGATGTCCGTGCCGCGGTGGCGGTCGGCCGCAGCGTGGTCCTGGCCGACTGGCTTTTCACCGCGCCTGCCGTCATTGTGCAGCCGCTCACCGGCTTCGCCATGATGGGGATGACGGGCATTCCGCTGACGACGTCCTGGGTCGTTGCGACCCTTATCCTCTACGTCCTCGTCGGCGCCTGCTGGCTCCCCGTGGTCTGGCTGCAAATCCGGATGCACCGACTGGCCGTGGAGGCCTTGACCCGAAATGAGCCTTTGCCTCCCCTCTTTCACCGCTACGCCAGATACTGGTTCATCCTGGGGTGGCCTGCCTTCATCAGCGTGCTGGCGATCTTCTGGCTCATGGTCGCCAAACCGGATCTCTGGTGAGAAGGGCACGGGGGTTCGCCGCCACCGCCCGGCCGCCGTGGCGTGAGGCCCCTGACGAGCAGCGTCTCACCCTGCGAAGGACCGAGTTTCGGCTGGATAAGCATGGCGGCCAGATAGCCAGGTCTTTCTCCGCTCCTGCCCGTTCACGGAAAAAGCTCCCACAGTCCGTTCCGGCGATTTCTTCGCACGCTCCGATGATCTCATCGGGACGAGCTATTCTAATGGTTCATCGGGCAAATCGCGCAGTATTCGGCAGGAGCACGGTACCAGGACCGCAGGTGCCCCGCGCTGCCCCCGGGGCGCGATGGCGCCACAGGCTGCAGGCCTCGCCTGCATGTGACGATCCGTGCCGACACGTGCACGTGCATGAGACTTGGCCGCCATCGGCCAGTGGTCGCAGAGTATGCTGGCGAATAAGCCGAAGCACCATCGCTGCCCAACGCCGTGCAAGCGGCATCAGGGAGGGACGCCATGGCCCGAGTCATCGGTACGAATCAGCCTGATGAAATCAGCCCTTTTGGGGTATCGCCGGGTGTCAACGGGACGCCGGAGAATTTCGCGCCCAACACGATTGAGGGGGGCAATGGAGCCGACACGATCACGGGCGGCAATGACAGCGACCTGATCCTTGGCGGAAACGGCAATGACGTGCTCCGTGCAAACGCCACTGTTTCGCGCTCCCAGCCCGATATCATCTTCGGCGGCAACGGGGATGATTTCTTGTTTGGCGGCTTTGGCACCTCCGGCCCTGGCCATCACCTCTTCGGCGAGCGGGGGAATGACACGCTGATCGGGGGTGACGTGGAGATCGGCAGTGGCGATGATTATCTTGACGGTGGTCCGGGTAACGACCTGCTCGATGGCGTCAAGGGTGCGGACACACTGCTCGGCGGCTCGGGCGACGACATCTTCCGCTTCGCAATCGGCATAGCTGGTTCCGCACCGGTTTCGACAACGCGACCGGGCGAGGGCAACCGTGACGTGATCCTGGATTTCCAGCCGGGCTCCGACTTGATCGACCTTTCACAGTACCAGACATTCTTCAACAGCTCGGGGCATGGGGTCTTCCTCGGCACCGCGCCCTTCGGCGACAGCAGCGACCTCCAGGTCCGCTACGACATCGTGGACGGGCACACCATCGTGCAGTTCCGCAGCGCCGTGGACGAGACATGGTTCCTGCCGACCTTGGGTGAGATCGACCTGGTCGGCGCCCCCCACCTCACCGCCAGCGACTTCGACCTGGCCTGACCCAGCCGATCAGCGGGGGGGGGGTGGCGGCATTTGCCACCATTCGAGCCCGACCACGCGCGGCGGTCGACGGTTCACAGGCTTTACGCCGTGCTCCTGTCAGGCACCGGGTAACTTCCCGGAAGACGCGCCAAACGCGCTGGCTGCAGGAGCGCGGAGACTGTCAGGCCCTCCCCTGGATCTCCGGCAGGCAATGCCGGGCTTCGGCATCCCGCTCCCGCGGCCAGGCGAAGAAATTGAAGACGTAAGGGTCGGAGGCCGCATAGTCGGAGGGATCCCGGCTGGCCCGCTGCATGGTTGCGCGATCCAGTGCCACAGCCGGCCACCACCGCCCCTCCAGGGCGAAGCAGGTGATATAATCCAGCGCGTCCAGGAAGGCGGGCACTGCCCAGGTTGAGCCCTCCCTGTGCCGTTCCTCCAGTTCTAGCGTCAGGACCGGGCGGCAGCGCAGCAGGGTGTCGCGCGCACCCCGCAGGACCTCATATTCCGCACCTTCCGCATCGATCTTCATCGCGGTCAGGTCGCGCAGGCCGAAGCTGTCCAGCGCGACGACCGGGACCTGGATCTGCTCGGCACCGACATGCCGGCCAAAGCCCGCGAAGCTCTTGACCAGGGAAGCCCATTGCTCCTGCCGGACACCCTCCACCACCGGCACGGAGAGCGTAAGCTGGCCAGGCGCATCGCCCAGTGCCTGCGGGATCGGCTTGATTGAATCCAGCCCTGCACAAGCTGCGGAGAGCCGGGCGAAGGCTGCGGGGAGCGGCTCGAAAGCCAGGACATGCGCGCCGGGAAGGCGGCTCAGCGGCAGCGCCAGAAGGCCGTCATGCGCGCCGACATCCACCAGGCTGCCGGGCCGGTGCAAGGCCGTCAGGAAGCGAAGCTCATCCACGGCACCCATCCCGATCCTTTGCACCGCATCTTGGCGTTGCCGGATCAGGCGACGCAAGCCCGCGCGTCAGTGGAGCCTATCGTTGCGAAGCGCCGCTCATGGTCACGAAGCGGCCTATTCCCGGCTGCGCAGCAGGCGGCTCGACGCCGTGAAGCGGCCCGCCGGATGGATGGTGTCCGAGATCTCGAAAGCGATCCCCGTGTGGTCGAGATAGCGCCGGACGATCCGCAGAGCCGGTGAGCCCGGCTCGACCTGCAGGGGCGCCGCGATCCGCTCCGGCACGGTCGCCGCGGTGATGTCCTGCCGGATCTCGGCGACGTGTCGCCCATGCCGCGCCTCGACGAGGGAGACGATCAGGGTATCCGGTGAGGCACGAACCAGGTCGATGATGTCAGGGTATGCCGGATCGAGATAGACGTCGGTCCAGCCGATCGGGACGCTCTTCGGCCCGCCGTCGAGACGAAGGCTGGAGATGCGCAGCCAGCGCGCGCCCTCCGAGGCGCCAAGCGCCTCCGCCAGGGTGCGATCCAGCAGCATTTCGCCGGTCTCCTGCACCACGCGGACGTGCGATGATCCGAACTGCACCAGATCGTCCAGCGAGGCGAGCGACTGCCGGTAATTCCGGGGTGCCGTCCGGGCCTCCACTCGCGTGCCCGCCCGCTTGCGTCGAGAGACAAGGCCAAGCTCGACGAGTTCGTTGATGGCGACCCGGACCGCATAGCGGCTGGCGCCGTAAAGGGCACAAAGCTCGAACTCGGTGGGTAGAAGGGAGCCGATCGGGAACCGGCCCGACGAGATCCCCTCCATCAGCTCGCGCGTGAGCGCGGCATGTTGGGTGCCGGTGGCGGATTTTTCCTTGACGTTTTGTTCGGACATATTTAGCTGCTGTTTTGTTCGAACATATCTAAGACCCAAGCCCTCAACCGGCAACTCTCGAGGAGACGCTCCGTGCCCCCGGCAAGCCCTGCCTCCGCCACCACCGTATTCGACTCCGCCCTGTTCCGCGATGCCTTCGGCACCCCGCGCATGCGGGAGGCTTTCTCGGACCGCGCCCTGATCGCCCGCTACATCGAGGTCGAGATCGCCCTGGCGCGGGCGGAAGCGCGCTGCGGCGTCATCCCCGCGGAGGCGGCCGAGCAGATCGCCGCGCGCTGCGACATCAATGCGCTGGATTTCGAGCGGCTGCGCCAGGAGACCGACAATGTCGGCTATCCCATCCTGCCCCTGGTGCACCAGCTGGTAGAGCAATGCGGCGCGGCCGGCCGCTACGTTCACTGGGGCGCCACCACCCAGGATATCATGGACACCGCCGACGTGCTGCGGGTCCGTGCCGGGCTGGAGATCATCGAGGAGGACATCGCCGCCCTCCGGCGCATCCTGGCCGAGCTGGCGGCCAAGCACCGCGACACGCCGATGGCCGGGCGCACGCACCTGCAGCAGGCCTTGCCGGTCACCTTCGGCTACAAGGCGGCGATCTGGCTGGCGATGTTCGACCGCCATGCCGAGCGCCTGCAGCAGCTCAAGCCACGGGTCCTGGTGGGTGAGTTCGCCGGCGCGGCGGGCACGCTGGCCTCGCTTGGCGACAAGGGCCTGGAGGTGCAGCAGGCGCTCTGCGAGGAGCTGGGCCTCGGCGTGCCGGTCACCACTTGGCATGTCGCCCGGGATGGCTTCGCCGAGGTGGTGAACCTCCTGGGCCTGATCACCGGGTCGCTGGGCAAGATCGCCTGCGACATCATGCTGATGGCCTCGACTGAGTTCGCCGAGGTCTACGAGCCCTTCGTGAAGGGCCGCGGTGCTTCCTCGACCATGCCGCAGAAGCGCAATCCCATCTCCTCCGAGCTGATGCTGGCCGCCGCCAAGGGCGTCCGCCAGCAGGCGGGGCTGATGCTGGACGCGATGATCCAGGATTTCGAGCGCGCCACCGGACCCTGGCACGCCGAGTGGATGGCCATCCCCGAGAGTTTTCTTCTCGCGGCCAGCGCGCTGCACCAGGCAAAGTTCGCCCTGGATGGCCTGATCGTGGACGAGGCGCGGATGCGGCAGAACCTCGCCGTCAGCAAGGGCCTGATCGTCGCCGAGGCCGTGATGATGGAGCTCGCCCCCCATACCGGCCGCGATGAGGCGCACGATATCGTCTACGACGTCTGCCGCGAGGTGAACGAGCGGGGCGGCACCCTGGCCGAGGCGCTGGCGCGCCATCCCGAGGTCACCCGCCACCTGGACCGCGCCGCCATCGACCGCCTGACCGACCCGGCCAACTATCTCGGCATGGCGCCGCAGATGGTGGATCGCGCCGTCGCCGCCTCGCGGCGGCAGGCCTCCTAGTCCCCGCCGCGCGGGGCGAGCCCCTCGCCCCGCCCCCTTTCCCTTGCAGCCCAAGGCGCCCCGTGAGGCCTGACCTCGCGCAGGAGAAACGCGCCCTCAATCCGTGGAGCGAGCAATGTCCAGTGTGAGCACCGCACCTCCCATGGCCACCCCTACCCGCAAACCGCTTTGGAGCGGCCTCGGCTTTCAGATCATCCTGGCGATGGTCCTGGGGGTGGCAGCAGGGTTCCTCTTTCCCTCCCTCGCCGTGCAACTCAAGATCCTCGGCGACATCTTCCTGCGACTGATCAAGACGGCCGTGGCGCCGCTGGTCTTTCTCTGCGTCGCCTCGGGTATCGTCTCGGCGGGTGACTTCAAGCGGATCGGCAAGGTCGGTCTGGTGGCGATGCTCTACTTCGAGATCGTTTCGACCATCGCCCTCGCCTTCGGCCTGCTCGCCGGAAACCTGCTCGGCGTCGGCGAGGGCATGGCCGCGGCGACCGCCGCCGCACAGGGCGCCCGTCCGCCGGTTCCCACGGGAGGCGAGCCGCATTCGGCCCTGGCCTTCATCCTGAAGATCTTCCCCGACAACTTCATCGGGGCCTTTGCACGCGGCGAGCTGCTGCAGGTCCTGGTGATCGCCATCATCTTCGGGGCGGCGCTGCTGCGGCTGAAGGCCGACAAGCGCGCGCCGGTCGAGCGTGGCCTGAACCGGATCTCGGACGTGCTGTTCGAGTTCATCCACATCATCATGATGCTGGCGCCGATCGGCACCTTCGGCGCCGTCGCCTTCGCGGTGGGGTCGAGCGGCACCAGCGTCCTGCTGTCGCTGATCCATCTCGTGCTGACCTTCTACGCGGCCGTCGCCGCCTTCATCGTAGTCGTGCTGGGCGCCGTCTGTGCCGTGTTCCGGCTGAACCTGTTCCACTTCCTCCGCTTCATCCGCGAGGAGATCTACATCGTCCTCGGCACCGCCTCCTCCGAGAGCGTGCTGCCCCGGCTGTTGGAGAAGCTGCCGCTCTACGGGGTCTCGCGACAGACGGCCGGCCTGGTGCTGCCGACAGGCTATGCCTTCAATCTGGACGGCACCTCCATCTACATGTCCATCGGCGTGATCTTCCTGGCCAATGCCTATGGCGTGCCGCTGGATCTGGGGCAACAACTCGGTATCCTCGGCATCATGCTGCTGACCTCCAAGGGTGCCGCGACGGTCTCGGGCGGCAGCTTCGTCGTCTTCGCGGCCACCGTGACGGCCACCGGTATCCTTCCGGTGGAAGGCCTGGCCATCCTGTTCGGCGTCTACCGCTTCATGTCCATCGCCATCGCGACCACCAACGTCATCGGCAACAGCATCGCCACGGTGGTGACGGCGAAGATTTGCGGTGAGTTCGACGGGGAGCAATCCCGGCGCGCCTATGCCAAGCTGCGCGCGGGCGAAAGCGTCGGCTGACGCCTCGGGCACCAGCCCCGCCCGCCTTCGGTCACCTGTCACCCAGCTGGAGATCCATGATGTCGGAGCCGACCGGACTGCATGGGGTCTATCCCTATCTCGTCTCGCCCCTCGACGCGGAGGGGCGGGTGATGCGCGAGGTGCTCGCCCGCCTGGTCGAGCACCTGATCGAGGCGGGGGTGCACGGGCTCACGCCGCTCGGCAGCACGGGGGAGTTCGCCTACCTGAACACCGCCCAGCGGCTGGAGATCGTCGAGGTGGTGGTGCAGGCCGCGCGCGGGCGGGTGCCGGTGATCGCCGGGGTGGCCGCCACCACCACCCGCGACGGCGCCATGCTGGCGCGTGAGGTCATGGCGCGGGGCGCCGATGGCGTCCTGGCGATCCTCGAAGCCTATTTCCCGATCGCCGAGCAGGGGGTGGAGGACTACTTCCGTGCGGTGGCCGAGGCGACGGACGGGCCGGTGGTGCTCTACACCAACCCGCAGTTCCAGCGCTCGGACCTGTCGCTGCCGGTGATCCGCCGCCTCTCGGCCGTTCCCAACATCCGTTACATCAAGGACGCCTCGACCAATACCGGGCGCCTGCTCTCCATCATCAACGAGACGGAGGGCCGCATGGGCGTGTTCGCTGCCTCGGCGCATATCCCTGCCTGCGTCATGATGATCGGAGGCATCGGCTGGATGGCGGGGCCCGGCTGCATTGTACCGCGGCAGAGCGTGAAGCTTTACGATCTGTGCCGCGCGGGTGAATGGGAGGCCGCGATGGTCCTGCAGCGGAAGCTCTGGGCGGTGAACCAGGCCTTCGCCAAGCACTCCCTGGCGGCCTGCATCAAGGGCGCGCTGGAAATCCAGGGCTTTCCTGTCGGCGCCCCTCTGCCGCCCCAGGCGCCGCTGAGTGAGAGCGGGCGCGAGGAGGTGCGGCATCTCCTGGAGGAGGTCAGTTCGCTCTAGCACTACTGTGCCGTGATATGCCGCTCGCGTACCACCTTGCTCCAGATCGCACTCTGTTCGCTCAGGAAGCGGTCGAATTCATCAGGTGAAGACGCCCTGACCGTGCAGCCCTGGCTTTCCAGGGGGTGACGCACAGCCGGAGTGGCAAGCGCATCGGCGAGCGCCGCATTGAAACGCGTGACGATCGCATCCGGCACGCCGGCTTGGGTGCAGAAGCCCCAGAAGGCCTCCGAAGCGACGCCCGCCACACCCGCTTCGCCGATTGTTGGAATATCCGGCCGCATCGGCGAGCGGCTTGCACCCGATTGCGCCAGGGGCCGCAGCGAGGTACCCACCTGGCCGCCCAGCCCGACCACGCTCGCAACCGCCAGATCGATCTCGCCTGCCATGGCGGCGGTGCTCATCGGGCCGCCGCCACGGTAAGGCACGTGCACCATCTGTGTGCCCGTCACCTGCTGCAGCCGCTCCATGGTGAGATGTGCGAGGCTGCCCACACCGACCGTGCCGAAGCTGATCCGATCGGCCCCCTGCCGCGCGGCCGCAATCACATCCGCGAGCGTCTTGTAAGGCTTGGCGTCGGGCGTGGTGATGAGCATGGGAGCGGTTGCAACCAGCATCACTGCACGCAGATCCTTCTCGGGATCGTAGCCCAGCGTCGGGTTAAGCAGCGGGTTGATCACATGGCTGTCGAAGACCAACACAAAGCTCTGCCCATCCGCCCGATCGCGCGCGACGGCGGCGGTGCCGACAGCGCCGCTCCCCCCTGGCCGGTTCTCGACGACGACCGGCACGCCGAGCGATTGCTGGAGCGGCGTTTGTACCAGCCGGCAGATGAGGTCGGCACTGCCGCCCGGTGGAAACGGCGCAACAATGCGGATCGGCCCATCCGGCCAAGCGGCCCGCGCGCGCAGGATGCCTGGAGTGGTCAGCATAGCGGCACCCAGGAGCAAACCACGACGATTCGGAGTGACCACGGCATTTCCTCCTCTGCTTCGGGTCGGTGCCGCCTTTCCGGCGGCTTTCCGGCTGGAATGCTACAGCGCGCACGGGCGCTGGCGGAACCAGGGGAAGCCTGGGCGGGCATCGCGGCAGCTCATTCCTTCTGACCTCGGCCGGCCTATCGTTGGCCTTTCGGCTGCGGTCAATCGCCTCCTGGAACCTGTACCACGCCTCGCCGGAAATTTGTCGACATTTCGAAAAGAAAATGCTGGACCGGCCACCGGATTTCGTGCTTCCAATTTCGTCACATGGGGCCAGTTGTCGACAACATAACCGCCGAAAATGCAGCTCTGGCAGAAGGCGACCTGACCCAGTCGCTCTTCCGGCGACTGAGCGAGGCTATTATCCAGGGCGAAATCCCCTTGGGCGCCAAGCTCAGCGAGCCCGTCTTATCGCGACAATACGGCGTCAGCCGCGCCCCGTTGCGGGAAGCGCTGAACCGTCTGGTCGAACGCGGGCTGGTGGAGCGCACGCCGCGCCTGGGTGCGCGGGTTGTGACGCTGTCGGCCGATACCTTCCGGCAAGTCTATGGGGTGCGGGAGGCGCTGGAAGGCATGGCCGCCCGCGGCGCCGCGCTGGCGATGCGGGACGAGGACCTCGCCCGGCTGCGGGAGATCCTCGCACGGCAGGAGGCGCATATCGCCAGCATGGGCGATGATGCACCGAACGCACTCGGCGGCGCCGAGCGGGACTTCCACGTCGCCATCGCGCATGGCGCCCAGAATGCATTGCTGGACCGGCTGCTCTGCGGTGAACTCTACCAGCAACTCCGCCTCTATCGCTCCCAGCTGCGCAGGGTGGCCGGCCGCGCGCAGCGTTCAGTCGTCGAGCATCGCCGCATCCTCGATGCCATCGCCGACCGGGATCCCGATATGGCGGAGTGGCAGATGCGGCGCCACGTCTCTGCTTCCTATGCCGCGCTCGCGCCGCTTCTGGAAGGCGCGCCCGAGGCGGTTCTCTCTGAGGAACACCAGGAATGACACGCCATCGCACCCTGTCCGTGGGTGGTCGCACCTACCATTGCGTCGATCTCCCCGGCACGGTCGGCGAGGCGACGCTGCGCAGCCTTCCTTTCAGCCTCCGCGTATTGCTGGAGAACCTGCTGCGGCACCGCGATGACGATACCGTCACTCAAAGCGACATCGACGCCCTACTGGCCGCTGCGCGTGGCGAGGCGCTGCCCGGCGACGTCGCCTTCCGCCCGGCGCGTGTGCTGATGCAGGACTTCACCGGCGTGCCCGGCATGGTCGATCTCGCGGCCATGCGGGACGCCTTCGCCACGCGTGGCGGCGACGAACGCAAGGTCAATCCGGTCATCCCCGTGGACCTGATCGTCGATCATTCCCTGATCGTCGATCATGCCGGCACGCCGGACGCGATGGCGCGCAACATCGCCAACGAGTACCGCCGGAACGCCGAGCGCTACGCCTTCCTCCGCTGGGCGCAGGAAGCGTTCAGCAACTTCCGCGTCGCGCCGCCCGGCGGCGGCATCCTGCACCAGGTCAACTTGGAGCATATTGCCCAGGTCGTGTGGACCCGAGAGGAAGGCGGGCGAAGGTTGGCCTATCCTGATACGCTGGTGGGGACGGACAGCCACACCACCATGATCAATGCGCTGGGCGTGCTGGGCTGGGGTGTGGGCGGAATCGAGGCGGAAGCAGCGATGCTCGGCCAGCCCCTGGTGTTCCGGCTGCCGGAGGTGGTGGGGGTACGGCTGGCCGGTATGCTGCCCGCGGGCGCCACGGCCACCGACCTCGTGCTCGCCCTGACCCAGCGCCTGCGTGCCCTGGGCGTGGTGGAGAAGTTCGTGGAATTCACCGGGCCGGCGCTGGATGGCGCGCTGACCCTGGCGGACCGCGCCACCATCGCCAACATGGCGCCGGAATACGGCTCCACCTGCGGCTTCTTCCCGGTGGATCGGGCGGTGATCGCCTATCTGCGTGCGACCGGCCGCACGGCGGAACAGGTGGCATTGGTGGAAACCTATTGCCGCGAACAGGGATTGTGGCGGGAGCCCGGCATGCCGGAGCCACACTTCGCCACCCTGGTGGAGTTCGACCTGGGGGATGTCGAACCCTCCGTCGCCGGGCCAAGCCGTCCGCAGGATCGCGTGCCCCTGGCGAAAGTTCCCGGCAGCTTCATGGCCTTCAACAAACGCGATGCCGCCCATGGCTGGGATGACGGCTTTGGCGACGGCGCTGTGGTGATCGCCGCCATCACCTCCTGCACCAACACCTCCAACCCGGCCTTGATGATCGGTGCCGGCCTTCTGGCGCAGAAGGCCGTGCAGCGCGGCATGACGGTACCGTCCTGGGTCAAGACCTCGCTGACGCCGGGATCGCGCGTCGTTGCCCGCTATCTGCAAGCCAGCGGCCTGCAAGGCAGCCTTGACGCGTTGGGCTTCCATCTGGCCGGCTTTGGCTGCGGCACCTGCGGTGGCAATTCCGGCGCCTTGGCCGAGGAGGTGGCCGCGCGTATCCGGGAGCGCGATCTGATCGCTTGCGCCGCGTTGTCGGGCAATCGCAATTTCGAAGGGCGCATCCATCCTCAGGCGCGGGCTGGCTATCTGATGTCGCCGCCGCTCGTCGTGGCGCATGCGCTGGCCGGCCGCATGAAGGATCTGGTCAAAGAGCCAGTGGGACAGGACCGGGAAGGGCACAACGTCTTTCTGCGCGAGCTGTGGCCCAGCGGGGAGGAGATTGCGGCGGTGCTGCACGAAACCGTCTCGGCCGATGTCTACCGGCAGGAATATACACCGCTGTTCCAGGCGGATGAGGACTGGCGCGCGCTGCCCGCGGCAGGCGACACCCGCTTCGCCTGGAAAGCCGGCAGCACCTATATCCGCCGTCCGCCCTATTTCGACGGTGTTCACCTGGCCGAGCCGCCGCCGCCCACCCTGTCCGGCGCGCGGCCGTTGCTGATCCTGGGGGATAGCATCACGACCGACCATATCTCCCCGGTTTCCGCCATTCCGGCGCATTCCCCGGCGGGAGGCTATCTCTCGGCGCATCAGGTCAGCCAGGCGGAGTTCAACGCCTATGGCGCCCGCCGCGCCAACCACGAGGTGATGATGCGCGGCGCCTTCGCCAATATCCGCCTGCGCAACGAGATGGTGCCGGGCACGGAAGGCGGCATAACCCGCCACATGCCGGACGGCACGCAGATGACGGTCTTCGATGCCGCCATGCGCTACCGCGACGAAGGGGTGCCGCTGGTGGTGGTCGCCGGGCGCGAGTATGGCACGGGCTCTTCCCGCGACTGGGCCGCGAAGGGGCCGGCCTTGCTCGGCGTGCGGGCCGTGATCGCGGAAAGCTTCGAGCGCATCCACCGGTCCAACCTCGTCTCCATGGGCGTGCTGCCGCTGGAATTCACCGGTGGCGCCACGCGGCTCAGCCTGGGACTGGACGGTTCGGAGTTGTTCGACATCGAGGATCTGGACCATCAGGCCAAGCCGTCCACCGTGCTGCGCGCCACGCTGCGCCGGGCGGACGGGCGGGTGGAGATCCTGCCGCTGCTCTGCCGGCTCGACAGCGCCTACGACGCGCGCGTCTGGCGCGGCGGCGGCATCCTGCCCTTTATGTTGCGGGCCCTTTCGGCGCGGGAGCAGGCAGCATGAGCCTGCGCTCCCTCCCCGCCGTCTATATGCGCGGCGGCACCAGCCGTGCCCTGTTCTTCCACCAGCGCGACCTGCCGGAAGCGCGGGCTGAGTGGGACCCCATCTTCCTCGCCGCCCTCGGCAGCCCCGATCCGAACGGGCGCCAGCTCGACGGCATGGGCGGCGGCATTTCCTCCCTGTCCAAGATCGCCGTGATCGGCCCGCCGACACGAGACGATGCTGATGTGGACTACACCTTTGCCCAGGTTCAGGTGGATGCGCCGGTGGTGGGCTATCGCGGCAACTGCGGCAATATCTCCTCCGCCGTCGGGCCCTTCGCGGTGGAGGAAGGGCTGGTCGCGGCCAGCGGCGATACCGTCACGGTGCGCATCCACAACACCAACACCGGCAAAATCATCGTCGCGCAGTTTCCGCTGGAGGACGGACGGCTGGCGACACGCGGCGACTTCGCGCTGCAAGGCGTTGCCGGCACTGCCGCGCCGATCCGCCTGGCCTTCCTCGCCCCTGGCGGCGCCGCCACCGGCAGGCTGCTGCCCAGCGGCCGGGCGCTGGACCGACTGGAGGTACCGGGGCTGGGGGCCGTGGAGGCTTCCCTGGTGGATGCGGCCAATCCTGTCGCCTTCCTCGCGGCGGCAGCGCTGGGCTTGTCCGGCACGGAGAGCCCGTCGGCCCTGAGTCGCCCGGAGCTGCTGGCGCGGTTCGAGGATGTGCGCATTGCCTCTGCGCTGGCCATGGGCTTGGTCCGCGATCCCGAGGAAGCGCGCAGCACGCTGAGGAACCTGCCTCAGGTGGCGCTGCTCGCACCGCCCACGGATGCCGAAGCCGCCGATGGCAGCATTCTGCCGGCACAGGAGATGGATGTACTGGTGCGCATGATCTCGGCGGGGCAGCCGCACAAGGCGACGCCACTGACCGGTGCCATGTGCCTGGCCGTCGCCGCTCGCATCCCGGGCAGCCTGGTGCAGCGCCTGTCGCGCCCGCGCGGCGCAGAGGCGGATCTCCGTGTCGCCCACCCCTCCGGCATCCTGCCTGTCACAGCGCGAACCCGCCTGGACGGCGACACGCTCGTGGCCGAGGAGGCCGTGGTCTACCGCACCGCCCGTCGTCTGATGGAAGGGAGGGTGCTCTACCCCGCCTGACGCCTTTTCCCAGCCCCCGGACAGGCCGGCGCAAGACCGGCCAGGGGCCACAAACCGAGGAACATGTCCATGCAACGTCGTCGCCTGCTCGCCGCGGCCACCGCCCTACCCTTCCTGCCGGGCTGGCGGCAAGCCCTGGCCGCCGAAGCCCTGCCCAGCCTCAACGTCATGATCCCCGCCGCTCCGGGCGGCGGGTGGGACGGGTTGGGGCGCGCCATTGAGCATGTCGCCGTGCAGGCTGGCCTGGTCGGGCGCTTC
>Ga0182749_1000833_pt1 | contig 26078 bp, 27 predicted proteins | sample eDN3rd37CKraftMG_FD_128875 | JGI IMG/M metagenome (GOLD analysis project Ga0182749, IMG submission 128875) | Enriched Miracle-Growth compost microbial communities from Emeryville, California, USA - eDNA 3rd pass 37_C Kraft MG (version 2) (version 2) ...
CCGTCCCGTCCGCCCTTTGCGCGATGGAAAACGGGCGTTATATCAACGTCCGGCGCCGCAAGAGGGTGGCGGCGGGCCTGCGCGGCGTCAAGCCTTGCGCGGCGGTTATCCAAGAAAGCAGTTGATCATGCACGACGATCTGGAGATGCGGCGCAAGCGGGCCGGCTACCGCGCATCCCATCGGGGCACCAAGGAAATGGACATCATCCTCGGCCGCTACGCCGAGGCACACCTTACCCGCATGGGTGCGGAGGGGCTCGAGCTTTTCGAGCGCTTTCTAGCGCTGCCCGATCCGCTGCTGACGCAATGGTTTTCCCAGGGCGCCACGGACGCAGAAGCGGGTGAGCTGGCGCCGCTCGTGGCGGCGCTGCGCGCCCATCACGGAATGACGCCTGTCGTGGCCGACGCGGGCCTGGAGACGAGATGACCACTGTCGCATCAAAGAGCGATCACACTGCGAAGACCATCGCCGGTGTGCCGGAAGGGCTCGATGCGCTCGTGCTTGCCCAGCTCGTCAACGAGGCGGCGGCCGAGAAGGCGCCGGGCGTGCTTTTGCACATCGCGCGCGATGATCGGCGCGTGGAAGCGCTGGAGCAGGGGCTGGCATTCTTCGCGCCCCAGGTGCGCGTGCTGTCGTTCCCCGCCTGGGATACGGTTCCCTACGATCGCATCGGCCCGAAGGCGGACATCGTCTCTCAGCGCATGGCGACGCTGGCCAAGCTCGCGCTGGCAAGCCGCAAGCATCCGACCGTCATCCTCACGACCGTCAACGCCATTCTGCAGCGGGTACCGGCGCGCAGCTACATAAAACGCACCGTGAAGGCGCTTGCGCCGGGCCAGCGTGCCGACATGGCGCGGCTCACGCAGCGTCTCGCGCTGATGGGCTACACGCGTTCCGACACGGTCATGGATGCAGGCGAATACGCGGTGCGTGGCGGCATCCTCGATATTTTTCCGCCCGGACGCAGCCAGCCGGTGCGGCTCGATTTCTTCGGCGACACGCTCGAGAGCATCAAGGCGTTCGATGTGCAGACGCAGCGAACGGCGAAGGCGGTGCAGAAATTTGCGCTGATGCCCGTAAGCGAAGTCGCGTTCGGCGCCGATGCGGAGCGCCTGTTCCGCACGCGCTACGTCGAGCTATTCGGTGGGGCGACGGGCGATGATCCGCTCTATGAGGCGGTGAGCTCGGGCCATCGCTATCCCGGCCAGGAGCATTGGCTGCCGCTGTTCCACGAAGAGCTGGAGACGCTGTTTGACTATGTGCCGGGCGTTCCGGTGAGCCTCGATCATCGGGTCGATGAATCGGTCAAGAGCCGGCTCGACCAGATCGCGGAGCACTACGAATCCCGCTTGGAGGCGCTGGAGGAGGCGAAGTTCGGCGGCCCGCCCTACAAGCCGGTGCCGCCGGATCGCATGTTCCTCGACCGTCCGGGGCTGGACGCGGCTCTTTCGACGCGCGGCTCCTATCATCTCACGCCGTTCGAAGAAGCGGATGCGCCGAACGTGCGCTCCTGGCGCGGGCGGGGCGGGCGGACGTTCGCGGCCGAGCGCGCGCAGACGGACATCAACGTATTCGATGCCGTCATCGGTCACATCCGGCGCCTGCAGGGCGAGCAGCGCCGCGTCATCCTCACCACCTGGACGCCCGGCGCGCGGGAACGGCTTGCGACTCTGCTTGCCGACCACGGCCTCACGGATGTGAAGCGGGTCGAATCCTATGCCGAGGCGCTGGCGCTGCCGGGTTCGGCGGTGAGCATCGGCGTGCTCGGCATGGAGCAGGGCTTCGAGACGCCGGAGCTCGCCGTCATCGGCGAGCAGGACATCCTGGGCGACCGGCTCGTGCGTCCGCGCCGCAAGAAGCGTTCGGCGGTCGATGTTCTGACTGAGGCGACGAGCCTTTCCGTGGGCGATCTCGTCGTCCACTCCGATCATGGCATCGGGCGCTTTGCGGGCCTCAAGACCATCACCGTGCTGGGCGCGCCGCACGACTGCGTCGAGCTGCACTACGCGGGCGGCGACAAGCTCTTCCTTCCGGTCGAGAACATCGAGCTTTTGTCGCGCTATGGCGCGGACGAATCCGATGCCCAGCTCGACAAGCTCGGCGGCGTCGCTTGGCAGTCGCGCAAGGCCAAGCTGAAGAAGCGCCTGCGTGAGATCGCGTCCGAGCTGATCAAGATCGCTGCCATGCGCCAGCTCAAGGAAGCGCCGTCCGTTGCGGTTTCGGACGGCGTCTACGACGAGTTCGTCGCGCGCTTCCCGTACGAGGAAACCGAGGACCAGGAGACGAGCATCGAGGCGGTGCTCGGCGATCTCGCCTCCGGGCGTCCGATGGACCGGCTCGTGTGCGGCGACGTCGGCTTCGGCAAAACGGAGGTCGCGCTGCGGGCCGCGTTCGCCGGCGCGATGAACGGTCTGCAGGTCGCGGTGGTGGTGCCGACGACGCTGCTCTCGCGCCAGCACTTCAAGACCTTCACCGAGCGCTTCCGTGGCCTTCCGGTGAAGGTCGCGCAGGCCTCGCGCCTCGTCGCCAGCAAAGAGCTGGCAGAGGTGAAGGAGGGGCTCAAAAACGGCACCATCGATATCGTGGTCGGCACGCACGCTCTCCTCGGCAAGTCGATCGAGTTCAAGCGCCTCGGGCTTCTCATCATCGACGAGGAGCAGCACTTCGGCGTGGGGCATAAGGAGCGTCTGAAGAAGCTGAAGGAGGACGTGCATGTCCTCACGCTGTCGGCAACGCCCATTCCGCGTACACTGCAATTGGCGCTCACGGGCGTGCGCGAGCTATCGCTCATCACGACGCCGCCGGTCGACCGCCTCGCGGTGCGCACCTATATCTCGCCGTTCGATCCGATGATCATCCGCGACGCGCTGCGCCGTGAGCGCTATCGCGGCGGCCAGAGCTTCTATGTGGCTCCGCGCATCTCAGACCTTGACGACATCGCCGAGTTCCTGCGCGAGGCGGTGCCCGAGCTCACGTTCGCGCGCGCCACCGGGCAGCTCACACCGGGCGAGCTGGAAGACGTGATGACCGCCTTCTACGATGGCAAATATGACGTGCTGCTTTCGACGGCCATCGTCGAATCGGGCCTCGACCTGCCGAACGCCAACACGCTGATCGTGCACCGCGCCGATATGTTCGGCCTGGCGCAGCTCTATCAGTTGCGCGGCCGCGTCGGCCGCTCCAAGACCCGCGCCTACGCTTACTTCACCACACCGGTCGGCAAGGCCCTGACCGAGGCGGCGGACCGGCGTCTCAAGGTGCTGCAGTCGCTCGATACGCTGGGGGCGGGGTTCTCGCTGGCTTCACACGATCTCGACATTCGCGGCGCCGGCAATCTTCTCGGCGAGGAGCAGTCCGGTCACATCCGCGAGGTGGGCTTCGAACTCTATCAGTCGATGCTGGAGGAGGCCGTCGCCTCCATGAAGGGCGGCGACCTGGAAGCTGCGACCGATCAATGGAGCCCCACCATCTCGCTCGGCACCTCGGTGCTCATTCCGGAGACCTACGTCGCCGACCTGCAACTCCGCCTCGGGCTCTATCGCCGCCTCTCGACGCTGGAAACGCGCGAGGAGATCGACAACTTTGCCGCCGAGCTGGTCGATCGCTTCGGCCCGCTCCCCGAGGAGGTCGAGCACTTGCTCGACGTCATGGAGATCAAGGCGCTGTGCCGGCAGGCGGGCGTGTCGCAGGTGGATGCGGGGCCGCGCGGCGCCGTCGTCGCTTTCTACCGCAACGCGTTCGCGAACCCCGAAGGGCTCGTTGCGTTCGTGCAGGCCTCGCGCGGTCTCATCAAGGTGCAGCCGGACCAGAAGCTGGTGTTCCGCGCCGAATGGGATCTACCGACCGATCGACTGAAGGGCGTGCGTGGCTTCATCGGCCAGCTCGCCGCCGTTGCGGCGAAGGCGAAGAAGGCGGCGTAATCGTGCGCTGAAGCCAAGAAGACCGGTGCAGCTCGGATATCGCGGCGGCGGTCAGGTTGCCTTGCGCTTGAAGAAGGGCCGGGAAGCCGCCGTGCGCCGCGTGCGCGGTTCGGGCGTCGTCGGCTCGATCTGCTTGATCGCTTGCACGAAGATGATCGGGAAGATCACGACCAGGAACAGGCCGATGCCCATCAGGTCGCGCATCTCCGCGTTATAGCCGCGATAGAGCACCAGCAGCCCCGAGCCGATGCCGGCTGCGGTGAGCAGCGTGATCATGATGGCTTCGAGGTGATGGGAGACGACATACCAAAGGCCTACGACGGCAAGGGCCGCGGTTATTCCCAACGCGGTCAGCACGCCTGGATGCGCCGCCAGATATTGCATGAAGCCGTCGAGCATTGTCGCCTCCCTTCGCGTGACCCGCCGCGCGGTGCTCCGGAGCAGATAGCATTTTACGACGGCTGATCTGCAACGCGGCGTGCGAATTGGGCCCGGCGCGGCATGTGCGCCACACGGGAAGCGTCAGCCTGTGGACAACTCCGCCGGAACGCGCAGCGCCTGCCGCATCACCTTGCCGTTTGCGGTGCGCGGCAAGGCATCGATGAAAACGATGCACCGGGGCTGCTTGTAGGTGGCGAGATGTTCGGCCGCAAAGCGCTCGATCTCGGCCGCATCGGCATTGGTGCCCGGCTGACGCACGATGAACGCGGCGATGACGCTCACGTCGGCGCGCACGCGGGCTTCGCAGCAGGCGACTTCGGCGACGGCCGGATGGCGCGCGAGCACGGTCTCCACCTCCAGCGGCGAGACGCGATAGCCGAGTGCTTTCATCAGATCGTTGGCGCGGCCCTTGTGGAAGACATAGCCGTCCGCATCGATGCTCGCGAGGTCACCGCCGACGAACCATTCGCCGCGGTAGACGGCGGCTTCCTCTTCGGGCCGGTTCCAGTAGCCGAGCATCAGGCCGGGATCGGAGCGGTGCACGGCGAGAAGGCCATCCTCTCCCGGCGGCAGCGGTTCATCGCCACCTTCGAGCGGAAGCACGGCGATGCGGCGTCCGGGCTGCGCAACACCGACGGCACCCGGCCGCCGCGCAATACCCGGGCCGGTCGAGATGTAAGTCGAGATTTCGCTCATTCCGAGCGCTTCGTAGAGGGGCCGGCCAGTGCGCGTCTCCCAGTCTTCGAAGAGGCCCGGGGGCGGGGCTTCGCCGGCCATCAAGCCGTGACGTAATGCACCCAGGCCATCGCGTGTCGGCGCACCGTATTTCAGCACCTGGCGGAACACGCCGGGCACGCCGGCGAAAAGCGTCGCTTCCGTTCGCGCAATGAGACGCGGCCACACTGCCGGATCTTTCTCGCCCGTATAGATGATGGACGTGGCGCCGTTGGCCCACGGATCGGTGAGGCCGGTGCCGAGGGTGAAGGTCCAGTTGAACGCTCCGGCGTGCAGCATGCGATCGGTCGCGGAGATTCCATACCAGCCGCGGTACATCGGACGGCGGCCGAAAGCGGCGCGCTGTGCATGCAGCACGCCCTTGGGCGAAGCTGTGGTGCCGGACGTGTAAATGAGAAATGCAGGGTCCTCGGCGGCGGTATCGGCGTAGCTCGCGCGCTTTCCCTCACGCAGCATGCGCATCACGGCATCGGTATCGAGGCGAAGGATACCGGAAGGCACATCGCCGATCTCCATTCCGTCGCCGAGCGCTACGGCCGCGGCCCCGCTGTCGGTAAGAAGGAAGCGGGCTTCACTTTCCGTGAGCTGCGTCGAGGTCGGCAGCGGGACGAAGCCGCCTGCGATCGCGCCGAAGAAAAGGAGGGCGTAAGCGCTCGTGTTGTCGAGGCGAATGAGAATGCGCGCGCCGCGGGGAAGGCCTGCATCCCGCAGCCCGCCCGCAATACGCAGCACCGCATCTTCGATCTCGGCGAACGACCAGATTTCCGAAGCGTTCCCACCGGCCGCGTCCTCGATGACGAGCAGGGCTGTCGCATTGGGCTGCGTAGCGGCGGGCCTGCCGATGGCGTAAGCGGCCATATTGAAACGAGGGGGGAGTGCTTCGACGGGGAGAGGTTTCGTCATTTCTTGTCCGCGGTCCACCAGCTATCGACGTTGTAACCGAACAGCGGCGTCTTCTCGGGATAATGCAGGCGCACCCAGAGGGCCACCCACTGCTTGGGGATGTAGAACAGCGGAATGACGTAGTCTCCGGATAGAAGGACGCGGTCCAGCGCGCGGATGGAGGAGACGAAGTCTGCCTCGTTGTCGGCGGCGAGGAGCGCACCGATCATGGCGTCGGCGGCGGGGTTCTCGACGCCGGCGAAGTTATAGGTGCCGGGCGTCCTCGCTGCCTGGGACGACCAGCGGAAAAGCTGCTCGTTTCCAGGCGAAAGCGACGAGATCCAGGTATTCTGGATCATGTCGTAGTCATAGTCGGTGAGGCGCTGCTGATACTGGGCACTGTCGACGACGCGCACCTTCACCTCGATGCCGAGGCGCTCGACGTCGCGTGCGAAGGAGAGCAGCAGGCCCTCCTGGGCCGTGGACATGGCGAGAATCTCGAAGCTGAGTTGCCGTCCGGTGTTGGCATTGACGAGGCGTTCGCCGCGCACCTCGTAGCCCGCGTCCTGCAGCAGCCGGAATGCCTTCTCCTGGTTCTGGCGGCTGCGTCCCGACCCGTCTGTCGTCGGGAAGCGGTAGGTTCCTTCCATGAACGCCGGCTTCACGGCATTGGGGAAAGGCGCGAGGAGCTTGCGCTCGTGCGCGTCCGCGGGCCGACCGGCGGACGACAACACGGAGCGCTCGAAATAGCTTTGCGTGCGGCTGTAGAGCCCGGCATAGAGCGTGCGGTTGATCCACTCGAAGTCAAACAGATAAATCAGCGCTTCCCGCACGCGGGCATCGGCGAATATCGGCCGGCGCGTGTTGAACACCAGGGCCGACATGCCGGCCGGCAGCCCGATGGTGAACTCATGCTTGACGGCGCGGCCATCGCGGATGGCCGGGAAATCGTAGCCATTGGCCCAGCGGCGCGGATCCTCCTCCGGCCACAGGTCGATCTGTCCGGCCTTGAAGGCATCGAACATGACAGAGCCTTCGCGGTAGTAGTCGAAGCGGATCTCGTCGAAGTTGAAGCGGCCGCGATTGACCGGCAGGTCGCGGCCCCAGTAGTTCGGATCGCGTACGTAGGTTACCGAACGGCCGGGATCGATCTTGCCGATCGTGTAGGGGCCGGAGCCGACCGGTGCCGTCAGCGAGGTGTTCTCGAAGGTGTCCGGGTTCGTGGCGTGCTTTGCCAGGATTGGCATCAGGCCGAGTATGAGTGGAATTTCGCGGTCGCCTGCGGCATCGAACGTGAAGCGCACGCTGCGGTCCGAAAGGCGCTCCGTCTTCACCACCTTGGAGAAATAGGTCCGATAGTTCGGACGGCCTTTCTCCTTCAAGACCTCGAAGGAGAACAGCACATCGTCGGCGGTGATGGGATGGCCGTCCGAAAAACGCGCCTTCGGGTTGAGGTGAAAGGTGACCGATGAGCGATCGGGCGGCACCTCGACGCTTTCGGCGATGAGACTATAAAGCGAGAAAGGCTCATCGAGCCCACGCGCCATCAAGCTCTCGACGGTGAATTCACGCACGCCGTTGGCCGCGACGCCGCGCACGATGAGCGGGTTGAGGCTGTCGAACGATCCGAAGGCGCCGAGAACGAGCCGGCCGCCCTTGCGTGCATCGGGATTCACATAGGAGAAGTGGGTGAAGCCCGGCGGCTCCTTGGGCTCGCCATGGAGCGCGATGCCGTGCATCGGCTCGGCGCTCGCGGCACCGAAGGCGCATGCAAGTGCCACAATGGCGCTGGTGGCACGGCAGGTTCGCCTGGGAATGGAAGCGGCCGGCATCATCTGGGAAATAGCGAGCATCCGCAGCCTATTATCACACGATCCGAGCACGGCCATGTCGGCGGGCACCGGTTGCACAATAGTGAATATTGGCAATCACCGTTGCGGCTATGCAACGATGTGTCGAACGGATACTGGGAATGCAGAGGGGCCGATTGCATGGCCACGGAGTTGCCGTAATCCAAGCCTTACTGCCGCTTCGATGAGGCCGAGGGGCGTCATATGGGCGCGCAGTTCATGCGCGCTTGGCGAGGGGTGAGCTGGGCGGACCAGCTCTCTAAGAAAGGTTTGTATTCCATGACAAATACCGTTGCGCACCTCCTGTATAAGGGGCGGAGCGCCCGCGGGGTCGCCGCTGCGTGCGCCGCCCTCGGGTTAGCCGCCATGATCACCGCACCGGCGTCGGCACAGGAAGCAAAAGCGCCCGCGAAGGCTCCGGCTGCCAAGGCCGCGCCCGCCGCGAAGGGTGCGCCTGGTGCCGCTGCTGCCGGCGACAAGAAAAGCGCCTGGGTGAAGCTTTGCGAGAAGGCGCCGTTCAACCACAAGGATAAGGACGGCAAGGAAGTCAAGGAAGAGAAGAACATCTGTCTGACGCACCACGAGCGTCTCGATGGCAATACCGGCATGGTCATGGTGTCGGCGGCCATTCGTGAGGTCGAAGGTGCGCAGAAGAAGAGCCTGATGGTCATGGTCCCGCTGGGCATGGCGCTGCCGCCGGGGCTGCGCGCCGCGGTCTACTCGAAGGATCAGTGGGAAAAGGCTGCCAAGAACGAGAAGATCGACGAGAAGGCCCTGAAGCCGGTTTCGCTCGTCTATTCGCTCTGCCACGCGGCCGGCTGCACGGCTGAGATCGAGGCCACTCCCGAGATCATCGAGCAGATGAAGACCGGTGGCGGCATCATGGTCATCGCGATGAATGCAGGTGCCCAGCCCATCGGATTCCCGGTTCCTCTCGATGGCTTCAGCGAGGCCTACGCGGGCAAGCCGATCGACAACGAGGAATATGCGAAGGCGCGCGGCCAGCTCATGGCGCAGATCCGCGAGCGTCAGCAGGCTGCCCTGGAGAAGTACAAGGCCGAGCAGATGAAGAACCTGCCGCCGCCGCCGGCTGATGCCGCTGGTGCTGCTGCTCCCGCTGCGAAGGCGCCTGCGGCTGCCAAGAAGTAAGCTGCTCCGCCGCGAATAGATCAGAACCGCCCGGGCAAAAGCCGGGCGGTTTTTGTTTGCCGGATTGCAGGCCGTGCATGCGCGGTTGGTGCACACTGTGCAGCGGCCCCACGGGGCGGCACGATGCTTCCGCATCGCAGGCGCCGGGCAGAAGACCTCCGGCGCGTCAGCTCAGTGCGATTGCAGGAACAGCGCCCGGTAGCCGCCGTTCTCATCCTCGGTGAAAAGCTCGCTGAGCTGAGGATGGCGCAGCGGCAGACCCGTATCGTCGGGAACGAGGTTCTGCTCCGAGACATAGGCGATGTACTCGGTCTCGGAGTTCTCGGCGAGCAGGTGGTAGAAGGGTTGTTCCTTGTGCGGGCGAATGTGCTCGGGGATCGCCAGCCACCATTCCTCGGTGTTGTCGAACTCCGGGTCGATGTCGAAGACGACGCCGCGAAAGTGGAAGATGCGGTGGCGCACAACCTGCCCCACCGCGTACTTCGCCTTAGCCTGTATGACCGTGCCCATGCGTCCGTCCATCTGCCCCCGCCGCTATTCGAAGCGAGCGCCGCGCGGCTGTCAATCCGCCTACCCCAAGTCGATCTAAAGGATGCGGTAAACGGGCACTAAAGGCACGTTCAGAGCCCGTATGCGGCCGCCTTCTGCGGGTCCTTGGCGGCGACGAGACGGGCAAGATCAACGATGACCTTGGCCTGCTTCCAGGTCGCGTCGTCCTGCATCTTGCCGTCGATCATCACCGCCCCGGTGCCGTCGGGCATGGCCTCGAGGATACGCTTTGCGAATGCAACCTCGTTCTCGTCCGGCGAGAAGACGCGTTTTGCGATGTCGATCTGGGAGGGATGCAGCGACCAGGCCCCGAGGCAGCCCTGCAGGAAGGCGTTGCGGAATTGAGCCTCGCATGCAGCGGCGTCGGAGAAATCGCCGAAGGGACCGTAGAAGGGCTTGAGGCCGTAGGCGAGACAGGCGTCGACCATCTTGCCGACGGTGTAGTGCCACAGATCCTGCTGGTAGAAGGCGCGCTGGGTCCCCTCGGCGCCCGCGTCCGCGAGCACGCCGTAGTTGGGATGGCCGCCGCCGACGCGCGTGGTCTTCATGCCGCGGGAGGCTGCAAGATCGGCCGGGCCAAGGCTCATGCCGTGCATGCGCGGGGAGGCGGCTGCGATGGCCTCGACATTGTTCACGCCCTCCGCCGTCTCGAGGATGGCGTGGATCATGATGGGCTTCTCGACGTTGTGGCGCGCCTCGAGCTGGGCGAGGAGCTGATCGAGGTAGTGGATGTCCCACGGCCCTTCGACCTTCGGCAGCATGATGACATCGAGCTTGTTGCCGGCGGCGGCGACAATCTCGGTGACGTCGTCGAGCATCCAGGGGCTGTTGAGGCAGTTGATGCGGGTCCACAGGCCCGTGGAGCCGAAGTCGTTCTCCTGCGCCATGGCGATGAAGCCGGCACGCGCGGCCTGCTTCTGGTCAGCCGGAATGGCATCCTCGAGGTTGCCGAGGACCACATCGACCTGGCCGGCCATGTCCTTGATCTTGGAACGGATCTTTTCGTTGTGCGGGGGCACGAAATGGATCATACGCTCCAGCCGCACGGGCTGGGCGCGGTAGGGCTCGGGCGCGCCGATGGCAAGCGGAGAATAGAACTTAGCGGGCGTGCGGCTGGCGGCCATCGTCGGAGAGCTCCCATGTTTGCTTTGGCGCGCACAATATTGCCCCGCCGGCACGAGTCAACGCGCCGGCGGGGGCGACGGCAGGCCGCGGGAGCCGCGGTATCAGGCTTTTGCGGGCTCGAAGGCGGCGACGATGGTGCGCAGGTTGGAGATGAAGGTCTTTGCGCGCGTCGCCGGCAGTGCGCCGACGAGTGCCTGCTCGATCTTGCTGATGATGGGAGCGGAGCGATCCAAAACGTCGCGGCCGGCATCGGTGAGGGAGATGGCGTAGGCGCGTGCGTCATGCCGCGTGCGGCGACGCTTCAAGAGGCCTTTGCGGGTGAGGAGCTGCACCACCTGCGAGACCGTCGAGCGGTCGATGCCGGTGGCGTTGATGATGTCCTGCTGGCTGAGGCCGTCCCGTTCCGAGGCGGCTACGAGGACGGTGTACTGCGTGCTGGTGACGTCAATGCCATCCATGTGCGTCTGGAAGAGTTCGCCGGCACACTGATGAACGCGATGGAGAAGGTGAAGCGTGGAGGAATTCACGATGCTGCTACCTGCGCGAGTGAGGATTGTTGCCTGCTCCGGGAACGTGTTCGCATCGAAGCTCGGTCAACGGATTAAACGCGAGATTCACCGCACGTGCTTGACCGACCCGGCACAATAGGTTGACCTTGCGGGCATTCGGGGACGGGGACTTGATGACAAGCGTTTTTTCGACCAACGACGTCGATCCGAGGGATCGCATCTCGTATTGGGTGGACGTCGCATCGAAGATGTTCTTCAAGCACGGGTTCAACGCGCCTGCGCGCGAGTTTGGCGGTACGCTCAAGAGCGATATGCTCGACATGCTGAGGTTCGTCGAGTGCGGGTGCGGACCGTGCGAAGTCACACGCACGCGCCGTGACATAAATCAGGATGGCGTCGACGATTATCTGCTGTGCATCCGCCTCAAGGGCCGGTCGGAGCTCGTCCAGGGCGAGCATCGCATCATGATCGAGCCGGGCATGATGGTTCTACACGACGCCGTGCAACCGATGCGCGCGCGGTATCTCGAACAGTCGACGTCGTTGTTCGTATCGGTGCCGCGGGGTGCCATCGAGACGCGCCTCGGCCGTGCGGCCTCGGTGCGGACGACGACGTCCTGCCGTCCAGTGCCGGGAATCGCCGCGGAGTTTCTGCGTCTCTTATCGACGCGCATGAAGACGATCGACGTCGCGGCGCGCACGCCGCTCGCGGAGCAGGCGGTCGACCTCATCGCCATGGCATTCAGTGCCGGCGAAGACGTGCCGGCGCCGACGTCCGTGCGTGCCGGGGCTCTTTCACGGCTCAAGGCTGCAATCGATGCGCGCCTCAGCGATTCCAGTTTGAAGCCGGCGCAGGTGGCGGCGGCCGCGGGCATCAGCGTTCGCTACGCCAACGCCCTCCTGGCTGAGGAAGGGACTTCGATCGAGCGCTACATTATGCACCGGCGGCTTCACTGCTGCCGGCAGTCGCTCGAGGATCCCTTGCAGGTTCACCGCATGGTGAGCGAGATCGCCTTCAGCTGGGGATTTTCGGATCTTTCGCACTTCTCGCGACGCTTCCGCGCCGAGTTCGGCGTGACACCGAGCGAATGCCGCCGGCGCGCGCTCGCGGCACAGGGAGCCATTTCAATTTAGCGGGGGAGAGCCAACTCGATCCCAACCATTACAATTCCGTAATCGGGCCGCCATATCCCGGAAAGGCGCGCGGGTTAACCGTCGGGCGTGGACCGGAGCTGACATCATGCGCATCCTCATCGTCGAGGACGACAGCGAGACTGCCACTTACATTGCGCACGGGCTGACGGAAGAGGGACATGTCGCCGAGGTGTTGGGCGACGGGCGCGATGGCCTATCCCAGGCCATGGGTGAAGACTACGACATCATCGTCGTCGATCGCATGCTGCCCGGCCTCGACGGGCTTTCCCTGGTGAGAGGCTTGCGCGCGGTCGGGCGCAAAGTGCCGGTGATATTCCTCACATCCCTCGGCGGTGTGGACGACCGCGTCGATGGGCTCAACGTCGGCGGCGACGACTACCTTGCGAAGCCCTTTGCGTTCTCCGAGCTGATGGCGCGGGTCAATGCCCTTGCCCGACGGCCGCATCTCAAGGATGCCGAGACGGTGCTGCGGGTTGGGGATCTCGAAATGGATCTTATCGCGCGGACGGTGAAGCGCAGTGGACAGACGATCGAGCTTCAGCCCCGTGAGTTCCGCCTGCTCGAGGTCCTCATGCGCAACAAGGGGCGCGTGCTGACGCGCACGATGCTTTTGGAACGGGTGTGGAGCTTTCACTTCGAGCCGCGCACGAGTATCGTTGAAACGCACATCTCGCGCCTACGTACCAAGATCGACCGACCCTATGGCAGCGAGCTGATCCATACGGTTCGCGGCTGCGGCTACACGATGCATGATCAGCAATGATCTTTTGAAGCGCACGCCGGTGCGCCTGGCCGGCGCGTTCGCCGCGCTCTTCGCCCTCACGGTGATTGCGCTGGTTGCGGTTCTTTATTTCACGCTCGTTTCCGAGCTGCAGCTCGCCATCCGCCGCCATGTCGATGAGATCAGCGACACGCTGGAGGCGATCGATCGCCAGCAGGGATTCGACAATCTCGCCTCGGTCGTCGCGGAGGAAGCGGGGTCGGTGCGCGACTTCGACAGCATCTTTCTGCTGCGGGAGAGGAACGGAACCTTTCGGGCGGGCAATGTGCAGAACGTGCGCGTCTTCCGCGGGTGGGGGGAGCTCGACCGCGCGTGGTTGCCACTCGTCGCCGATAAGGGGAGCCCTGAAGATCGCTTCTATGCGAAGTGGACGCCGGTTTCCAAGGGCGAGCTCCTCGTCGGCGGCAGCGACCGGCAGATTCGCGAGGTGCGGCGCGTTCTTCTGCACGGCCTCGGGTGGGCGCTGGCGGCGACCGCGCTCCTCGCGGCGGGATCGGCCAGCTATCTCGCGTTTCGCGCGCAGCAGAAGATCGACCTGTTTGCGACAGCGCTTTCCCGCGTCGGACGCGGCGAAATCGGCGAACGGGTGCCCGTGAGCAGCTCCCATGACGACCTCGACCGCGTCGCGACGCAGATCAACGCCATGCTCGCGCATTTGCAGAAGCTGATCGCGAACGTCAACCAGTCGTCATCGGACATCGCGCACGACCTGAAAAAGCCGATCGGACGGTTGCGGCGACGGCTGGAGCTTGCGCTCGAGAGCGCGGATGACGGCGCGGAATTCCGCCAGCGCACCGCGGAGAGTCTGGCGGAACTCGATTCGATCGTCGAGACGTTCGAGGCGTTGCTGAGGATTACGCAGATCGAAGCGGGCGCGCGGCGTTCGCGCTTTTGCGATGTCGGGCTCGATGGCGTGCTCACCGATATTGCGGACATCTATGAGCCGGTGGCCGAGGAAGAGGGTGACCGCCTGCGATGTGCGGTTCGTGCCAATGGCAATGCGCGGGTCGTGGGAGATCGCGAATTGCTGACACAGCTGTTCGCAAATTTGATCGAGAACGCGATCCGCCACGCACCCGCCGGCACCGATATCGTGATCGATCTGGAAGTGCGTTCCGGTCGCGTCGTTGCCGTCGTCGCCGATAATGGACCGGGCATCCCGGAGTGCGAACGGGAAAATGTGTTCCGGCGTCTCTATCGCCTCGAGCGTGCGCGCTCGACACCCGGCAGCGGTCTCGGACTGAGCCTCGTGGCGGCGGTTGCCGACCTCCATGGCGCGACGGTGACGCTCATGGACAACCGGCCCGGACTGCGGGTCGAGGTTTCATTTCCACAGCCCGCGAATTGAGAAGGGTGCAGCGTTTCCGCTGCACCCCCGGAGCGCCGCAGGAGGAGCTTAGCGGCAAACGCGATGGTGATTGTGCCACCGGCAGTGGCGATAGTGCCGATAGTGGCGGTGGTGGTGATGTCGCCACCAGTGGGCTTTCGTGACTGTGGACGCGTGGGCACCTGGAGGCGCGGTGAGATGCGCGCCCGATACGGCGGCTTGGGACGGCGCGGAAAAAGCGAGACAAAGGGCAATAACGCTGCCGGCGAGTGGCAGTGAAAGATAAGGCTTCATCTGGAAGCTCCGGAAACTGCGCGCCAGCTTATAGGGCGGCAAGCGATGCGGCGGGCACCATTGCCCGCCGCCGAAACAAAAGCGCGATTACTTCTTCACACACTTGCTGGTCGCGTCGTCCCACTTCATCGTCGAGATCTTCTCGCAGCTTGCTTTGGTCTTCGGCGCATCCTTGGCGGCGGCGATTCCGGGGGCGACGACGCCGAAAGCTACGGCGGCAAGGAGGGCGTTGATCAGCAGCTTCTTGGACATTTGAAACTCTCCGTTTTTATCGAGGTTCTAACCGGCACGCGGGGGTGACCGGGGCCGCGAAACTGCTCCCGCTTGTTTGCCGTCATCTGACGTGCGGCATACGGATTTGTAAGGAGGGTTGTCGTAAAGCTGAAATGCAGTTCAGCTTCCGTTCAGCTTTGTAACATTGCGTGATGCGTTGCCGGTCGCGCTGCTTGCGGCGCCCGGTTGAGGCCTGCATCGCGATCGGTATCTGCCGATCAGCTCCAGCGCCGATTGCTCCACATCCACTGCTCGGGCGCTTCGCGGATCCATGCCTCGAACTGCTGCTGCATGTGCTCCATGGTCCAGCGAATGTCGTCGGCCTGGTTGGACGTGCGCGGCACGCGCAATTCCTTGAGCTCGATCTCGAAGCGACTTTCCTTGCCGATCCGCTTGCAGCGGGAGAGCCAAATGCGTGCACCGACGCGCCGTGCAATCATGGCACCGATCGCCTGCGTTTTCGCATCGCGACCGAAGAACGGTACGGGCATGCCGGTGCGGTCGTAAAGATCGCATACGAGCCCGAGACGTCCACCCCGGCGCACGAAGTCCATGATGGCGCGCGCGGTGCGCTGGTCGTCGCCATGGTCGCCGACATTGCCGCGACCGAAGAGACCGTCGGGATAAAGGTCCTTGCGCTGGTCGCGCAGGTAACGGTCGACGTAGGGATTGGTCACCGAGCGATAGACGGCGGCGGGGTTTGCGCCGGCCCAGGTGAACGGCAGGATTGCCAGCTCCCAGTTGCCCATGTGCAGGCTGACGCCGACGGCCGGACCGAGCTTGTCCTTGTAGCGCGAGAAGATGTTCTGGCTGACGATGTCGATGCGCTCGGGCTCTGCCAGAAAGCGGTCGATGCGCATGGTCTCCACCATGACCCGGCCGAGGTTCTCCCAGTGGGCGAGGGCGATCTCCTTGCGCTCGGCTTCGCTCTTTTCGGGGAAGGCGATGGCGAGATTGTCGAGGGCGCGCTGGTGCCGTTTCGGATTGACGATCGGCGCCAGGCGCCGCCAGCAGAATGCCGAGGCGCTTGTCGCCACGTTCAAAGGCAGCGCGCGGAAAAATCCCGCGACGAGCCGCAGCACGGCATATTCGAGACGAAACTGAAGGTCGCGGGCGCGGTCTTTCGTCTTCATCGTCCGCCGGGATTCTCAACCATTTCAGGGGCACGGGCGGTCATGCCCAGGGATGCGGTGTTCGTCAAGTGTTGCCGGCGCCCGTCCCGGCCGGCTGCATCAACCGGGGCGCTATGAAGGAGGGGTGGAGGCCCTCGCGTATGGCGAGGCGGCGCACGGGACCCACGGACTTCAGCACGTGCAGGCCGAGGCCGCGCAGCGCCTGCACGGGCGCGGCGTGTGTCAGGAGGCTGCGGTTGAGGAGGTCGATGCTCCAGATGCGGGCGGAAATGTCGGTGCGCCGCATCCGGTCATAGGCCTGGAGCACGTCCGCGGCGCCGATGTCGCCGCCGATCGCAACGGCATCCGCCACGCAGTCGGCGATGCATGCGGCATCACGCAGGCCGAGATTGAGGCCCTGCGCGCCGATGGGGGGGATGACGTGCACCGCCTCTCCGACGAGGGCTACGCGGTTGCGGCCTGCAACCTCGGCGGTGAGTCCCGACAGCGGAAATACGGCGCGGGAGCCGATGCCGGTGATCTCTCCGAGCAGGCCCTGCAGGCGCTCTTCGAGCGTGTCGCGGAAGGCGGCCTCGTCGAGGGCGGCGAGCTGTGCGGCCGTCTGCGGGCGTTCCACCCAGACGAGGCTCGACGAGAGGCCCGGCGAGGGTACGGCGGTGAGCGGCCCCGCCGGTCGATGGAATTCGGTCGAGATGCCGTTGTGCGGCCGCCTGTGCGTGAAGGTGCAGGCGAGCGCGCTCTGCTCGTAGTCCCAGGTGCGCACCGGTATGTCGGCCGCCTCGCGGCACAACGACCGGCGCCCATCGGCACCGACAACGAGCCGTGCATGCAGTGTCCGGCCGCTACCGAGCTGGACCTCGGCACCGCTCTCCGCAACGCGAACCCGGGCGACGCTCTCCTCGATCATCTCCAGGTTCGCGATTTCGGCGGCGCGGGTGCGCAGGGCCGTCACGAGGGCGACGTTCGGAAGGTTGAACCCGAAGCGCTCGAGCCCCACCTCGGCGGCCGTGAATGTCACCTCCGGCGCGCGGAACAGCCCCTCCATGTCGTCGATGACGCGGATGGCGTAGATCGGCTGACCGATCTCGCGGCACGCGGGGCCGAGACCGAGATTCTCCAAGAGCGTCACAGAGCCGGCGAAGAGAGCGGCGGTTCGCGTATCGCGCCCGTCGGGCCCGGGGCCGATGGCGGCAACGCGCAGCCCCGTGCGTGCGAGCGCCAAGGCTGCCGCCAGTCCCGCCGGGCCGGTGCCGACGACGCAAATGTCGCAGGAGGGGTTGTTGGTCATTGCGCCGATGAGCCGCCGTGATGATGTGAAGGGGCAAGAATGGCACGCCAGCGCCCGGCTTCAAGGTGCGAAGCGCCGCGAGCGCGCAGCGCTGCATCAGAGCAGCGCGATTCCATTTGAGGCGAAACTCCGTTCACACCCTGGGCAAAACGGGGGCAAATGAGAGTTTCGGTGGATCAGTCTATTGTTGATGCCCATCGGCCACATGGCCGCAAGAACACACCAAGCGGGACAAACGTTTACTGGCACTTAACTGGGCTTAAAACATCCTTGTCATGGTAGGTGCGAGGCAGCATTTTCGCCCTGAGGTACGAACGACACTTTGCAGGATTCTAGCGAATGAGCGGCCGGATCGTAGTAGCGCTGGCGTTGGTAGCAGCAGTCTTTGCTGGCCACAGCGCGTTTGCGTTCCAGGAAGAAAAGCAGGGGAGCGCTCCCGCGCCCGCCGCTGAAGCTGCCATGCCTGCAGAGGCTGCGCCGGACGACAAGGCCGCGCTGGGCACCGAAACCGCCGCCAAGGCCGAGACGGGTACGGAGATCCGCATTCCGGGTCTCGGTAAACTCGGCGTGCTGCCGAAGATGGATTTCGGGCTCGAGCTGCTTTACGGCGCAGCGGAGAACGCGCCCACCGGCCAGCCGGACGGCGTAGCGCCCGAGGATGATCTGACGGTGCGCGGCTCGGTCAAACACCGCTTCTAATCCCTTCCGCGGAGGGACCAGACTCCGTGCTCCCAATCCGCCTCTCCGATATCATCGCAGCCAGCGTGCACGTTTTCACGGCTCTCGGTGCCGTGTGCGGGCTCTTCGCCGCGCTCTCCGCGTTCGACGGCGCATGGGAGCGGATGTTCGTCTGGCTCGGCGTAGCGCTCGTCATCGACGCGATCGACGGCACTTTCGCGCGCATGGTGCAGGTGGAAGCGCGGTTGCCTCGGTTTTCCGGAGAGCGGCTCGACCTCGTCGTCGATTACGTCACCTACGTGTTTGTGCCGGCGCTGGCGCTTCTGCGCGCGGGCTATCTGGAAGGCACGGGCGGGCTCGTCATCGGTGCTATGATCCTCTTGTCATCGCTCTACCACTTCTCCGATCTCGCCAGTAAAGGCGAGGACTACAGCTTCGTCGGGTTTCCCGCGATCTGGAACGTGGTGGCGTTCTACGTTTTTGCGCTCTCGCCGCCGGGCTGGGTCACGTACACCGCGCTGATCCTCTGCGTGATTTTCACCTTCATACCGATCCACTGGGTGCACCCCGTGCGCGTCATGCGCTGGCGGAGCGTGACGCTCGCCGTCACCGCGGCGTGGGCCATCGCGGCTATCGCGGCGATCTGGTCAGGGTTTCCGCCTCCGTTCTGGACACAGGCTATCCTGGTCGCATCGATGGGCTACTTCCTGTGGCTCACGGTCGAGCTGTCGCTGCGGCCGCGGATAGGTGACACGATCTAAAGTGCTTCCGGAAAAGTGGGTACCGGTTTTCCGCTAGCGTTTTGCTGGGTTGCGGAACGCATCCCACGCGGGCGGATCACCGAACCGCCCGGCGAGGAAATCGATGAAAAGCCGCGTCTTGGCGGCGAGATATCGATTCGGCGCATAGAGCGCGAAGATGCCGAGCGATGTCGGCGGGTTGTGGGGCAGTACAGGCACGAGGCGCCCCGCCGCAATGTCGGGACCGACGAGAAACGTTGGCAAATTGGCGATGCCGTTGCCGGCCAGTGCCGCGGCACGCAGCACCTCGCCGTTGTTTGAGCAGAGCGCGGCATTGATCTCCACGGCTGTTGCGGCGCCGTCGGCCGTGAGCTGCCAGCGGTGCGTCGCCGCCATGTGTCCGTACGCGAGACAGCGGTGCTCAGCGAGCGCGGCGAGCGTTTCTGGGGTGCCGTGCCGTGCGATATAGCCGGGCGCCGCGACGAGCACGCGGTGTGCGGGAGCGAGCCGCCGGGCGATGAGGCTCGAATCGGCGAGCGCGCCGATGCGCACGGTGACGTCGACGCCTTCCTCCAGCGGATCGATGAAGCGGTCGTTCAGCACCAGCTCGACCTGCAATTCCGGATAGCGTGTCATGAACGCTGCCACGGCTTCGCCGAGATACAGAATTCCGAACGACATCGGCGCGTTGACTTTCAGGACTCCGCGCGGCTCCTCGTGCAGGCGGGAGATCTGAAGCTCGGTCTCCTCGATATCGGCGAGGATCGACAGCGTGCGCTGGTAGTAGGCGCGCCCGGCTTCAGTGGGTGTCACGCGCCGCGTCGTGCGGTCCAGCAGCCGAGCTCCCAGAATCTGCTCCAGCTCCATCACGGCTTTGCTGACGGCGGACCGCGTCAGCCCAAGGCGGCGCGCCGCCTCGGCGTAGCTGCCGGCGGCTACGACCTTCGTGAAGGCGTTCATGGCGTCGAGCTTGTCCATTGGTGCCAATATGGAACCATAGCAGTTCAAAAGTGGTGGATTGAGTGCGTCCGGTCAACGGCCAATGTACGAGCCACGCAAGGCGCCGGACCACAAACCGGCGCGGATGAAGCCGGAAAGGGAGATGCAACCATGTTGACCCTTCGCAGAGCCGAAGAGCGCGGCCGCGCCGATTTCGGGTGGCTCGACAGCCGCCACAGCTTTTCCTTCGGCCACTACTTCGATCCCAAGCACATGGGTTTCGGCCCGCTGCGCGTGATCAACGACGACCGGGTCGCCGGCGGCGGCGGCTTTCCCACCCATCCGCACGCGGACATGGAGATCATCACCTATGTCCTCGACGGCGGGTTGGAGCATAGGGATAGCCTCGGCACCGGGTCGGTCGTGCGTCCTGGAGACGTGCAGCGCATGAGCGCGGGAAGCGGCGTGCGCCATTCCGAGTTCAACGCGTCGAAGGCCGATCCTGTGCACTTCCTGCAGATCTGGATCGTGCCGGAGAAGCGCGGGCTCGCGCCGAGCTACGAGCAGAAGACATTTTCGGAAGCCGACAAGCGCGGCAAGCTGCGTCTCGTCGGCTCGCGTGACGGACGCGATGGCTCGGTGACGATCCACCAGGATGTGGACCTCTACGCCACGGTTCTCGCCGAGGGCGAGACGGTGCGCCATGGGCTTCGTGATGGCCGGGTCGCCTGGGTTCAGGTGGCACGCGGCACCGCTACGCTCAACGGCGAGCAACTCTACCCGGGCGACGGCGTCGCCATCGACGTCGCCGACAGGCTGGAGCTCACCGGAACGTCCGAGAGCGAAATTCTCGTGTTCGATATGTCCGCTTAACCGGACAGCCTGGCCGGCCGGCGCAAGCTGACCGGCCATTTGTCTACGCGCTTACGACCGCCGCTTCATGGAGATGGAAATGACGAAGGTTCTCGTTCTTTATTATTCGACCTATGGCCACATCGAGACGATGGCGTATGCGGTCGCCGATGGTGTTCGTGAGGCTGGCGCCGAGGCCGTCGTCAAGCGCGTTCCCGAACTGGTGCCGGACGATGTTGCGCGAAAATCCGGCTACAAGCTCGATCAGCCGGCGCCGATCGCGACGGTGGACGAGCTTGCCGAGTACGATGCGATCGTCATCGGCACGCCGACGCGCTTCGGAAACATGGCCGCGCAGATGAAGAACTTTCTCGACCAGACCGGCGGGCTCTGGGCGCAGGGCAAGCTGATCGGCAAGCCCGGAGGCGTGTTCACCTCCACCGCAAGCCAGCACGGGGGACAGGAAAGCACGCTGCTGACGACGCAGGTCGTGCTTCTGCATCACGGCATGGTTGTCGTCGGGCTACCCTATTCGTTCGTGGGGCAGACGGGCGTGAAGGAGATCACGGGCTGCTCGCCCTACGGGGCCTCGACGATTGCGGGCGGGGACGGATCGCGTCAGCCGAGCGAGAACGAGCTTGCGGGTGCGCGCTATCAGGGCCGCCATATCGCGCAGATCGCCGCGAAGCTCGCAGCGGCTTGAAATAGGCAATCCGACCGGAAGCGAACGCGGCGCGGCAGCTACTGGAGCGATTGCCGCCGCCGCGCGGGCGTCGGGCGCGTTGCGCATGATCGTGCGCCGTTAGACTGGCGGACGCATAGCAATGCATGTCTTGTTGGTTCGCTTGGGTTGCCGTCCTGGCTAGATTTTTCTTTTCCATCTCAAGCTGGGAAAGACAATGGACGACGCGCGTTTCTGGCACCCCGCCACCTTCACCGCCCGCACCGGGCGCCGCTTCAAGGTTTCGTTTCTTATCGCCGAGGAAGCGACATGGGATCACCGTCTGCACGATCTCGACGGCAGTGAGATCGCAGCGGACCTCGTCTCGCTGACCCGCGTCGAGCTGCGTTCCGTGCAGGTGAGCTGCGACGGCATCGTGGGCACCCGGCTGATGGGTAGCGGAACGGATGGGACGCGGGGACGGGTGCAGCAGCCGCTGCACGCGGTCGCGGTTTAGCGAGCGAACATCGCATCGCGATATCGGTGCTCGAAAAAAGGAAAGCCCCCTTGCAGCGTGGCATGCAGGGGGGCTTTCTTCATTTCCGGAGCCGGAGCATCACCGCTTGGATGATGCTCCGAGATGGCGTCAGGCGTATTCCAGTTGCGGGCGCGACGCGCTCCCGCGCGTATCTGCCCGGCCGGTGGCCTGCGGACGGCGCGCGCGTGCGCCGTAATGGTCCAGCGCGGCGCGATGGGCCGCCTGTGCAGTTGCAAACTTTTTGCCGTCGAGCGCACGGAACGCATTCATTGCAGAATGGAACTGGAACGAGGCTTCTCCCTCCTGGCGCACGACGATACCGACAGCATCGCTGCCGATCTCGATGATGTAGGCTTGTGAAGACATGCGATCACACCCGCGCCGGTTCGCTACCGGCGCTCCTTTGCATTGCTTTGATGTCAGAATTTTTACGGCGGAGGCCGTTGGCCCCTAATGGCGCTTCAACAGCACATGCAACGGGAGAGGCACATCCATCCGGCGAGTCGGGTACGTCGGATTTTTGTCGAATGCACGACACTTGCCATAGTTCTTCTCCTTTGAGCCGAAGCCGTGCCTACAAACACAGCTACTTAGCGTTTGGTTTCGCGGCGCAAGCTTGCTCTGCAAATCACCGCGGCCGGCACAGGCCGACGCGTCCATAGATGGGGGCTCCTCCGTCGATCGTCAAATGCGAAGACCTGAAATTCTTATGAGGCCGATTTTTGCGGGCCCGCACGGCGATGCTGCGTTGCGAAGTTCCGATGGAACGGGAATTGTGCACCGCAGTTCCCAGGCGGAACGATATCGATATGAGAAATAGTTCGTTGTCGCGAACGTCGCGGGCGACGTAGGCTCGCCGCCTGTCATGGAATGGAAAGGCATTGCGTACGGGGAGCACGGCCCAAACAGAGCGAGGTACCACCATGGCTACCACACTCCTTGTGCCAGGATTTGACGGCGGCCGCGAAGGTCACTGGCTCAGCTGGTTCGAAGCGGCCCTTCCCGATACGCAGCGCGTTGCCCCGCCGGATCTTGGAAGCGTCGATCTGGCCGAGTGGGCCGCGTGCGTGCGCAGTGCGCTCTATAGTTGCGATGAGCCGGTGTGGATCATCGCCCACGGCTTCGGGTGCCTTGCAGCGGCGCGCGCCGCCTTCGATGTCTGCGATCGCGTATCCGGCGTCATGTTCGTTGCGCCCTACGATCCCGATCACATGCGTCTGGCGTGGCTGCTGCCCGACGAGCCGCTCGGCTTTCCCGCAGTACTCGTCGCAAGCAGCAACGATCCGCACATGCGCCTCAGCAAGGCGGCGTTCTGGGCTGGGTTCTGGAGCTGCGATTTCGTCAACGTCGGCCGTGGCGGGAGCATCGATCCCGCATCGGGCTTCGGGTCATGGGCGGAGGGGCTGGCGATCTTCGAGGACCTGAAGCACTCGCCGGCGGTCAATCTGCGCCAGACGCCGGGCCAGGAGACGGCGCACCTGTCACGGGCGATCTGACGGCGCGAGGCCGCGACGCGTACGTGCGCGCGCATTACGGGCGTCGCGGTTCTACTTTTTTATGCGGAACTGGATCGGCAGCGACAGATTGATCGTGAGGTCCGGCACATCCGTCGGCGGCGAGGGAAACGGACTCGCGCGATTGAGCACCTCGATCGCCTCCTCATCCAGCAGATCCGAGCCCGAGGCCTTGTCGATGCGCGCGCTGATCACCCTGCCGGAGCGGTCGAGGGTGAAGGAGACGGTGGTCACACCTTCGATGCCCCGCTTGCGCGCCTCGTGGGGATATTTCTTATGCTTGTTGAGGTGGAAGATGAGCGACTTCTGCCAGCTCATCGTCGCAGCGGACGGCTTGTTCGAGATGCCCTGCTTCGGTCCGGCGGGCTTTTCCGCCGGCGGAGCATCGACGGGCGGCGGCGCGGCGGCTTCCTGCGCGGCGGCCGAAGCCTGAGGAATGGCCTTCTGCTCGGGGCGGGGATCCTCCTGGGCCTCCTTGTCGTCCACTTCCTCGACGGGCTTTTGCTTCTCGACGACCACTTCCGGGTCGGGGGCGAGCGGGGCCTCCTCGACCTTCGGCGTCTCGATGTCGGATTTCTCCTTCACCTCCTCGCTTGGCGCGGCGGCGGCTGCGGCTTCCTCGGAGCGCTGGCCAATGGCGAGGTTGAGGGATTCGGCCGGCGGCGCCATCGGGACGGGCGCCATCTCGACCAGGAACACGCCCTGGTCCTCCTCGCTCGTCTCCTCCTCGGGCCAGCTGACGAATGCCAGCGCTCCGGCGGCGGCATGGGCGGAGAGCATGAACATGGCCGCGAGAAGCCACCGGCGCAGGCGCGCGCCCGATCCTTCAAGAAATTCCAAGTGTGCGATCATGGAGCAGGTATCGATCCGGACCCAGCGGCGGCCGGAGGCGCTGCGCCGGCGGGTGCTGCAGGCGCGGCGGGACCGCCGGCTGCGCCACCCTGAACGGGAGGGCCCTCCAGACCGACCAGTGCAACCTTCAAATATCCGGCGGCGCGCAGTGTATCCATCAACCGGATCAGCTCGCCGTAGGGAACGGTTTTGTCGGCACGCAGGAACAGACGCTTGTTACGGTCGCGGTTCGTTTCAGTATCGAGCGCCGAACCGAGATTGCTCCACAGCACCGGATCATTTCCGACCGCGAGGGAGAGATCCGCTTTCAGCGTGACGTAGAGCGGCTTGTCGGGTTTGGCTGCCGGCTGTGCCGCGGAGACGGGAAGATCGACGGGGACATCGACGGTCGACAGCGGCGCGGCCACCATGAAGATGATCAGCAGCACGAGCATCACGTCGATGAAGGGCGTGACGTTGATCTCGTGGGCTTCGCTGATATCGTCGTCGTGCAGTCCCCCCGCCATGGCGATTACTCCGCCGCTCTCAGTTCTGGACGCACGCCGCGGTCGAAGTCTCGCGAGACGATGCAAAGAACCGCGACGGAGGCATCGCCGACGAGGGCCTTGTAGCCCGCGATGCTGCGCGCGAAGTGATTGTAAATCATCACGGCCGGGATAGCGGCGACGAGGCCGAACGCCGTTGCCAGCAGCGCCTCGGCGATACCTGGCGCGACGATGGCAAGGTTGGTCGTCTGTGATTCCGAAATGCCGATGAAGCTGTTCATGATGCCCCACACGGTGCCGAACAGTCCGACGAACGGTGCGGTCGATCCGATGGTGGCGAGAAGACCCGTACCGCGGCTGATATCGCGCCCGGCGGCGAGCTCGACGCGTTCCAGGCGCGCCTTGATGCGGTCCTTGATCGCGTACTTGTCGGCGACATCCCAGGACGCGCGCGTCTCGGCCAGGGCGGCGCGCAGCATTGCAGGCACGGCGCCACGCTTGGCGTCGACGAGCGCCATGGCCTCGCTGATCGAATTCGCCTCCGCAAGCCGGCGCAAGCCGCGGCGCAGCCGGAAACGGGAGGCCATCAGCTCGAGGCTCTTCGCCAGCCACACCGTCCAGGTGATGATCGAGGCGAGGATCAGGCCGACCATGACCGACTTAACGACGAGGTCGGCCTGCATGAACATTCCCCACGGCGAAAGGTCGTGGGGGAGCTTCTGCGCATTGACGAGGGTCGAAGCGGCGGGGGCGGGCGCATCGCCCGGGGCGGCAATGTCGTGGGCGCCGACTGGATCACCGGCTGCACTTTGTGCCTGCGGGGAAAGGGGCGGAATGGGGCCGTCCGACGTCTGCCCAGCGGCCGTCTCGTTGCCGTGAAGCGGCATTTGTCCGTTGGGCGTATCGGAAGATGCGGCGTCAGAAGCGGCGGCGCCTTCAACCTGCGCGGCAGCGGGCCTCGCGGACGGGTTGGCTTGCGCCCTGGAATTTTCGGTAGCGGCCGCAGGCCCTGAGGTTGGGGGCGATGCCGGCGCCGCTTCCGCTACCGGCGCAGCGGGAGGCGATGGCTGCGCAGCTGTCGATGGCGCGGGCTCGGCGGCGGTGGCCGCGGGGCTCGCTGCCGGAGCGCTCGGCATCGTAGCGGGCGGCGGGCTGGTCTGCTGAACGACCGGCGGCGCGGCCGTCGTCGCTGGAGACGTTTCCTGCGCCGATAGCGCGCCGACACCGAGCAACGTCAGCGCGACGGTGGCTGTGGCCAGTTTAGACCTATTCGAAAATATCGCCTTACGGTGGGCCATGGCGCCGAGTTCTGTCCCGATCCACAAACTCTGGGACCCCATAGGTTATACCTTACTATCTATGTCAAGTTTGAAGTCATTTCTGCGACAATCCCATCCGTGAATATCCG